>Ga0318536_10000384_pt1 | contig 12638 bp, 7 predicted proteins | sample GRESIP117b4f28_FD_203481 | JGI IMG/M metagenome (GOLD analysis project Ga0318536, IMG submission 203481) | Tropical soil microbial communities from Luquillo Experimental Forest, Puerto Rico - GRE.SIPMG.117b4f28 | ecosystem: Environmental > Terrestrial > Soil > Tropical forest > Bulk soil... | reverse complement strand
GGGGCTGGCGGGGGCCCGACAGTGAGTGGGGTGCCAGCCGACGTGGTGGTGCCGTCGGAAGCGACCACTACCACGGTGTAAGCGCCGTCAGCCAGCGCCGGGGTGACCGCCGAAAGAGTGGAGTCGTCGGTCACCGTGAAGGAGGTCGCCGGGGTGGAGTTGCCAGAGCCGTCCACGAAATTGACCGCCGTCGCACCCGTGAAGCCAGAGCCGGTGAGATTCACCGTGGCACCGCCCAAATCGCTGACCGAGTCAACATCGGTCCCGCTGATGGCGGGAGGAGTCGGCGGCGGGGGAGTCGGAGCCGGAGGCGGGGTAACCGGGTTGAACGCAGCGATCTGGTTGCCCAGGTCGGTCACCACCGCCTGCAGGGCGGTCACGGCGTCCTGCGCCGCCTGCAGCTGGGTCTGAGCGTCAGTCAGCTGCTGGGTGACGGCTGCCACCTGTGCGTCATCAGCCGTCGCGGTGGCTTCGGCCGTCGCCTGCGCGGCCTCGGCATCCGACTGGGCTTGCTGGGCGGCGTCCACCGCAGCCTGGGCGTCAGCCAGCTGGGACTGCAGGCTGGTGATCGTCGCCTGATCGGACTGCTGGCCCGAGGCCAGGTTCTCTACATCGGTCTGCAGGGTGGTGAGCAACGTCTGCAGGTCATCGGCTAATGCCACGAGTCCTCCTAGCTTGGTGTCTATCGAATCGAGTCTTTCGGCGAGATTAGTGCGCTCCTGGAACCAATCCAAGATCGGTTGAAGGAGATCCATCAATTCGTTCGATGGCGTTGGAGCGCTCATTGCTTCCTCCGAAAGTCCTCTCGCCCTATTCGTCGCGAGTCAGCCTTTTCAACAGGGTAAACCTGGCAGACCAATCCCAGGCTAACGCAGGATCTCGCGAGCCTGAATCATCGCCGCCATCGCCAGCAATCTGGCCATCGGCCGCATCCAGTTGGGCCGGGTGCCGATGTCGGGCAGCTGTCGGCGCGGGTCGTACTCCTCCCCGAACTCGGGCGTGTAGTTCGGATTGGGCCATGCCAGTTCACCTTTGGGCGCCTTCTTCGGACCCGGGTAGGTCTTGCCGGGATTCTTCGCCTCCCACTTGGCCGCGTTGGCGTCGTACTTCTGCCGGTCCAGGTCCTCCTTGAACTTCAGCCAGACGGTGGCCTGCACCTGCTTGGGGGTGAGCTGCTCGTGCGGGGCCCGATCGGCGTTCATGCGCCGAGTGGCCTCCTGCACGGCATGCCGGTAGAGGTTGTAGCCGACCGGGATCTGCTTACGGGTCACCGGGTCGATTTCCGAACCGCTCAGCTCGGGCGGCGCCAGATAGCGCGTCTCCAAGGTGCCGCCGTGCGGCTGGGCCATGGCGCGGACCATGTGCGTGTCGATCACCGCGTCCTGGTCACTCAAGTCGTGGTAGTAGCCCTGGTCGTTGATCGGGGTGGCGTTGACGATGTTGTTGTAGAAGCTGTTGATCTTGGGCCCGCTCAGATGCTGCTGCCACTGATCGCGCGGCGCGTTGAAGATGGCCTTGGAGCGTTCCACGTTGCCGCCGATGGTCGGCAGCCCGGCGGATCCGATCGGCGTCTGCGGATTGAATTCGCCCGGCAAGCCGGTGGACTTGACTTTCTTCTTGCGGGCCTGTGCCACCGCGCGCGTCATCCTCGCCAGCTGGGTGTCTACGCCGGTGTGCGCCAGCCCGTTGAGCCACTCCTCGCGGATGTTCGGATCGGCCATCTCCGGCATCACCTGGCCGTGGGCGTCGGCGTAAGCCTCCATCTCGTTGGAGGTCTTGGGCTCGTGGCCGACATCGGCCATCCACTGCTGGTGCACCTTGGGGTGGATGTAGCTCTGCTGCCAATCGTATTTGTTCTCGGGCCGGTAGTTGAGCAGGAAGTGCATCCCGTTCTGCAGGTTGTTGCCCCACTCCTCGTGCGGGGACAGCCCGGCCATGATGCCAGCTGCTCGGGGGAAGTCGTGGATGGTCTTGTTGGACAGGTCTTTAGTGGCCTCGTGCGCGCCCCGGTACCACCATCGGCCCTCGGTCTGTTGATCCGGCGTGGCGTTGCGATAGTGGTCCATCGTGTTGCCGATGAGATGTTCCAGGTCGATCTTCTCGCGGACCTTGGTGCCCCGCGCCAGGATCACCAGGGCCTGGGCTATCGCCGAGACGAACAGCTTGCGGTCATTGCGGAAGTGCCCCCACTCATGCTCCCCGACGTCCTCGCCGGTGTCGGGGTGGTAGAACCGGCGCTCACGCGGGCTGTACTTGACCTGGCGCCAGACCCGCTCGGCTTGATCCTCGGGGCCGGTGTCCTGGGGAACACCCGACGCCCACCCGGCGCCGCTCGGGTCACTGACCCAGCGGGGGTTGGAGACAAACATCTCCCCGACTTCGTCGTTGAAGCCCTCGTCCCCCATGGTCATCCAGGGACCTGGGTTGCGGCCGGGAAAGATGTTCACCGGCTTGGGCTCGACGGCGACGGCAGCCGCCAGCACCTGAGTGGCATGGGCCAAAAGAATTGGCCCGGGGTCGCCGGGCCAACTCTCGGTCCTACCATTGTTCCGCATTGGAATTCGCAGAACGGAATTAGTGAATTTACTGCTTCCGAAGGATTATCAGGCCCCTCGGATTCAATATAGCAAGTCCAACCAATTCGTCCATAACCCATCCTTTGTGGAATTGCTGGACTAAATTGTTCTCCTCGACGTCCAGACTGTACATGACCGGGAATACCCCCAAAAATTCTGGGTCCGGAGTCAGGTACGTTGTGCCGATCGGAATGATGATCGACTTGCCGATTTGGAATTCGCCGAATTGGACAATGCGCTCGCCCGCGACAACGCTGTCCTTGAAGGCCCAGCCCGTCGTGTTGATATCCCACCTGTAAAAATCGCGATATTCTTTTGGATTCACCAAAAGACGAGTGGAATCCAGCATGCGCTGGTCGGTGAAGGTCACCGCGTTGTACAGGTCGTCGGGGGCCAGGATGTCTCCGGCCACCGAGATCTCGTTGGGCAGGCTGCCGGTCACCGGCGTGGCCGAAGAGTCAACGAGCCGGTACTGCGCGGCCGCCGTCTCGATCAGGGACACCAACCGACCATCCTCCTGGCGCATAATCGCCTGCTTGGAAAAGTCCTGTTGGTACTCAACCAGGTTAGCCCGAAGGAAGTACAGGTCCTCCTTGCGAATAATGGGGAACGTCGCAATTCGGAACAGCTGAACCTCAACACGCTTGCCCTCGAACGGCGTAATCCGGATTTCGCCTTCTGCGCCGTGGAGAACATATGCCTGACCGAGCTGATCGAGAATGTCGTACTGAATTGGTACGCCGGGTGTGAGGGTATCTTCTAACAAGACATTGCGCAGAATACCCTGATACCGCAGCTGCAGCTGAATGGGGCCGATCATCGATTGGCCGAGTCGCAGCATGCCATTGTTGGCATCCCGCAACATATGCGCCATCCGGATCTGCTTTTCGCGCATGGACAGCTTGCGGCCGCCCAGACGCTGCTGCAACTGGCCCATCTGGACCACGAACTCGTCCGAGGAACGGGCAGAACCGAAACGCTCTAGGCCGGAGCCGTGAGCAACAAGAGCTGGAAGTCCCATGGTCTCCCTCCTTAGCTTCCGGTCCCCAGCGCCACGCTCGTCGCGAAGAACTGCCGACGACCGCTGATGAGGATCTTGGACGTGGACTCCACCGACACCAGGCTGGCGATAGCGTTGGAGTTGTTGGCGCCGGTCGGCGTCAGCACACCCGGGGGCTGCGTGATGCCGGTGGGCAGTACCACCGAGCTGGTGGTGGCGGTCAGCAGCTGGATGCCACCGTGCTGCGGTGACGCCCAGGTGGCCTGTTGATCAAACGCTGGGGCCAGTACCTCGAACAGACCCTGCTCGTTGATCTGCCACACGGTGAACTCGTTGCCACCAGTGGCCAACACCTCGTCGATACCCAGACTGGGTGCGACGAACAGGCTGGACAGACCGAACGGAATGCCGTTGCCGTCCCAGAGTGTGAAGACCTCGTCGTGGAGGATCTTCATCACGCTTCCTGGGTAGATGTCATACGTGCGCGGCCAGTTCGGGTCCAGGAAGCCCGCGTAGGCAGTCGCTTGCGTCTGCGCATACTTGGGCATCAGGGTCCGCTGTTGCGCCGGGTTGTTGATTGTTACCCGCAACATAGGGTTCGCCTCCTTTCAGAGAACTCGGGACCGGGCCCTCAGCCCAGCCACATCATCGCGTCGAACTTGGGGTCCAGGGCACTCTCCCGCTCGGTTGACGCAACCCGGCGGCCCGAGCCGAAGCCCGGGGGGACAGTGCCTCGTTGAGCCCCGCGTGTCGATCCGGCGGGAACCCTGGCTGCGGCGAAGGCTCGTGCGTTGGCCTGGTAGACCGCGTCGAGCAGGTTGGCCCGGTCCTCCACGGTGGAGTGGCGGATGGTCTGCAACCAGCTCGCCAGCTTGAACCGTGCCTGGTAGGGGGCCAGTCCGCAGCGGATGTAAGCCTCGGCGCACCGCAGCGCCGTGAGTCCGTCTGCGAATATCTCCCGGGAGGACTCGCGACTGCTGCCACCGGCAGCCGCCGCACCTTCACCCGGGGCCCAGATCTGGGAATCGACGCTCATCTCCGGATCCGCTTCGGAATCACCGGCATTGTTGGCGAAGTCCCCCAAGTCGAATTGACTTGCCTGGGCATCAGCGTCGGTCTCGTCAGAGACCGGCTTCTCTACATCGACACGATCGTCCGGAGCTGCGACTTCCAGCTTCTCGTCGGCTTGTCGACGCATAGTGTTACTCCCTGCTTCAACCTTTTGTGCGTGACGCAGGGCGGTTTGCAGGGTGGGGAATAGCGCGTCCAGCGGAACGCCCGCTCCCTTCGACCAGCGCGCGGCCGCCCGAGTGAGGGTGCCCGCGCTGTGCTGGTTCCACTGCTGGCCGGTCACCTGGGTCAGCCAGTTGTTGAACTGGGAGAACCAGTGACGGCTGGCATCCTTAGGTTGCGTCTCGGTGGGAGACAACCCCACGTCCTGGAAGTCGTCGCCGCGCACGCTCTGGTCATCGGTCCCCGACAGCTCGGGATTGACCACGGTGGGCTGCTCGACACCCTCGGCGGTGCGACGGCGTCCCTCGCGCGTCATCCGGTTGTAGGTGTCGATGTCGGCCTGCAGACTGCGGCTTTTCGCCTGGATGCGAGCCACCAGGTTGTTCTCGGTGTTGGACTCTTTAGGCTCATCGCCGGTGGGAGCGGCCACCGACTCTGCCGGTGGCACGCCGTCACCCTCGCCGTACACCGAGGGGATGTACGTCTCGGCCTGTTCGCCCAACGTGTTGTCACCGTAAGGCCCGCCGTCGGTGTGGCCGCTGTCGTCGGCCGTGCGCCGGTGCTGACGACGACCAGCCGTCGCCACCCTGCCGCGCTCAGACAGTCGAGGTGCTCCCACGGTCTGGGCTCCTTTCTGCGTGCCCTTTCTCTTCTTATTTCCTGACGAGGCCGACTTCACAGGTCGACGAGCCGGGCGCCGGGCGGATTCTTTATCCTTGAGCCACGGCGGCTTGTTGTCGTCTTTGTCCTTGTCGTCGTCTTCGTCGTCATCGGAGTCGTCATCTTCGTCATCCCCGGCAGTGCGGCGGGAAGACTGGCGACGGCGCCTGGCAGCGAACTGGGGTGGAGGGCCCTGCGTCTCGGTGGGCGTGGGCGGCAGGGGACCCTCGTCCTCTTCGTCCTCGTCGCCCAGCTCGTCTTTCAGCCGGTCGACGTCCTCCTCGATGTCGTCCACGATGTCCTCGACGCCGCCACCCTCGAACTCATCGGCGCCGCCGAATTCGCCGGGCGGCTCGCCACCACCGAAGTCTTCTTCGCCGCCCTCGTCTTCGGGGGCACCTTCATCTGCCTGCAGCCACGGGGGGCGACGGTCGTCCTCGTCCTCCTCAGCGGCATACCTGGTCCGTGTCCGAGCCATGGTCTTCCTCCTTGTTTTCCTCGCCGCTCTGGGCTGAGCTTCTGGGGCCTGCTGGCCCTCTTGGGACGGCGCTCCTACTTCCCCGACGTCCTCCACCAGACGATCGCTGTCCAGGCCCTGCTCCTCCTGGGTCCGGTCGAGCCGCTTCGTCTCGTCGAAGTCGGGGGTCTGCAGTTCCTCGGGGGATTCGATGGGATTCTGGAAAGGCATGTCTTCTTCGCGCGGGCGGTACGGGGTGACGAACTCGTAGTCATCGGCAGAGTCGTCATCATCGTCCCTGAGAGTGTCAATATCTTCGGGAGCTTCTTGTTCGCCCCAAGCCTTTTTGTGCCGGGCGGTGCGTCCCCAACCGTCGGCCTTGTAGGCGTACACCGCACCGGAGGGATCGAAGTGGATGTGGTCAGCTTCGTGAACCGGCTCGCCGGTGTCTTTGTGCACGAAGGTGCTGTCGGTCTTAGGGTTGTAGCCGACGATCGACATGGGCATACCCTCCGGTGGCGGGCCTTTGTCCAAGATCCCGTAGATACCCGCGTGCACGGTGCGATCCCCCTCGCCGCGCTCCCCTGAGAAGGTGTCCTTGTACAGCTGGCTGCCAGCTGGCTGAACATGCAATCGGGCGTTGCGCAGATGCAGGTCATCGATGTAACCGCGCACGTGCTTGCCGGTCCTGGAATCGGGCTGGCGGATCGACCACAGGTCAGCCTGCGGCTGGCCGGTGCGGCGCTGTCGATTGAACGCGTGCCGGTTGAAGTGGACGTAGACCTCGCTGTCGGGGTCGATCGGCCGGGCGCCTTCGCGTTTGACGAACTTGCCCGCCTCGGTGCGCTTCCCGGCCACGATCACCTGACTCACCACCGCCGTCTCGTCCGCCGGATCGAATACATAGCTCAGCTCGAAGAAGCCCAAGCGGTAGCAGTTCTCATAGACCAGCTGGGGCTCGCCGGTGCGCGGATCCGGCAGATGCTGGCCCTTGTGGAATTTGACGTGGTCACACATGTCGAACACATCGGTCGCACGATTACCGCAGTAGCTGCAGATGGTGAACCCGGCCTCGACTCCCATGGAGACCGAGTCCAAACCACCCGTCCGGATCTCATGCGCGAGCTTAGGGAACCGAAGCGCATCGATCTCCTGGATGACCTGGATGTGCTTGTCTTTGCCGTTCTCGATGTAGCGGGCGGCCACCACCCGGCCGCGTGCCCGATCAGGATCGAAATTGGCGTGGTTGACGAAGCACGGTTTGCCCAGAAACGTCTTGTAGCTTTTGGCCAGCTCCTCAGACGGCCAGGCGTCCCAGTTCTGGTTGATGCGCGCGCTGATCGCCCGCACGGCGGTGTAGAGCATGCCATCGCGGAACTGGAAGTCGGGCACCACAGCGGCTTGTTTGGCTAGGGTGAACGGCCGGATCAGCTGGGCAACCTTCTTGCGGTCCTCCCCGATGCTGGCCACCCGGCCGACGACTTTGTGCTGGCGGTTGGCCAGGATGGAGGTCGCGTGGAACTGGCGCTGGGCACTCTTGAGCGCCCGCCGGAAGCGGTGTTCTACCTCGCGGTCACGCAGGTCGACGGTCATTGGACGTAATGAGTCCCTTGGAGGTCTAAGCCGTCCAGGTTGCGTGCACCCTGTGGGTGATATTCGTTCATCAGGTCGGCCTGCTCCTGGGCCGAGTAGTTACGCCCGGCCTGCTTCAGGAATCCCGCTGCCGCACCGGCGATGTCGGAGTCCGAGAAGGTGCCGCGTCGACCACCGCCCACAGCTGGACCGGCGCCGTAGACGCCCATCATGGCCTGGCGCTGGGAATCACCCTGCGGTGTACCACCGCCACGACCGTACTGCCGGGCAGCTGCCGTGGCCTGGAACTGACGCACCACGTCGGAGTGGTCGTACCGGGAGGCCACCGCCAGCAGCTCGGGTGCAGCCTCGGCCAGCTCGCCACCTTCGGCAGCTTCACCGCCCGCAGCGCCGCCTCCACCGCCCTTGCCGCCCTTGCCGCCAGGCATGCCAGGGATACTCGGGATCTTGGGCAGCATCTGCTGAGCCTCGTCCAGGCCAGGGATCTTGGGGATCGGGCTCTCGTCGTCATCGGGGTCGGGCGGGGTGCTGCCCCAGCCGGGTGGCAGCGTGGACGGATCGAAGGCGACGCGACGTTCGTAACGAGCATTGCGTTCGCGGATACCGTCCCTGATCGAAGGACGACGATTGGCATAACTGGTACCCGGCGATGTCACGTTCGCCATGTCACCGGGGGCACCACCGGACAACGGCGCGAAGCCGGTGTTGCCGCCGAACCCAGCGCCCGAGACACCACCACTGCTGGGCAGGATGGGTGCGATGGGGGGAGCGAAGCCGCCGCCCTGACTACCGCCACCGGACGGCTGACTGAGCATGTGCGTGGTACCCCCGACACCGCCACCACCACCCAAGGGATCTTTGGTGGGGGCCCCGGGGGTGAACGGCATCGTGGATGCTCCGGCGCCGCCGCCGCCGGTAAAGTCGCCGGGATTAGCGGAGGTATCACCCCCACTGAAGTCGAAGTCGCCACCGGCGGCGCTGCTGAAGTCATCGTCGTCGGCGTAATGCAGGCTGGCCGTCGAAGGCAGGCCCGACTCGGTCATGTCGTCGCCCGCGTTCATCAACGGTGCACCACCGGCGACGTCCTGCGGACCCTGCTGAGTGATGTTGGGACCCATCGGGCTGATCGAGCCGGTCTCGCTAGAGAACAGGTCGGCCAGGAAGGGCGGCAGCACCCCGGCCTCCTTGGGGGTGTTCACCGCACCAGGGTCACTGGGCTCCTTAGGGGCGTTCACCTCGGAGTCGGAATCGTTGTACTTGAGGATGTCGCCGTCGGGCAGACTGGTGACGTCCTGGAAGTTGGGACGCTCGTTCTCGTCGACGTAGTCGGCCGAACTGGAATACCAGTCTTTGGGGTCGCGGCCGGATCCGGCGAAGCCGCCGTCCAGCCAGCCGCCGTCGCCCTTGTCCATGAAGCCACCGTCAGCCTCGTGAAGGGAAGCCGAGAAGTAGCTGGCGTCGGTCCCGGCATCGTGCAGGTCGTCGATTAAGTCGCGAATCTCGTCGTTGTGCTCGTCCATGCTGCCGAAGTTGTCGGAGAGCGGTTCCTGGATCACGTCGCGAAGCTTGTTGAGATCCTTGGTGGCCTCCCCAGCATCCGGCCTCGGAGCGTTGCGCACCGGGTCGGTGACGCTCTGGGTGTCGGCGTCGGCGAAATGCCACGGGGGCAGGATGGCGGCCTCGACGGTGAAGTGCTCGATGTCAGGCTCTTGGTGTGATTTCTCGTCATCGTGGTCATCGTCGTGCGCCGCCGTCTTGTCGGTCATGATCTGACCAGGGCCGGTGGTGGTCCGCTCGTCTTTGGTGACGTCAACCAGGTGCTCGGGCTCGCCTTCGGGGACGAACTGGATGTCGGGTGTGAGGCTGTGCGGGGTCATCCGCAACATCTCGCGGCCTTCCTTGTACACCTGATCGGGATCGAAGGTGTAGGGGATGTCGTACTGGCGCTCAGGCACTTTGCGAGGGTGAGCCTCGGCGTAGTCGTAGAGCTGGGCGACTTCCTCCTCGGTGTAGCCCTCGTCGTCGTCATCGCGAGACTTGGTGACGAAGTTAGCCACCCCGTCGATGTCGGTCGGCTGGCCGTTTTCCTCGGCCCACTTCTTAAACTCTTCGACCACGCCCGACATCCTTCTGAAACGGGTGCCTTTGCCCGGTCGATCGAACGCTGAACGCATTTCCTGGTAGGCGGCATAGGCATGGCTGCAGAAGCGCCCCACGTACGTTAGACGGCGTTTGAAAGCCCATCGTCCCCACGGACATCCGCAGCGCCAGGCGGTGACGGACTGGTTACCAAGATCGAACACGTTCCCGCGAATGATCATGCAGTCGTAGAAGCCGTGATCGCCCTGGACGGTCGCTGAGATGATCTCAGGAGTGTTTTGTTTGATGTGCACCCGGCCCTCGCTACGCAGCCGCTTGGCCTTACGCTGCACGTCCCGCCAGGCCGCTTCGCGAATTACCGGGTCGGACTGGACCAGATCCATCTCCATGCCGACACGCGGATCCAGACCATAGCTAGCGTCGTCTATCGCGGCCTGACGCTCCATGGTTGACATCGCGGTCGCGATGGGGTCGATGAAGTCGGACGCCAGCGGACGCACGTCAGCGAAGTGGGCGGGCATGTCGGTGGGCGGCTCGATGTCATCGAAGATGCTGGCCGCCCGGCCGCGCATCCGGTCCCAGAACGACGGTCCCTCCTTGTAGCGGTGCTCACCCTTCAACTTGCCGGGACCCGGCACGCGCTTCATGAAGACGTTCGTCTCGTTGCCGGGATCCTTGACCAGCTCGGGCGCCGCGCCGTGCGGCAGTGTCTCGCTGAAATAGTCGTCATGCTCGAAGGGATCGCGGTGCCGCCCCTCGGCCTCGTGGCAGCTGGCACACACCATGGATCCGCGCCAGGCGGGCTGGAAGATGTCGTCGGAGCGCGGCGGCTTGGGGCTGCGGCGGTTCTTCATGTGCCGGTACGGGTTGTGCCAGGCTCCGCAGTCGGGGCAGCTGTACCACTCGGGCTCGTCACCCTCGAACATCTCGGTACCCGTTTCACCGGACGGGGAGACGCGGTCAAAGGGATAGACCGGATTGTCGCTCGGTCGCAACTGGGGGCCTTCGGGGGCCTCTCGGCCACGTTCGCGGGGAACGTGGGAGGGCTTGTCCTCATGGAACGGCTCATGGCGCAGCTGGGTGTACTCCTCGATGCCGCCTTGCCGAGTCTGATGCTGGTCGTGATACTGAGGAAAGGTGCCACGTCCAAGCTCAAAATCAGAAGGTTCTTCGTCCGCCCACTGACGCTCATACTCGTTTTCCACAGGCCCGTAGTCGTCGTAGTGCGGATCCTGCAGCAGGGGATAGTCCCTGCCCAGCACGATCTGCGGGCGCTCGCGCATCGCGCTGTGGGCGCCGGTAGCGAACAGATTCGGCTTGGGTCCCGGGCCCTTGGTATCGCGGCCACGGCTGCGCAGGCTCAGCGAGTCGCTGGGGCGCAGCCGCTCGTCGGGGTCGATCTGACCGAATTCACCCGGCCCCCAGCTCTGGTTGGGCCCCGGCGTGGTGAGCGCGTCTACCTGTGGGGTGGGGTTATATGGCAGCGTGGTGGTGTTGCGTTCGTTGACGTGCAATGCGGGGTCGTGAGCGAAGCCTCGGGATCCGATCGCATAGGTGGCGGCGCCGCGTATGTACGCGTCGGGATCGATCACCTTATCCGGCGAGAACTGGTAGGTGAACAGATTTTCCGGCGGTCCGTCGCCGCTGGCGGTGCGGGCAGCTGTGGCGTCCACCCAGACGTCGAAGCCGGGGCCCCGAACGCGATAGCTCGTACGGCCGTGCACGGTTTCGGTCTCGACCAGCTCACCGGGCCCGTGCGCAGTGTGGATCGTAGTCATCGCTCCTCCTACCCTTTCGGGCTCTGAGGAGGACGAGTTACAGGGGACGGAACAGAGGATAACCGAGACGAGCCCCCACCAAGGCCGCGCCATGGAACGGGAAGAACTGGGTATCTCCGGCAAAAGCCAAGCCCAACCGATCGAAGATCACCTCGCCGGTAAACTCCCCGATTGATAACGGGGAACCACCTCTGCTGGGGTGAACAGAAGCCTGGTCGCTGTACCCGGCGGTTACATGGGGCAGCCAGGGCTCATGCTGATCGGGGATCGGGAATACGTCTTCGGCAGCCCGCACGACATCGGTGTGGATCTGAGACAACTCGGGTGAATGACCCACTAGGTAAACAGCGCAAGGACTGCGGCCCTCATGCCCGTCGGGGTTGAACACCGCATGACCGAACACCCGGCCCGTGATCTCACCGTAGGATTCGGCCACCCGCGCGGTGGCGACCACCAGCGGACTCGGATCCTGATAGCCGACGTCCTCGCCCAGGAACACCAGCGTCAAATGGAGATCGTCGACCGGCTCCCCGCCCGGCACTGCCAGCATCTGTGCAAAATCGCTGCGCGGATAAAGTGCCACCATGCCCCCCGTGTGCTTCTCCTGCTCCGCGTCGGCATGGTGCATCCAGCTCATGGCGTTCGCAACTCCTCGGAACAGAAGTGGGCTGGCTTCACGTAGACTGAAAGCCCGAAGACTTCTGCGTCAGAGTGTTTCCAAAAGAGCTTCCAGGAAACATGGAGCTGACGGATCACCGCGACCGCCGCCGCCTCACCGATGGGGGACGTAACGCCGGTATCCTCCGAAACCGCTTCGATGCCATGCGCGTTCAAGTAATTGGTCAGGCTGGTCGCCTGATCGGGACTCTCGACCGGCAGAGTCAAGTAATAAACCTCTGTGGTGTTCTCGGAGTCAGACATCATATCGGACAATCACTTTCCCCTCAGTGTGTGCTCTGGAATGTGGTGTTGGTCACCTTACCTGATATCTACCCAGGTGAGGACCCGTTGGTGTTGGGCTGACCGGGGATGTCCGATAACGCCGGTAACACAACATCTTTGGACTCATCTTCAACAACCAGGGGATACAACTCGATATCCCCCCACTGCACAGCTGGGACACCGAGGCGTCTAGCCCAGCCGTAGTGGCTCAGGAAATTATTCGCATCGAAACAAAGATCGACGGCGGTGCGGCGCAGTACCTCCACCAGCTGCTCGCGCTCTTGGGGAGTGCCCAGCGC
>Ga0318536_10000378_pt1 | contig 12676 bp, 9 predicted proteins | sample GRESIP117b4f28_FD_203481 | JGI IMG/M metagenome (GOLD analysis project Ga0318536, IMG submission 203481) | Tropical soil microbial communities from Luquillo Experimental Forest, Puerto Rico - GRE.SIPMG.117b4f28 | ecosystem: Environmental > Terrestrial > Soil > Tropical forest > Bulk soil... | reverse complement strand
TTTGTTGCTGCGCGCCGCTTCGCCCTGCGGATACATCCCCAAGGTGGCGCGGCGGACCGCACCCCACATCGCATTGTTCATGACTATGAACAGCACCGGCAGTTTGTGCATCGCCGCGGCATGGTGCAGCGCGACCGGGTTGCCGAAGATATGCGCGCCGTCGCCGAGGACGGCGATAACCAGCCGGTCGCGGGCAGCGAGCTTGGCGCCGAGGGCTGCCCCGCCGCCCCAACCGAGCCCCGAAGCCGTGCTCGAACCGAAATAGCCTCCCGCACGGGTCGAGGGGCAATGCTCAGGCATCAGAGTGTATTCGTTAACCAGGATCGCATCCTCCGGCTTGGCTTGGGCGATGCAGGCACTCGCCCAGGCCATGTGGATCGGACGCAGTCTCGCGGCAGTCTCACGCGTCTTCTGCCACCCTGCCACAAGCGTTTCCCGCAAGGCGGCAATGCGGCGCCGGCGTTCCGCAACCGCTGCTTGGGAGACGTGTCGGTCGAGCGAGGCACCCAGCTCCGGTAGTGCAGCGGCAGCCGTGCTGGTCAGCGCGAGATCGCACAGGAAACCGCGGATCGGGTAGCGCGAAAAAAGCGGATCGGCGCCGAGATGGAGCACCTTGCAGTCGTGCCGCGGCGCCTTGAGGCTGGGGATCCAAGGCACATCGCATTCGAGGACGAGGATCGCATCGGAACTATCGAGGTAGGGGCCCGCGTCATAGCCGAGATGGCAGCGATGGTCGGCGGGGAGCGACAGATGGCGCGGCCGGTGCTCGACGACTGGGAGCGCAAAGCGATGAGCAAATTCGCCCAGCGCTTTGACGGCCGCCGGCTCGCGCCCGGCGCTCGCGGTGACGATCAGCGGGTTCTCGGCAGCGGCAAGGAGGCGCGCGGCTTCGTCGATAGCATTCTTGTCGGGGCTGGGCGGGGCAGCGGCGATGCGGCGTGCCGGCATGTCGTAGGCAAAACCGGGAAGCGGCGCCGCTAGCACTTCGCGCGGCAATGACAGATAGACCGGTCCCTGGGGTTGTGTCGTCGCGACAGCAAGCGCGCGGTCGATTACGGTCTCGAGTTGCTGGCCGTTGCGCAGCTCGTATTCCCATTTCACGATCTCGCGCAGCATCCCGGCCTGGTCGAACATCTCCTGCGCCCAGTGGATGTAAACGTCGCGCGCGCCGGGCAGCCCGCGCTCGGCCAGCGGCGAGCGGCCGGCGGTAAACAGGATGGGAACGTTGTCGCGCGCCGCGTTCATCACGCCGCACACGCCGTTGGCGGTGCCGACGCTGACATGCACCATGACCGCCGGGATGCGACCCGACACCATCGCGTAGCCGTGTGCCATCGACAGCGCCAGATTCTCGTGCGTGGCGATCAGCGGCTGGGGCGCCGGGGCGCCGGTCCGCGCCGACTTGGCGAAAGCCTCGACGAGCGGCGCGAAATCGGTTCCTGCATTGGCGAACAGGTACTCGATGCCGCGCTCGGCGAGAAGTGCCAGATAGGCTTCCGCAACGCTCTCCACCGCCAGTTCCTTGCGCGCCATCGGGTTCCTCCTCCTGCGCCGTTTCGCGACGCGGAGATTAAACCTCAATCAGAGAGCTGCACCACAGAGATCAGGCGCGACGCGCAACGTACCCGTAGGCGAGATTGCTGCGGGTTCCTGCATGCAGCGACGCTGCCCGTGCTGCCGCCAATTTGTCTTTGCCGATCAGAGGCAGCTCGGCACGCAGGTCGAGCTTGTAGAGCCGTGCCGAGTTGTAGCCGAAGATCGCGCTCTTGACGGCGCCATCCGCTGGGCCGAGCGGCGCAAACCCGTGCTTCCGCGCCATGTCGGCCGGAATTTCGAGCCGCCGAAACGCCTCGATCTGCCATTGGGGCGAGCCATACCAGACTGAGTCGGTCCCCCACACGACGTGGTCGAACCCGAGCCCTTTGATCAAGGTGCCCATCAGCGCCGCGGCAAATCGCGGATTGGCAACCGCCGAGTTGGCGAAGGCGGTACCGACCTCGCCATAGACATTGTTGACACCAAATTTCTGCGGGATATCCGCCAGGTCGGAGGCCCAGCGGATGTAGCCGGTCTGTTCGAATTCGCCCAGATCGTCGTCCGGCGACTCAAGAAACTGCCGCAATGCCGCATGGTACATCACGAAATTTATCTGGGGCCAGTCTTTTGCCGCCTTCGGCAGATCCTCGACCGTGGCGTAGCGCCAGGCGTTGGCCGCAGATTTCTCGTAATCCCTCGGCAACAGCCCCTTGTGGATACAGATCGTGTTGATGCCTGCCTTCACCGCCTTCTCATAGAAGGGGTACATCACCTTTTCGTCGTCGAGGCGCCACGGATACTTGGTCGACTGCGGGTTTAGCGGGTCACCGATAGTATATCCCTTCCAGCTTTCGGGCTTGACTTCCGCGATGCAACGATCGACCTCCTCCATCCAACCCGACTGCTTCGGCGTGATCAGCGAATGCGCGAGCAACCGCCGCGATCCCGCAAGGCTGTTGACCGTCTTGCGGGCTTGCGCCATCTGGTCGTTGCTGAGGAACCACCAACTGGGATCGTCGAACGGGGCACCGCTCAACAAGGCGATCTTAGTATCGCTGTCGACGTAAACCTCCTTTACAAAATTGTCGAACTTGTACCTCGCCAGGGTCATCCCATCATCCTTCAGCATGTCGGGGTTCCAATGAGCCGACGCATATTTCGCGAGATCGAGCAATTTTTCTCCCTGGAAATCGTCGCGCACGAAATGCACCTGGTCGTCGAAGATGAATTGGCCGGCGAGAGCGTTGGCACGCTCTGCTGCCGCGCCCGGCTCGGCCGCCTCGGCACGATCGACCGCGAACAGCGGACCAAAAACGTCGTTCATTGCCAAGAAGGCGGCCGCCATGCCGCAACCGGTTCGCAGGAATTGGCGACGGTCGAGGCCGAGCTTCGGTGCAATTGTATCGGCGAGCTGTTTTATGCGTTCTTCAACGCGGCGCTGCTGCGCGGTCTGCGGCAGCGGATTGAACTCGCCGTTCGAGACGATCTGGGTCGGCACCGGAGACTGGAATGCGGCGTGGTCCGCGGGCTCGGTGCGCGCCAGCTCGGATTTGCTCAATAAAAGGGCCATCGACTTCCTCCCTCGACTTAGGCGCGGCGCCGCAAAGAGTGCAACCGCTGCGCCGCCATGGTTAAGCCGGATTGTTCCACGACCTGCTATACTGTCAAGAACATCCCACGCCAACCGGGATACCGCTTGCACAGGGAGGGTGGGCTTTCTAAACGTCTTTGCGACTGCGACAAGGGAAGAACGGTGAACTTATATCCGGCCTGGCTTTCCGCAGCGCTCGTGTTGACGGCCTGCTCTTCGGGTTCGAGCACAACGGCGACCTTGATCCTCGATAACCCGACCTGGGACCGGGTCAATGTCGAGGCCGTGATCACGAACAGCGCTGATTGCGACAATCGCGGCAAGGAGTATGTCGCGACCAAGCAATTCGTCATGACCAAGGGCCACACCCAGAAGATCGAGGCACCGAACGCCGAGAGCATCTGCTGGCGGCACGATCGAAACCCGAACAATCCGGTTTCAGGTGCTTGGTCGGGATGGAGCCGGATTCCTCTCGCCCCCGGCCAGACGGCTGAAACCGATCTCTAGGAGTTGGCGCGCCGCTCGCGTTAGGATCGGCCCGCTTGCAACGCGGGAGTATGTCGATGTCGCAGCATCATGTAGTGCGGGCCGGGCCTGAGACCTGTCACTGGGGGTTTTTCGATGCCGGGCTGAAGCCCGTGTTGTCGGTCGCGTCGGGCGATACGGTGACGATCGACAGCGTCTCCGGCGGCCCCGATGTGCTACCAGAAGACGTGCGTTTCGACATTCTTTCCGAGCATCTGGCGATCCACAAGGCGTTGGAGCCCCGGCTCGGTGCGCACATCCTGACAGGGCCGATCGCGGTCGAAGGGGCGGAGCCGGGCGACGTTCTCGAAATCCAGATCCTGTCGATCGATCCCCGGCAGAATTGGGGCTATACCCGGATCCGGCCGCTCTCGGGGACCCTTCCCGAGGATTTCCCGATCCGCAAAACCTGGCACACCGCGATCGACCGCCAGCGCGGCATCGCGACGGTGCCGTGGGGTGCCGAAATCGATCTCGCCCCTTTCTTCGGGGTGATGGGAGTGGCGCCACCGCCGGTCTATGGTGCGGTGACCTCGATCGTGCCGCGCGAGTTCGGCGGCAATATGGATCTGAAGGAATTGGTCGCAGGCACGACCTTGTACCTGCCGGTGTGGGCGCCGGGGGCATTGTTCTCGGCCGGCGACGGCCACGGTGTGCAAGGCGATGGCGAGGTCTGCGTGACCGCGCTCGAAACAGCTCTCAGCGGCACCTTTCGGTTGGTCCTCCGCAAGGACCTGAAGTTTGACCTGCCGCGCGCCGAGACCCCCTCGCACTACATCACGATGGGCTTCAACGAGGATCTCGACGATGCAGCGAAGACCGCATTGCGGCAGATGATCGGGCTGATCGGGGAACGCCTCGGTCTCTCGCCCGAGGACGCCTACATGTTCTGCAGCCTCGCTGTCGACATGCACGTCACCCAGCTGGTCGACGGCAACAAGGGCATCCATGCGATGCTTCCGAAGCGCTACGCCGCCACCCCGAATTAGAAAGCAAGCATCGGATAGAGCAGCGTCCCTCCGTCCTCCATCTTGGGCTCACCGATTAAGTGGAGGAGGTAGAAATGTTGGATGTAGAGGCGTGCTGGAGCGCGGTGGAAAGCCGCGATGCCGCCGCGGACGGGAACTTCTTCTATGGGGTGCGCACGACCGGCGTCTATTGCCGGCCTGGCTGTGCCTCGCGGCGGCCGTTGCGCACCAACACGATGTTCTTCGAGACGACGGCGGCGGCCGAAGCCGCGGGGTTTCGGGCGTGCAAGCGCTGCCGTCCGACAGACGAGTCGGCGGCCTCGCGGCACGTCGCGGCGATCGAGAAGGCGTGCGCATTGCTGCGGACCAGCGAAAACATCCCGAGCCTTAGGGAACTCGCCGATGCGGCGGCGATCAGCCGCTTTCACTTCCACCGGGTATTCAAGCAGATCACCGGGGTCACCCCGCGCGATTATGCGCGCAGCCACCGGCTAGGACGTCTCGGCGAGAAGCTCGATTTAGGGCAGCCGATCACCGCGTCGATCTATGCGGCAGGGTTCGGGTCGAGTTCGCGTGCCTATGAAATGGCGCCGGGCGGGCTCGGCATGACCCCTGGGACACGGCGCCGCGGCGGCAGCGGCGAGACAATCCGCTTCGTGACCGTCGCGACACCGCTCGGCTGGGCGCTGGTCGCAGCGACCAAGCGCGGCATCTGCATGACGGCACTCGGTGACGACCGCGACGGTCTCGCGGCGGCGTTGCGGCAGCGCTTTCCGCTGGCGGAGCTGATCGCCGAGGAGGCCGGACTTAAGGAATGGGCCGATCGGATCGTGCGCTTTATCACTGCACCCGAGCAAAATCTCGACTTGCCGCTCGATATCCGCGGCACCGCGTTTCAGGCGCGGGTGTGGCGCGCATTGCAGAAGATCCCGTTGGGTAAGACTGCGAGTTATTCCGAGATCGCAGCGACGCTCGGCCAACCAAACGCGGTGCGCGCCGTCGCCCAAGCCTGTGCCGCGAACAAGCTGGCACTGATCGTGCCGTGCCACCGGGTGATCCGCCGCGACGGCGATCTCGGGGGTTATCGCTGGGGCCTGGAACGCAAGCGGGCATTGCTCGAGCGCGAACGCGCAGCCGTGGCTCCGGATGAGGCGGCAGCCTGAAGCCGCGGCGGCGGATCGCGTCGCCCAGGTCGACTGGCGGCAAATAGCAGCGTCGCTCGACGAACGGGGATACGCGACGACCGCGGGACTGCTGACAAGCGAGCAGTGCCGAAGCGTCGCCGCACTCTACGACCGGGAGGAGGCGTTCCGCGGCCGTGTCGTCATGCAGCGCCACGCCTTTGGCCGGGGTGAGTACAAGTATTTGCGCTACCCGCTGCCCGGTGTCGTTGCGGCGCTGCGCCAGGCGATCTACCCCAAGCTGGTGCCGATCGCCAATCGCTGGCGCGAGCGGCTGCACGAGGCGGGGCGGTTCCCGGCCACGCTTGCCGCCTTTCTTAGAGAATGCCATGACGCAGGGCAGCAGCGGCCGACGCCGCTGCTGCTGAAATACGAGGCAGGCGACTACAACTGCCTTCACCAGGATCTCTATGGCCCGCTGGTCTTTCCGTTGCAGCTCACCGTACTGCTCAGCGCACCCGAGGTCGACTTCACCGGCGGCGAATTTCTGTTGGTTGAGCAGCGACCGCGTGCCCAGTCACGCGGCGAGGTCGTGCTGTTGCGGCAGGGCGAGGCGGTCATTTTCCCGGTCCATCATCGGCCAGTCGAAGGAACCCGCGGCGCCTACCGGGTAACGATGCGCCATGGGGTCAGCCGGCTGCGCTCCGGGCAGCGCTGTACGCTGGGTATCATCTTCCACGATGCGGCGTGAGCGCGGTCTGAAAATTCGACCACTACTTTTGCCGCGCGATGATCTTGTCCTTGATCTGCGCGTAGACGTTGGAAGGAATGATCTTCCGGTTCAAGAGATCGTCCTTCCCGCCATACGGCCGATGCTCGATGATCGCCTTGGCGCGCGCCGGCCCGACACCGGGGAGCTTATCGAGTTCTTCGGCGGACGCCGAGTTGATGTCCACCAATTCGCCCGCAGGCGTGGATTTGGCGGTTGCCTTGCCTGGCGCACTCGGTGCGGCGACCGCTGGGGGGCTCGGCGATTTTGACGGCGAAGTCGTCTGGGCCATCGCTGGCAGCGCAAGAACCGTGCTTAACCCGACCGCGCCCAGATAACGTGCTAGTTTCATCGCGCTCTCCCATTAAGCGTATGCAGTATCGCCGGAGGGCGGCTGCCAGTCCACAACCTCATCGAGGGGGATCACCGGGCGGGGTAGGCGGGTCCAGGTGAAGCGGTTCAACATCGGCGAGGTCAGACCCGGCAAATCGACCTCGACGATCTGCTCGGGGCTGAAGAATTCGTCGAAGCCGCCGCGGAAATGGCCGCGCGACTTGACGACGACCGAGCGGGCGCGGCCGATGTCGAGCCCCATCATCTCGAAAAACACCGGGTCGGCGCATTGCACGCGGTGCGAGATGACGACGACCATGATGCCGCCGACCCGGAGGGCGGCGCAGGGTCCGAGCTCGAGCCGCAGGCCGGCGTAGATGCCGCGCCGCCCGACGCAGGCGCCGCCGGTCAGCGCCACGACCGTGGCCGGCGCGGTATAGCGCTCGGAGAAGTCGGTGGTTTCCGCGAGATTGAACTGTGCTTCGAACCGCGAGCCGACACCCTGCCGGTGCGCCTCGGCGGCGAGGTCGGGATCGTAGAAGACGCCGAGCAGCGCGCCCTCGACCCCGGCCTCGCAAAATGCGCGCAGCAAAAACGTGGTATTGCCGCGCCCGCCACCGCCAGGGTTGTCGGCGACATCGGCAAAGGCGAGGGGCGGCAGCGACCAATCGCGGCCCACCAGAAGCGCCTTCCTGACAGCTTCGTCGAGTGCGGTCAGCTGCGGATAAAACCGCGCCCGGTTGGCCCAGCCCAACTCGGCGATCTCGCGGGCGAGCGTCTCTGCCGCGCGCTTGTCACGGCGTGCGGTAACCACGACGCTGAGCCCGCATTCAGGAGCATCGGCAAAGGCAAAACCGCCCATCGCCGAGACGTTCATGATCTCCGGACCCATGCGCCGCTGACCGAGCGCGATCATCTCGGCATAAGGGCCGGCGGCGGTCAGCAGGGTCACAGTCGGCGGCACGATCGGCAGGCGGATAAAGGCGCGCTGCGGCTTGACGCCGTCGAGCATCTCGCGGATCGCGGCAGCCGCCTCGGCACCGCGCTCGCGCATGTCGAGATGCGGGTTCGTCCGGTAGCCGATGAAGGCGTCGACCGAGTTGACCATGCGCTCGGAAACATTGGCGTGCAGATCCAGGGTCGCCGCGATCGGAATATCGGCCCCGACGATCTCCCGTACCTTGGCGAACAAGACACCGTCGGGGTCGTCCTCCGCGGTCGTCAGCGCCGCACCGTGCGAGCAGATGTAAACGGCATCGACCAGCAAGGCCGCTTTGAGACGGCGCTCAATCGTGCCGAGCAACTCGACAAAGAAGGTGTGCTCGACCGGTCCGTTGGGCTCGGTCATCGCCAGGACGATGCCGACAGGTATCCAGGCGCCGGACGCGTCCATCGCCGAGACAAACCCCGGCGTTTCAGGGATCATGCAGGGCGTCGTCGACCGCGCATCATCGATGATCGCTCCGCCTTCGAGATAGGTGCGGGCGAGAAAATGTTCCTTGGTCGCGGGAGGCGCGAACTTGTTGCACTCGATCGAAAAGCCGAGGATCGCCACGCGGGGGGAGGTGGGGACAGCCATTCGGGTACCGATTTGTTGCGGTCGCGATCCTAAGCTAGTCTGAGATCGGGCGCATCGGGGAGGATTCGTGATGGATTTTCCGGAAACGCGTTATGCGAAGAGCGGCGACTTGCACATTACCTACCAGGCGACCGGCAGCGCCCGTTCGACTTGGTGTTCGTACCCGGTTTCGTTTCGAACCTCGATCTAGTCTGGAGCACGCTGGCTGGGCCAACTACTTCTCCCGCCTCTCGGCATTTTCGCGACTGATCCTCTTCGATGAGCGCGGCACAGGCCTCTCCGACCGGGTAAGCGGCCTGCCCGACCTCGAATCACGGATGGACGACGTACGCGCCGTGATGGACGCGGCTGACTGCGAGAGTGCTGCGCTATTCGGCATCTCCGAAGGCGGGGCGATGAGCATGCTGTTTGCCGCCACCTACCCGGAGCGGACCCGCGCCGCCGTGCGCTGTGCCTCCGCCATCGTCGAGAGGGTGCGCCCGCTCGGCCTGGACGTGCGCGGCGGCCTCCATACGGACGAGATCGAGATCCAGCGGGACGACATCGGCGGCATCGCTGTTCACATCGCGGCGCGCGTTGCCGGATTGGCCGGTACGGGCGAGGTGCTGGTCTTCAACACCGTCCGCGACCTCGTCGCCGGCTCGGGGCTGCGGTTTCACGACCGCGGCAGCCATCCGTTGAAGGGTCTGCCGGAGCCGTTGCGATTGTTTGCTGCCGAGGCGTGAGGCTCGCGGGATGTCGACAAAGCGTGGCCTTTCGAACTGCTCGATCAGCAGATTTGGTATATCCTCTAGAGAATTACGCAATCACCATAAAAATGTCTAATTCGCATCATAGATTGTATAAAGCAATGACCGGCACGGCCGCGCTGATCCTGGCTCTTTCAACTGAAAGGCGATTTCCCGCAGTAGATCCGCTGTAGAATGTTTTTGCGCGATCCGATTAGTTGAGACGTGCGGTTGTTCGCGGGACAAGCCTGAAGAGAGGAGCCGGTACCATGCCGATGATTGATGGACAGCGCGTCGTTTCCGACCTCAAGCGGCTCGCCGATTTTGGCCGCTACAAGACCGGCGTCCATCGGCCGACCTATTCGCCGGTCGATGTCGAGTCGCGTCATTGGTTGGCCGAGAAGCTGGGCGAAGCGGGGCTCGAACCGGCGATCGACGGCATCGGCAATGTAATCGGCCGCAACCGATCCGCGCATCGCCGGCTGCTGGTCGGCTCGCACAGCGAGACCCAGCCCTATGGCGGCTGGCTCGACGGCTCGCTCGGGGTGATATACGGGGTCGAGTTGGCCCGCGCCTTTGCTGCGGACCCGGGCTGCGCGGGGCTTGGTATCGAGGTCGCCGCCTGGGCCGACGAGGAGGGCCATTACCAGAGTTTCCTCGGCAGTCACTCGTTCACCGGCACGCTCTCCGAAGAGCAAATCGATCGGGTCCGGGGACGCGACGACGGCATTCCGCTGCGCGAGGCGCTTGAGCGCGCCGGCTTTGCCGGTCGGCCGCGCGAGCGGGTCGAACCCGGACATTATATCGGCTATCTCGAAGCGCACATCGAGCAGGGCGACACGCTCGACAGCACCGGGTTGCGCATCGGCGTAGTCGAGACGATTGTCGGCATCTGGAACTACCGCGTCTTGGTGACGGGCGAGCAAAACCACGCCGGCACGACACGCATGGTGCGGCGCAAGGACGCCGGGGTCGCAATGGTGCGGGTGGCGAGCCGCATTCACGACCGCTTCCCGGGGATCGCCGGCCCACTCACCGTGTGGACGATCGGCCGCATGGTGATCGAGCCGAACGCGCCGTCGGTTATCCCGGGCCGCGCCGAGATGCAAGTCCAGTTCCGCGATTCCGATCCCGAGCGCCTCACCCTTTTTGAAAAGACATTGCACGAGCTGGTCGGCGAGGCCGATCGAGCGGGTCCGTGCCGTGTCGAGGTCGAGCCAATGGCGCGCAGCGAGCCCCGGCCAATGGACCCCGGCTTTCAGAGAGAGATCGAGGTGGCGGCTGAACGGCATGCGCCGGGCATGTATATGCGGCTGCCGAGTGCCGCGGGCCACGATGCCGCGGTGCTGTCGTATCGAATGCCGGCCGGCATGATGTTCATCCCGAGCCTCGGCGGGATCAGCCATCACTGGTCGGAGGACAGCAAGGAAGAGGACATTGTGCTTGGCGCTCAGGTCTTTGCCGATGCCGCCGAGCGCATCCTGCGCGCCGCGCGATCATGATCCGGCGGTTTCCCAGATCGACGGGAATATACTGGGAAGAAGCTAGCTTTGTGCCGCTTGTGAGCAGAACCTGCGTAGCCAAGTGGTTGATTTTACGGCAAACCAGAAGGCAAATCCCGAGACAGCCGAACAGGGAATTTAATCAGTCGATCAGGGAATGAAATTTGGCTAACAGGAGGCCACCAGGGATGCGGGAGAGCATGGCGGCCACCCTTAAAGAATCGCTGCGCCGCCTGCCTTTACGCGCCCTATTACGCGGTGCTGGCGCTCAGTGTCTATCGGCATGGCGTGCTCCTCGCGGGTGCGTCTGAAGTCTGTCGGTACCGACAATTACGTGACGCTTAGCATCCGGCCGTCGCCCCGATGACCGGCCGCGCACCGATCTTATGCGGCTACCGGCGATCGCGAGATCCGCCGAGTGCGGTGGGTACCCGTCAGTAGGGAGTCATTGGGTCACTTCCGCCCACCCTTCTCGTATCGCTTTGCCATCAGCGTTGCGCTATACCCGTTGAGGGAGAAATAAGCGACCGAAGGGAGGCATTCGATGCGCGGTCTGATGATGGATCGGCCGCTGCTGATTCAGTCGCTGATCCGATACGCGGCCCGCTATTATGCCGAGAGCGAGATCGTCTCGCGCACAACAGAGGGCCCGCTCCACCGCTATACCTATGCCGACGCCGAGCTGCGCACGAAGCAGCTCGCCAAGGCGCTGATGCGTTTGGGTGTCGGGCTCGGCGATCGCGTCGCGACGCTCGGCTGGAACAACCACCGGCACTTCGAAGCCTACTACGCGATCTCCGGCATCGGTGCGGTATGCCATACCATCAATCCGCGCCTCTTCGCCGAGCAGCTCGCCTATATCGTGAACCACGCCCAGGACAAGGTGCTGCTTCTCGACCTTACTTTTGTGCCGCTGGCCGAGAAGATGGCTGCCTCCTGGCCCGCCCTCCGGCATTACGTCGTGATGACCGACCGGGAGCACATGCCGGTGACGAGCCTCCCCGATGTGCTTTGCTACGAGGACATCGTTGCCGCCGAGACGTCCGAGCTCGAGTGGCCGGAGTTCGACGAGAACACCGCCGCGGCACTCTGCTACACCTCTGGCACGACGGGCAATCCCAAGGGTGCCCTCTACGGCCATCGCTCGACGGTCCTTCACGCCTTTGCGCTGTGCGCGTCGAATAATGTCGGAATCGGGGTGCACGATGTGCTCTGTCCGATCGTGCCGATGTTCCACGTCAATGCCTGGGGCATCCCCTACGCCGCCGCGATGGCCGGCGCGAAGCTCGTCTTCCCCGGCCCCCGGCTCGATGGTGCCAGCCTGCAGGAGCTCTTCCAGGCAGAAGGCGTAACCTGCGCCCTTGGTGTGCCGACGGTCTGGCTCGGCCTCCTGCAACACCTCGAGGCGACGGGCAAGCGCATCGACAGCGTCAAACGCGTCACCTGCGGTGGCTCGGCGGTGCCCATCTCGATGATCCGCACCTTCGCCGAGCGCTACGGCGTGACTTTGATCCACGGCTGGGGCATGACCGAGATGAGCCCGGTCGGCAGCCTCTCGATCCCGAAGCCCAAACAACTGGCCGAGGGCCCGGAGGCCGAATACGCGGTCCGCGCACGCCAGGGCAGGCCGCTCTATGGCGTCGAGTTCAAGATCGTCGACCCGGAGGGCAAGCGCCTCCCCGAGGACGGGATCGCGAGCGGCGAGCTGATGGTGCGCGGACCTTGGGTCATCGGGGCCTATTACCAGGACGAAGCCGCCAGCCGGACTGCGCTCGACTCCGAGGGCTGGTTCCGCACCGGCGATGTGGCGACCATCGATGCCGAAGGCTGCATGCAGGTCGTCGATCGCAGCAAGGACGTGATTAAGTCCGGCGGCGAATGGATCAGCTCGATCGATCTCGAAAACGCGGCGATGGGCCACCCCGACGTCGCCGAGGCCGCGGTGATCGGCCTGCCGCACCCAAAATGGGACGAGCGGCCCTTGCTCGTCGTCGTGGCGAAGCCCGGACGCGAGCTTGCACCGG
>Ga0318536_10000373_pt1 | contig 12743 bp, 9 predicted proteins | sample GRESIP117b4f28_FD_203481 | JGI IMG/M metagenome (GOLD analysis project Ga0318536, IMG submission 203481) | Tropical soil microbial communities from Luquillo Experimental Forest, Puerto Rico - GRE.SIPMG.117b4f28 | ecosystem: Environmental > Terrestrial > Soil > Tropical forest > Bulk soil... | reverse complement strand
GACCATCGCCGAGAGGGCGACGTATGCATACGACCAAATCGACCAGGCGCGAGCAGAACTGAACGCTGTCGCAAAATAGACGACATTCGAGAGTCTCAAAACTTCGTGCCGTAATCACCGTGAACGCCGACGACCTGTCGTGAATGAGTCGCAGTCAGATTCGTTGGGACGGGAGGTGTCAACACCGTCGTGGGCGGAATCCACCGCGAGGTGGGCACCTAACTGCTGATGTGCTGCTCGGCTTGACCCGGTAGCTAGGTACAGGGTTCATGCTGGTGGGGTGAGAACCAGCGAGGTCGCCTCCCAGGCGCAGGTCAACACCCAAACCCTGCGGTACTACGAACGCCGTGGCCTGCTGCCCGAACCTGAGCGGACCCGCTCGGGGTACCGCGCCTACACGCCCGACGCAGTGCGGGTAGTGCGCTTCGTCAAGCGTGCACAACAACTCGGATTCACCCTCGACGACATCGAGGATCTGCTGCACCTGGCCGACGGTGGACCCGCATCCTGCGAGGAGGCCAGGACGATGGCCCGCACCCGCATCGCCGACCTCCAGCAGCGCATCAATGAACTCGCAGGCATGAGGGATGCGCTCACCCAGCTGGTCGACACCTGTGATCAGCCCCGCGCCGAGCGTGAATGCCCCATCCTGCGTGACATCGAAACCGCCGCGAACGCAACAGCGCCCCCCACGCGGAAGTGACTGATATGCGTATCGAGCTGCTCACCTCGCCGGGATGCCCCAATGCCGAGACCACCAGACAGATCCTCGCCGACTGCCTGAGCAGTCTCGGTATCGACGAGCCGATCATCGACCGCGTCGGCACCTACCCCTCGCCGACGGTGCTCATCGACGGCGTCGACGTGATGCGCCCAGCGGCCAAAGCACCGATCGGCGATGCGTGTCGACTCGACCTGCCGACTCGGCAACACATTTTCGATGCACTACGCCCCTGTTGGTCCAATTCAACTGACAGTCAACGGAGTACTTAATGCCCGACCAGTCAGATGCACCCCAGTCGGTCGCAGCCTCCGCCGAGCAGCTGCCGCCCGCAATCCGAGAAATCCACCGAGCCGTGTTGCGCGGCTTCCGTGATAGCGGCCAAGTCCATCGCGACGATCTGCGCCCGACCGCTGCCTCGCTCGGCGTCGACCTCGACGATGCCATGCGCCAACTCGGTAACGCCGACCTCGTGCACAGCGCACCCGACGGACAAATCGAGGTCGCCTACCCTTTCTCACGCCAACCCACCGGCCACACTGTCCGCCTGACCGGCCACCCTCCGGTCGCAGCAATGTGCGCGATCGACGCGCTGGGCATCCCGTTGATGACCGGCACCGACGGCGTCATCGACTCAGCCGACCCCGACACCGGGACACCGATCCGCGTCCACCGCCACAACGAGGAATGGACATGGCAACCCGCCACCGCCGTCGTCGTCGTCGCACAAACCGACTGCTCGGGAATCCTGGCCGATACCCTCTGCGGATCGATCACCTTCCACATTGACCAACAACACGCGCATTCGCACCTCGACAAGCATCCCGAATTGCACGGCTACATCATCGGCCAGGCCGACGCGATCTCCCTGGCAGACTGCGCCTTCCGAGGCTTGCTTGCCAGCTGACCGACTGACCAAACACTTGCCCCAGCACATGTCAGGGCGCCAACACACTGAGCGCCTGCGTCCCCGCACCGCGGTCTTGAAATAGACGACATACGAGAGTCTCAAAAGTTCGTATCGGACTATTCGTGGACACCGACGGTCAGCCGCAAATTGACCCGGGTGAGCGTTGAGTGGCCGATGAGGGCCTGGTGTAGATGATTTGGGCTGCGCTTGCGCTACCTCCACTTTCGAACGACGTGGTCCATGGGGAAGCGGTGCGACGATACCGTCACTGAAGCAGCTTGCCTTTGTGTCGTCGTTTTCGCTCCCACGGCCAGGTCATGAGGGCCCAAATGATGAGTATGAGGATGCCCCCGGTCACTAGATACACCGGCCATCGCCCGAGTACGTCCAGCAGCGTCGAGGTGGCGGGTTTTCTGTTGAGGAAGCCGTAATTCGTTCCCGCGAACGTGTTGAACGTGAAGGTAACTGCCGCCCATATCACGGTCGTGATGACCGCGATGCGGTAGCTGCGCCAACGCGGCCGCATCCCACGTCCGAACGTGAGATAGATGGCGGCCCATACGACGAGCAGGTGAATCGCAAAGAATCCAAGGAATTGATAGCTAGGGAAGTCTGGTGCGTATAGAACCGGTGAGATCAACGCCTGTGAGCTTAGGACCAGGCCCCAGTAGTAGCTGAGTGCGTAGGCCCAATGTCGCTGCGACCAAAATGCGTAGGCCGCCGAGACCGTCGCGAGGTCGGTCAGGCGCAGCGGCACCGAATGGGCGATGGTGGGCGGAAGCAGTGAATGGATCAGCCCCGCACCGTATATCACCGCAGTGGCAGCCCCAAGGACGCGGCCGAGGAGCCGTGCCTGCGGTTCGCTCTGCCGGCGTCCGATCCAGACCAGCGCCGCGGACCCGATAGCGAACACCGCAAGCACTGCCCAGTGTGAGGGGCCGAACGCGGAGAACTCCCGCTTCGCAGAGATCAGCGCCACCACCTCCGTGGTGTGGTCACCCATCGCCCCCACAATATCGGCCGAGATCACTCCGCAGCGACGACGTCAGGACTGTGGTTATTTCGCGTGTCTCGCAAGAGACGAGATATGAGAGTCTCAAAACTCTGTGTCGTAATCACCGACTGTGAAGCCAACAGTGCCTGGTGGAGTGTCCAATCGCCTATCCTGTGAGAACCGGGGGCCGGGATTGGCGGAGGGTCGGGTGACGGCCATAGCAGCGTGCCGGACGTGTGGCACCGAACCTCTAGAGAATGCCCGGTTTTGCCACGGCTGTGGCTCCCCAGTCCAAGACGGCGATACCCACGCGGAGTACAAGCAGGTCACGGTTCTGTTCGCCGATGTCGTTCATTCGATGGACATCGGCGCGACCCTGGGGGCCGAGCGGTTGCGGGAGATCATGACGAACCTGGTCGACCGTGCTTCGGCGGTAGTGCAGCAGTACGGCGGCACGGTGGATAAGTTCACGGGCGATGGGATCATGGCCGTGTTCGGTGCGCCGGTGGCGTTGGAGGACCATGCCGTTCGGGCCTGTCTGGCTGCCTTGGGCGTTCAGGAGGAAGCGAAGCGGGTCGCCCTCGATGTCCGAGAGCGCGACGGTGTGGAGCTGCAATTGCGGGTGGGACTTAACTCCGGTGAGGTGATCGCCGGTGAGATCGGCTCGGGTGCACTCGGTTACACCGCCGTTGGTGAGCAAGTCGGTATGGCGCAGCGGATGGAATCGGTGGCCCCGCCGGGTGGGGTGATGCTCAGCGCATCCACAGCGCGACTTGTCGATGGTGCTGCGACTCTTGGCGAATCTGAGCTGGTCCAGATCAAGGGTGCCGACGCGCCGGTGCCCGCCTATCGGCTGCTGGGGATGTCGGATCGGGATCGCGGTGCCGCAGGTGCTGAGTCGGCGTTGGTGGGTCGGCGGTGGGAGATGGCCGCTGTGGAGGCCCTACTGCAACGCGCTATGGAGGGCCAAGGCTCGGTCGTCACAGTGGTGGGTTCCCCGGGGATTGGGAAGAGCCGTCTGGTGCGCGAGGTCGCGGTGATGGCTGCGGCGCGGGGTGTGGAGGTGTTCACCGCCTACTGCGAATCGCATACCAACCAGGTCTCCTTCCATGCCGTGGCGCGGCTGCTGCGCGCGGCCACCGGCGTCGAGGGTCTTAACGGGCAGACCGCTCGCGAACGATTGCGCGACCGCCTCAACGACGCTGACCCCGAGGACTTGCTCCTGTTCGAAGACTTGCTGGGCATCGCCGACCCGAATGCTCCGTTACTGGCAATCGATCCGGATGCCCGACGGCGACGGTTGACCGCGCTGCTCAATGCCGCTTCCTTGGCTCGGGAAACGCCCGCGGTCTACGTCGTTGAGGACGCCCATTGGATCGACGAAGTCAGCGAGTCGATGATCGCCGACTTTCTTACCGTTATCCCGCAGACGCCTTCGCTGGTGTTGACCAGTTACCGCCCCGAGTATGAGGGGGCGTTGGCTCGAATACACGGCGCTCAAACCATAGCCCTTGCGCCGCTGAGCAATTCAGAAACAACGGCACTGGTCTTCGAGCTGCTCGGCCCGGACCCCTCGGTGGATGCGCTGAGCCAGACGATCACCGAAAGAGCCGCCGGTAATCCGTTTTTCGTCGAGGAGATCGTGCGTGAACTGGCCGACCGTGGTGTGCTGGACGGTGAGCGTGGCGGCTACGTATCGACAGCCGATGTTGGCGAGGTCAGCTTGCCCGCCAACTTGCAGGCCACCATTGCCGCTCGCATCGACCGCCTTGGCCCGGCGGCCAAACGCACCTTGAGCGCAGCAGCGGTCATCGGCTCGCGGTTCAGCATCGAGTTGCTGGAAACGCTTGGCATTGAACCCATTCTCGAGGACCTTGTGGTGGCCGAACTCATCGACCAGGTCAGGTTCACCCGGCAACCGGAATATGTGTTTCACCACCCGCTGATTCGCGCGGTGGCCTACGAATCACAGCTCAAATCGGATCGCGCTGAGCTGCACCGGCGCGTCGCGGCGGCAATCGAATCCCGTGACCCGGCAGCGGTTGAGGAGAATGCTGCGCTGATCGCCGAACATCTGGAGATCGCCGGTGATCTGCACGCCGCCTATGGCTGGCACATGCGCGCCGCCACGTGGGCGACCAACCGCGACATCACTGCCGCTCGCCTGAGTTGGGAACGCGCCCAAAGGATCGCCGACGCCCTCCCCGCCGAGGACCCCAACCGGGCCGCCATGCGCATTGCCCCGCGCACCATGTTGTGCGGGATTGCGTACCGAGTCCATCTGAACGTTGCCGGAGACCGTTTCGAGGAGTTGCGGGAGTTGTGCGCCGCCGCCGGGGACAAGGCATCACTGGCCATCGCCCTGGCGGGGCTGGTGATGGATCATGGGTATCAGGGCCGGGTGCCCGAGGCATCGCAGCTGGCATCGGAAGCCATGGCCCTCATCGAGTCGGTCGGCGATGCGACCTTGACGGTGGGGCTGTCCTTCGCGCCGATCTACGGCAAGGTGATGGGTGGCGAGTGGCTTGACGGGCTGCGCTGGTCACAACGGGCCATCGACCTCGCCGATGGCGACCCGTCTAAAGGCAACTTCATCTATGCGTCTCCGCTGGCGCTCGCCTTGACTATGCGGTGTTTTGTCCGGTATTTCCTGGGTCGCCCCGGCTGGCGAGACGACATGGATCGCGCTTTGGCCATGGGCCGCAGCGCCGACCCGGTGACCTACGCCGCGGTCGTCTGCTTCGTCAGCGGGGCAATACTGCTTGGCGTGCTGAGGCCCGACGATTCCGCGGTGCGCGAGATCGAGGATGCCGTAAGGATTGCCGAACGATCCGGCGATGACCTCGCGCTGACCATCGCCCAGGTGACGTTGGGCGCGGTGCTGGTCCACCGCCCAACGGCGGCGGAGCGTGACCGCGGCCAGAAGCTCCTGGCCGAGGTCAGCGAGGTGTTCTTGCGCCAGAGATACAACTTATTGGCGTTACCGGGCATCGCGCTCTACTTAGCGCGTGAGAGCGCACGGCGTGGAGATGACGATGAGGCCATACCACGCATGCGCACCGCCCTCGACGATCTGGTCCGCCAGGGACAGCTGCTGTCGAGTGGCATTCTCGGGACGGGTGTTCTGGTCGAGACACTGCTCGACCGCGGGACCGCGGCTGATGTGGTCGAAGCCGAGGCCGCGATTGAGCGATTGGCTGCCGCGCCAGCCGATGAAGGTCTGGTGATGCGTGACATTTGGTTACTGCGGCTGCGGGCACTTCTGGCGCAGGCACACGGCGATGCCGCGACTTATGCGGACTTGCGGGATCGCTACCGCGACATGGCGAAAACGCTTGGCTATGAGGGGCATATCGCGTGGGCCGAGGCGATGCCATGACAGCGGCTGCCCCGTCGGGGGTGGTGACCTTTTTGTTCACCGATGTCGAGGGTTCGACCCGTCGATGGGAATCAGACGCGGACGGGATGCGAACCGCGATGGCCGCCCACGACGAGGTGTTGCGCACGGCGATCGAGGAGCACGGAGGCTGGTTGTTCAAACACACCGGCGACGGGGTGTGTGCGGCGTTCTCGTCACCAAGGGCAGCGGTGGATGCAGCGGTGGCCGCGCTGCGGGCGCTGCAGTTGCCGGTGCGGATGGGGATTACGACCGGTGAAGCCGAGCTGCGCGATGGCGATTACTTCGGCGCGGTGCTGAACCGTGCGGCACGAGTGATGGCCGCTGGACATGGTGGTCAGATCCTGCTTGCTGAGTCGACGGCAAGTCTGCTCATCGGGCTTGATCTCATCGATCTAGGACCGCGCCGGTTGCGGGATCTGCCGATCCCGGTCGGGGTGTTCCAGGTCCAAGCGGAGGGTCTGCAGACCGACTTTCCTGCGTTACGGGCGCTGGATGCGGGTCCGGGGAATCTGCGCCCTGCACCCACGAGCTTCATCGGACGCGAGTCCGAACTCGACGAGGTGCAAGCGGCGGTCAAGGCTCATCGGTTGGTGACGTTGACCGGGGTGGGTGGGGTCGGCAAGACCCGCCTGGCGGTGGAGGTCGCGGCCCGGCTGGCCGATGAATACCCCGATGGTGTTTGGTTTTTCGAGCTGGCTGCGGTCACCGATCCGGCGGCTGTGCCCGATGCGGTGGCGGCCGTGCTGGGCATCACCCAGCAACCGGGTAAGACCGTCAGTGAGTCGGTTGCCGCTGCGTTGGAGGGCCGGGTCCGGCTGTTGGTGATCGACAACTGCGAGCACGTTCTCGCGACCGCCGCCGACCTGATCGAAGCCATACTCGCGCACTCGGCGACTGTACGAATCCTCGCCACCAGCCGCGAAGGACTCGGGGTCGCCCAGGAGCAAGTGTGGCCAGTACCCTCGCTGGACATCGGCGCGGGAATCGACTCAGCGGCGGTGAGCCTGTTCGTCGAACGCGCTCAAGGCATTGCACCGGGCTTCGCGACGGTCAACGGCGATGAAGCCGCCGCAGCCGTCGAGATTTGTCAGCGCCTGGACGGGATTCCATTGGCCATCGAACTGGCCGCCTCGCGGATGGCGTCGATGACCGCCAGTGAAATGCGTGATCGCCTTGATCACCGGTTCCGACTGCTGGTCGGCTCGCGGCGCGGCCTGGAACGCCACCACACGCTGCGCCACGCGGTGGCCTGGTCCTACGACCTGCTCGACAGCATCGAAAAGACAGTGCTGGACCGCTGTTCGGTGTTCGCGGGCGGATTTGACCTGCACAGCGCCTGCGCGGTAGCCGGATCAGATGACCTCGACGAGTACGCGGTCCTCGAGGTGCTCGACGCCCTGGTGCGCAAGTCGCTGCTGATCGCCGACCGATCTTCAGGGCGGACCCGGTTTTCGATGCTGGAGACGATCCGCCAATTCGCCGAGGAACAACTCGCCGCCAACGGCGAAGCATCCGAGATTCGGGCCGCACACTCGCGCTACTTCGCCGGGCGCGAAGCCGACATCCTGGCCCTGTGGGACAGCCCCCGCCAGCATGAGGCCTACGACTGGTTCACGGTCGAGCTGGCCAACCTGCGCGCCGCATTCCGGTGGGCCATAGACCACCGCGACCTCGACGTGGCCGCTGCCATCGCCACGTACGCGGGGCTCTTCGGTTATTGCGTCGAGAACACCGAGCCTATTGCCTGGGCTGAAGAGTTGATCGAGCCTGCCCGCGCCGTCGACCATCCCCGGCTCGCGGCTCTCTACGCGTGGGCTTCGCTGTGCTGGATGGCCGGACGGGTCGAGGCCGCGGTGCGCTACAGCGACGCCGCCGAGATCGTTATCGGCAGGAGCCGCGATGCGATGCCGCTCCCCGACAGTGTCGCCGAAGGCGCGCTTGGAGTTGCGTACATAGTCATCGGGCAGCCCGAGCGGTGGGCCGAGTGTTGCCGCGCCCAGCTTGCGCGCCGCCACGACACCACTGTCCCGCTCCGGGGATCTCTGGTTTTCGCACTCGCGCTCGCCGGGTCGCGTGAGGAGGCAATGGTTGCCGCGGATGGGCTCATCGAGGCCGCCGAGGAAACAGGAAACCCGTACATGCTTTCGTTCGCGCTCGGCGCATACAGCTTCGCTCGCCGCGACGCAGATCCCGTCCGCGCGCTGGACGCCCTGCGTCGGGGCGTGGTGATCGCCCAAGACAGCGGTACCCGGGTCACCGAGTCACAGATGGCGATCAATCTGGGCCAACTCGAGGCCCAACACGGCGACCAGGCGGCCGCACTGGATTACTTCACTCTGGCCATTCGCAACTACCGCGACTCGGGCAACGCCGCCCTTATCCGTAACCCCCTGGCTAGCCTCGCCGCCTTGCTCGATCGGCTCGGACGCCACCACGCGGCGGCCATCATCGCCGGGTTCGCGTTCAGTCCCCTGACCGCGGCGGCGTACCCCGAAGTCACGACCGCGATCGCCCATCTCCGCGATGTGCTCGGCGACCACACCTACGAATCGCTCGCCCGCAAGGGTGAGACGATGACCACCGCCGCCATGGCGACCTACGCATACGACCAAATTGACCAGGCCCGAACAGAGTTGAAGGCTGTCTCGAAATAGAGCATATTCGAGACAGCTTGGCGTCACCGCTCAGATTCGTGGATTGCCCAGGTCGCAATGTCGCATAACTCCCTCTCAAATATTCGAGCGCGCTCAAATCTCGTCTGCGCCAAGGGCCGGCGGCCGCTAGCTCGGAACGGGGTGCCGGACGAACGTCCGCGGCTGGGTGAATGCCCGGATGCCCTCGACGCCGAGTTCCCGCCCTAGGCCGGACTGGCCGCAGCCGCCGAACGGCAGGCGTGGATCCTGCGCGGCCAGGCCGTGGCAGTTGACGCTGACCGTACCCGCCACGAGCTGCCCCGCGATTCGGTCGGCGAGCGCGTCGTCACCGGTCCAGACCGACGCGGTGAGACCGAATTCCGTTGCGTTGGCTGCGGTTACGGCGTCGTCGATGTTGTCGTAGCAGAAGATCGGCAGCACCGGGCCGAACTGCTCCTCGGTGGCCAGCCGCGAGTCCGGGGCCAGGCCGGTGACGACGGTTGGCAGCGCGAAGTAGCCACCAGCGTCGGCGTCCGCGTCGCGGATCCGCCCAGCGGTGCGCACCGAAGCGCCGTGCGCGTCGGCGTCGCCTACCATCGCGGCCACCCGATCACGGCCGGCCTCGGTGTGCAGCGGGCCGAGCGTGGTCTCCTCGGCGAGGCCGTCGCCGATCACCTCGCGCTCGCAGCGCGCGAGGACCGCATCGGCCAGCTCGCCGACCAATTCGGCGGGCGCATACAGCCGCTTGATCGCCATGCAGACCTGCCCGCCGGTGGTGTAGGTCGCGGTCACCAGCCGTTCCACCAGCTCGTCGCTGACCTTGATGTCGGAAGCGATGATGGCGGCGTCGTTGCCGCCGAGCTCGAGCAACACCGGGGTGAGTCGCGCAGCGGCCGCCGCCATGACGGCACGCCCGGTGGCGACGCCGCCGGTCAGCGAGATTAGGTCGATGCCGGGGTGCGTGACCAGCGCCCGGGCGAGGTCGCTGCCCGGGCCCGCCAGCACGTTCACCACACCCGGCGGCAGCGCCGCGGCCAGCGCGCCGGCAAGCTGAAGCGCCGCGAGCGGACAGGTCGGCGGCACCTTGACGACGGTGGTATTGCCGGCGGTCAGCGCCGACGCCAGCTTCGTCATCGTCAGCGCGAGCGGCCAGTTGAACGGAAGCACGAGCGCGGCCACACCGAACGGCTCCCGTTGCAGCCGTGGGTATTTCGACTGCGCATCGACCTGCTCGGGCACCAGCGCGGCCTCCGCCATTGACCCGATGAGCCCGGCGAGGCCCGGTCCCGTGCTGATCTCAAAATTCGCCTCGCTGAGCACCTTGCCGTGCTCGCGGGTGTACAACCGCGCGGCATCGCGGGCGCCGAGCTGTTTGGCGGCCGTGGCCGCCGCGGCCGCGATCGCGGCAACCCGCTCGGCGACGCTGAGGGCTCGCCATCCGAGCGCCGCCCGTCGCGCCGCCGAGACCGCGGCGTCGAGCTGGGCGCTGTCGGCGGCGGGGGCGTGGCCGACGATCTCGGACGGCCGGGCCGGATTGTGCACGGGATAGCTGCCGGCGGCGCCGGGTTGCGGTTCGCCGCCGATCGTCAGCACCGAATCCGTGGAGAGCGCTTCCGTTGCTGTCGTTGTCATCACCCGTCTCCTAACCCGCGTTCCCGGCGGTCTTGACCCGGTGCGGTTGTCCCGCCATCGTAAGTCGATATGACGTGGATCACAGGAGCGGCTCCATGAAGGCGGTCGTGCTGCGCGAGGTCGGACTGCCGACGTCGGTGGAGGACATCGAATTACGGCCTGTCGGCAAGCACGAGGTCCGGGTCCGGCTGGTCGCCAGCGGAGTCTGCCACAGCGATCTGTCGCTGCGCGACGGATCCATACCGACGCTGCTGCCGTGCACGCTCGGTCACGAGGGTGCCGGGATCGTCACCGAGGCGGGCGACGATGTCACCAACGTCAAGCCGGGTCAGCATGTCGTGCTGACGTGGCTGGTGGCGTGCCGGTCCTGCCCGCATTGCCTGCGCGGCGAGCCCCAGCTGTGCCTGCACGCGTACGACCATGCCTACGGGGGGCCCTACGCCGACGGCGCCGGCCCGGTGTGGCCGGGAATGGGTGTCGGGTCGCTGGCCGAAGAGACGCTGCTGCCGGGCACGGCCGTCGTGCCGGTCGACGAGTCCTTGCCGCTCGACCTCGCTGCACTACTGGGTTGCGGTGTGACCACTGGCGTCGGCGCCGTGATGCGCACGGCGGCCGTCCGCCCGGGGGAGAGCGTGCTGGTGATCGGTTGTGGCGGTGTGGGTTTGGCCGCGATCCAAGGGGCCCGGCTGGCCGGCGCGGCGCCGATCATCGCCGCCGACCGTGTGGCCGCCCAACTTCCCGCCGCGATCGCCAACGGCGCAACCGACACCGTCGACGCGAGCGAGGTCGACCTCGGCACCGCGGTGCGCGAACTCACCGGAGGCGCCGGGGTCGATCACGGAATCGAGGTGGTGGGCAAGCCCGCCACGATGCGCGCGGCCTATGACGCCACGCGCCGCGGCGGCAAGGTCACATTGGTGGGCGCCGCCGGGATCTCGGAAGAGGTGTCGTTTCCCGCCCTGTCGTTGATGGCCGACGGCAAGGCGATCCAGGGCAGCGTCTACGGTGCCAGCGACCCGGCGCGCGACATCCCGGTGCTCGCCGAGCTTGCCCAACGCGGCCTGCTCGACCTCGAAGCGCTGGTGACGCGGCGGATCGGTATCGACGACGTCGAGGCGGCGTTCACGGACATGACCGCCGGCCGGGGGGCGCGCAGCGTGGTGTGCTTCGCCTAAACATTCAGCGCGACAACGTGATTGCCTGCTCGGGGCAGTTTTGCTCACCGGTGACGGCCTGCGCCTCGAGGTCGCCCGAGACGTCCTCGACACGCACGACGCAGTGGCCGATCTCGTCGGCGTCGAAGACGTCGGGCGCCAGGGTGTAGCAGCGCCCGTGGCCGGTGCAAAGGTCTGGGTCAACCCGGACGCGGGTCACGGCTGGGAGACCGGGAAGACCAGCGGCAGCGACTCCACCGACCGCAGCGCGGCGGTGTAGGTCAGCTGCGTCCCGGGCTTGATCTCGTAATCCGGGATGCGCCGGTGGAATTCGCGCAACGCCACCCGCAGCTCCATCCGGGCCAGGTGGGATCCGAGGCAGCGGTGCGGACCTCCGCCGAAGGCGCGGTGCCGGTTGGGATTGCGGTTGAAGTCCACCAGCTCCGGATCGGGGAACTCGGCGGGGTCCGTGTTCGCCGCGCCCAGCAGCGGGCTGACCCGTTCGCCCTTACTGATGGGGCATCCGCCCACCTCGACGTCTTGCAAGGCGACCCGGGCGACGCCGGGCACCGGTGTCTCCCAACGCAACAACTCCTCGATGGCGCTTGGCAGGACGTCGGGCTGCTCGACGAGCTGGTGACGGTGGTCGGGATGGCGTGCCAGGTACACGAAGAAGCAGTCCAGCGAGTCCGTCACGGTGTCCAGCCCCGCGATGAGGAACAGGATGCAGATGTCGAGCAGCTCGTCGCGCGATATCGGCTGCCCGTCGATGTTTGACTCGATCATCGCGGACAGCACGTCGTCGCGGGGGCTCGCGATGTGATCATCGATGGCAAGCTCGAAGTAGTCGTAGATCTGTTGCGCCACGCCCGCGCAGGTCTCGTGGCGCCGGTCGTAGCCCGAGTCGCCCTCCGGGCGGATCACGCCGTCCTTCCAGACCAGGAATTTGTCGAGGTCTTCCAGGGGCAGGCCGAGCAGTTGTAGGAAGACGGTGCAGGGAAGGGGCACGGCGAACTCGGAGTGGAAGTCGCACTCGCCCCGATCGGCGAACTGGTCGATCATCTCGTTCACCAACTCGGTGACTCCGGGTTCCCGCCGGGCCATCTCCCGGGGAGTGAACAGCGGATCCAGGATGCGGCGGTACTTCGCGTGCTCGGGCGGATCGATTTGCAGCGGGATCATCGGGCGGATGTTGCCGAGATCGACGGCGCCCATGTTCGACGAGAACAGTTCGGTGCGCTTGAGTGCCATCTCGATGTCGGCGAGGCGGCTGAGGACCACCGCCTGCGGCGATCGGAA
>Ga0318536_10000370_pt1 | contig 12791 bp, 10 predicted proteins | sample GRESIP117b4f28_FD_203481 | JGI IMG/M metagenome (GOLD analysis project Ga0318536, IMG submission 203481) | Tropical soil microbial communities from Luquillo Experimental Forest, Puerto Rico - GRE.SIPMG.117b4f28 | ecosystem: Environmental > Terrestrial > Soil > Tropical forest > Bulk soil... | reverse complement strand
CTCCGATGACATCCGCCGCATGCTCGGCTACAGCATCCACCCGCCGTTCGTCGGCGCGGTCGACGGTCTTCATCCGTTACGGCTGTTGGAAACCGACCAAGACCGGTAACCCGACCCTCACCGGGGGTGACCGAGTGCGATCTGGGTGGGCTTAGCCTGCGGGCTGACTCCGCCCCGCCAGTAGAAAGCGGTAGGTGCGCCGCTTTGGTCGACAACGAGGCCGATCGTGCCGGTGCCCAGGCCGGTGGTGCCGGTGTGCCGGCTATCGAGGGCGTGCGGACTCAACGTGGAGTCGGCCACCCGCACCAGCCACTCGGCCGCGCGCACGGAGTTTCGGGACGGGGCCTCCAGCACCACCATCACGTGACCGGTGTCGCCCGTCGTGGAGTCCTCGGTTGCCTGCCACGCGACGACGTCACCGGGACCGAGCGCATCAACGCGTGCCAACGCCTGCCAGCCCTCGATCGCGCCGGTCAGGCCGCGATGCAGATAACCCTCGATGTCGCCCGCCAGCGGTCGCGCGTTGGTGCGCGGGATGGGTTTGAGATCGGCTGGCCGCACTCGGCCCATGGCGTAGTCGAGTAGTCCCGAGCAATCGTAGAAGTAGCTGCCGCTGTTCTCATCCACGCTGGTCGTGTGCTGGTAACGCGTAACCCGCATGGCTTTGAGCTCTCGCTGAACCTCTTGCACGAGCGCGGCCGAACCGGACCCGGCGGCGGGATTCGTGGTTGACGGTGACAGAGCCGATGATGTGGCCGATGCCGTAACGGAAGACGGATGCTTCGGCTTGCTGCCGGCACACCCGACTGCGGCCAGCACTTCCAGAACCAGCAACGCGGCCAGAATCTCCTTGGACACGTGGCGGCGAGCAGCCATCTTTGCAAGATTAGATGGTTGTTTGACACACCCAAGGCGTGTGACTCAGAGGGTGGCGCGTGTGTCACTAGGTACGCCAAGTGATTGCGGCGAGTGGGAGTTGAGTATGCGACTAGCGGGTCGAAACGTTTTGGTCACGGGTGCGACCGGCGGAATCGGTGAGGCCATCGTCCACGACCTCGCGCGGCGGGGCTGTGCCGTCATCGTCACCGGTCGACGGCAGACTCAAGTTTCGCGACTGGTCAACGAGTCAGGGCCACCGGCACGCGGTTTCGTCGCCGACCTGACCAAGCCGGAGGAGATCAGCAACCTGCTGGCAGCGGCCGGGCGGGTGGATGTGCTGGTCGCCAACGCCGGCGTTGACATGGCAGAGGATCTTGCGGCGGTGAGCGATGCCGAGCTGGAGGAGGCGATCCGCATCAACCTGCTCGCCCCGGCGGTGCTCGCACGCATGGCTTCGGCTGCGATGAAGGAGCGCGGCGAGGGGCACATCGTTTTTATGTCTTCGGTGGCCGGACTCGTCGCGACGCCCGGCAATGGACCCGTGTATACGGCGACCAAGTGGGGGTTGCGTGGGCTCGGGCTGGCACTCCGACAAGAACTCCACGGCACCGGCGTTGGCGTCTCGACGGTGTTTCCCGGCCCGATCCGCGATGCGGGCATGTTCGCCCGGACTGAGGTCGCCCTGCCGCCGGGCACCGGAACCAACTCCCCCGAGGATGTCGCTCGCGCCGTGGCCCGGGCAATCGAGCGCAATCGCGCCGAGACCACCGTCGCCGCAGGAAGTATGCGTCTGAGCGCGGCCCTCGGCGGCCTCGCGCCGGTTCTCGTCGGCGATCTGGCCCGTCTGCTAGGAGCCGGCCGCGTCCGCGCGGCGATGGTTGCCGCGCGAAACCGAGGCAACAGCGGTCGGCCAGAAGGCTGAGATCGGCTCTATGGCAATAGCGCAGTGCCGCTCAAGAGGACGCCGCTTTTGCGCCAGTCACAACCTTTCCATCTCGCGTCCCATGCGGCCGCGCTCGATGTAGTACATACGTCGCGGCTGGGTCTGTTGGCTGCGCGGAGGTGATTCGGTCGTCAGGGCCGCGAACGCCCGAGCCAAAAACGCCACGAATCGGCTCTTCTTGCGCCGCGATGCCGCGGCAACTGTGGTACCGAACATCACCTGCTGCTCGGTGATCAGAACCTCAGTCGAGGATGGCTCCGCCGAGGGCGCAGCGGACGGCGTCGGGGTTGTCGGGTGTTGGGGGGCATCCCCCGCTACGGGGACCGCTTGAGGTGCGTTGAGGATCTCATCTGTTTGCATTGCACTCATGTCCTTGCGTTGGGCGGGCTGAGAGGCGGTTGCATCCGATCCAGCATCGGGTGGACCGGTGCGCCTAACATCCGCGAATGTGCGTATGCCGCCGCCGGCGACCCGCGTAATTTGAGCTGCAACGCGCGGCGATCGCTTCAGGCGTGGTAGACCGCTTCTTGCGCGAGCTGGACACGGGAAGTGACACCGAGCTTGGCGTAAATGTGTGTCAGGTGGGTTTGCACGGTGCGCGGCGAGACGAAAAGCCGCTCGGCGACGTGTCTGTTCGTCAGCCCTTTCGCAACAAGCCGAGCGATGTCGAGCTCTGTCGGTGTGAGCGACGTCCACCCGCTGGCAGGACGCTTGCGGCCAGTGTGGCCGCGCAGCGCGTACGCGATCGCTTCGGACGTGGAAAGTGTGGCCCCTTCGTCCCATGCGCGGTCGAACTCGTCGCGCTCTAGCGCTTTGCGCACCGTTGCGACCGATGATTCGTACCCGGCTTCGTAAATCTTGAAGCGCTCGAGGCCCATTCGGTTGCGGAAGGCCTCCGCCGAGCCGAAGAGTCGCGCAGCCTCGCGCTCGCTGCCGGTGTCGGCGGCGGTCCCGGCGAGACATTCGAGGATGTCGGGGACGACCAGATGCGCTTGCACCTCTGCCGCGCAAGCGAGCGCATAACGGGCGTCGCGTTCGGCCAGCTCCGGATCCCCCTGAGCGGTCGCGACACGGGCGCGCGTCGTCAGCGTCGCGGCCAGGTGCCAGCCGGTCGTCGTCGACACAGCGGTGTCCGACCAGCGGCGTGCGGCGGTGAGATCACCACGGGCCAGTGCGACCTGCGCCAGTGGGTTGATGTCATAGGACGCGAGTTCCTGCCGTGTACCCAGCCGCGTGTGGGCCGACGCGCTCGCTTCTGCCGCCGTTTCGACGTCACCAGAGGCCAGGGCCGCGATGGCCAGTGCGGCGTAGCTGTAGCCCTCGCTGAAGCAGCCGAATTGTTCGGCTGCGTCGATGGCGGCAACGGCGGTCTTCTGCGCGAGGCCGGTCTCGCCGTGGTACGCCAGCGCGTGGCCCAGGTTGACGAGGCTGCACCACCTGAAGAGGAGGTCGTGAGCTGCGTCGGCCTCGTCGGCCACCTCGCGGAACAGTGCAATCGCCGAGCTCACGTCGCCGCTGATCATGTCTGCCACGCCGAGACACCAGCGGCATTGGCGCGAGTGGAAACGGGCGCCGATGGCGTCGGCGAGGTCACGTCCTTCCCGGGCAGCGGTTCGTGTAGCGACTGGATCGCCCGCGGTGTGGGCTGCGAACGCCTGCCAGGCCAGGATCTGGCACAGCGTAAACCCGTCTCCCAGGGCCCGCGCGATGTTCATCGCCTCGCCGAAGTACGGTCGCGCCGCCGCGACGTCGTGGGCAGCGATGCTGCCGCGCGCGATGAGTGCGCGTACGAGCAAAGCCGGGTCTCCGAGTTCGCGTGCGATGGTCAACGCTTGTTGGACCTGATCCGCCCCCTCGTGGATGCTTCGCGACGCATCGAGTACCGCCCTGTCAGCAAGCGCCCGCGCACGCGCGGCGGGCGCCACTTCGTCCTGCTGCGTGCTCAGCTGGTCAAGAAGACCGTCGAACCAGGCCAACCCTTCCCTAACGCGGCCCCGGGTGAGCCAGAGCGATTGCAGCGACGACGCGAGCCGTAGCCCGACATCGTGATCAGCATTGTCGCGACTGAAGGCGAACGCGGCGCGCAGGTTGTCGATCTCGGTTTCGGCTTGCTCCAACAGCTGCTCGTGGCCGGCGCGCGCCGGGCTGTCCAGCCCGGCGGCAAGTGACGTGTAGTGATCGCGGTGACGTGAGCGCACCTCGTGCTCGTCACCGGACTCGGCGAGTTTTTCCAACGCGTACGCGCGCACCGTTTCCAGCAGCCGATAGCGCATCCGCGGGCCGTCGCCTTCGGCCAAGGCGAGCGACTTGTCCACCAGCATGGTGAGGTAATCGAGCACCCGGTCGTGCCCCAACTCACCGGTGGCCCCGACGGCCTTCGCGGCGTCGAGATCGAATCCGCCCAAGAACACCGCCATCCTCCGGAACAAGATCCGTTCGGGAGCGCTCAGCAACTCATGCGACCAATCCGCCGAGGCGCGCAACGTCTGGTGACGATGCACCGTCGTCCGCGCACCACCGGTCAGCAGCCGGAAACGGTCCTCGAGACCGTCGAGGATCTCGTTCGGGGACAGGGCGCGCACCCACGCGGCCGCCAATTCGATGGCCAGTGGCATTCCGTCAAGACGCCGGCATATTTCCGTGACAGTCGCGACGTTGTGGTCGCAGAGGACGAAATCCGGCCGGACTCGGCGGGCGCGGTCGGTGAACAGTTCGATGGCCTCGTCGGCCAGCGACAATGACGGGACCCGCCAGGTGACCTCGCCGGGCACCCCGATCGGCTCGCGACTGGTCGCCAGCAGGGTCAACCCCGGGCATGCGCCGAGCAGGGCGAAGATGCGCGACGCGCAACTGTCGACCAGGTGCTCACAGTTGTCGAGTACCAACAACATCCGGCGGTTGCCGATGAAACCGGTCAGTGTGTCGATGATGGAGCAGCCCGTTTGATCGGGTACACCGAAGGCGCGGGCGACTGTCAATGGCACCAGTTGGGGGTCGGTGACCGGCGCCAGGTCGGCCCACGACACGCCGTCGCAGTACTCGCCGATCAACTGGGCCGCGAGCTGAACCGCCAAGCGTGTCTTGCCCGCGCCTCCCGCCCCGGTCAGGGTCACGAGTCGGTTGTCGGCAAGGATCCTGCGCACCTCGCCCATCTCGGCAGCGCGGCCCACGAAGCTTGTCAGTTGCGTTGAAAAGAGTTCTTGGCCATCAATATTCGGGGTGTGAAGCGGCGGGAAGTCGTTGCGGAGTTCGGGGTGGCATACCTGCACCACGCGTTCGGGGCGAGGCAGATCCGGCAGGCGGTGCCTGCCAAGATCGGTTAACCAGACGCCGGCCGGGAGCCGGTCGACAGCCACATCGTGAGTCGTGCCCGACAGCACGGTCTGGCCGCCGTGTGTCAGATCGCGGAGGCTGGCTGTGCGGTTCAGCGTCGGACCGACATAGCTGCCGTCGTCGCACATCTGCACCTCGCCGGTATGTAGCGCGATACGCAGCCGGATGGGCGCCAGCAGCGGCATCCGCTGCAACTCCACGGCACAGGCGAGCGCGTCGCTGGCGCACGCGAACGCCGCCACGAAGCTGTCGCGCCCGCCGACCTGCCGTGCGCCGCGATGGGCGACGATGACGTCGCACACCGCGCCATCGGGCAGCGCAGCGGTGCTCGTCGCCTCGTCGGGGTCGGCCGCCTCTCGGAGCCAAGATGAGGGTTCGATGTCGGCCGCGAGCAACGTCACCGTCCCTGTGGGCAGAAGCCCGCCGGTGTCTCGCCCGTCTTGGTTGACTGGCGAGCTGTGGCCCGCGGCGGCCTCACGCTTACCGATGCGCGGTGGCCAACGGCGGCTAGACATCGTCGCGCCTGCCCGTGTGAAGCCCACATCTGGCGGCGAAAGCGGAGACGAGGGAGCGTCGCAGGCCGGATCGGCCAAACCTGGCAAAACTCTCCTGCACATCGAACATGTCGCACCTAAGTCGTGAGGGGCACGTTGGACCGTCGGTCTTCGGGCGTCAGTGCCCCGCAAGGCGTGGTGAGCCGAGTGTCGAATGAATTCAACTGGTTGGCACGCGTAGTCCACTACTCGAATCCGCCGACAACCATTGCTCGCCCGCGGATAGCAAGCAGTGGAAGCTCGGTCGACGGCGCGGGCCGCTTCCCGGCGAACTCAGGTAATCGCGTCCAGAGACTTGGGTTTCTGCTTCCATCTCCTTCGTGCTCGCGGTGCCGGTGTCTCGGCGTCGTCGTCCGAGGACCCCGGCGGAGGCGGCTGTCGAAATGCGTTGCGGCCGACCAAATCCGACGAGAAACAGCGCAGCCACCAGACCGAGCAGCGCCACGAATGCCGGCAGCAGGATGGACTCAGACATTGCCCTGGCGAATTCAGCGCGAAATTCCGGCAGGGGCTCGACTTCAGGGCCCTCACCGCCCGCACCCAGGGTTACGCCGGTGACGATCGGAGGCAACTGCCGAACAACTAGCCAATCCATGACCGCCGCCATACTGGCGCTGCCCAGCACCGTGCCCACCTGGCGCGTGGCGCTGAACACACCGGCGCCGGCACCGGCCAACTCCGGCGGCAGGTTGCGGATCGCGGTGGCCGACAGCGGTGAGCCGATGAACGCCATGCCCACGCCAATGCCGGTGAACGGCAACAACAATCGCGAGATGGGTGTGGCCACGGTCATCTCGATCGACAACCAGGTCAACGAGATGGCCGTCACCGTGAACCCGAAGCCGACGACCCGGCGAGGGTGCGAGCGATCCACGATCTGCCCCACAAGGGGCGCCAGCACGCCCGTCGCGACCGCCATCGGCGCCGTCAACAGCGCCGCGCGCGTTGCCGACAGCCCGCATGCTGTCTGGGCGAAAAACATCACCGGCAACACCATGGCGGTCACCACGAAGGCGCTCAACGTTACGGCGAAGCTGGACACCGAAAAGTTGCGGTCGCTGAACAAGCGCAACGGTATAAGCGGTTCGTTCTGGTTGGCGGACTGCCAGTACACGAATGCGGCCATCATGGCCAACCCGGCAGCGATCATTGTCCAGATCCAGGGCGCCCAGTGGTTGGGCTGGGCCTCTTGCAGCGCGAACACGATCAAGAAGAGAGCAACCCCGGATAGCAACACGCCGATGAGATCCAACCGGTGCCGATTCGTGGGTAGCACCGGCATCAGCCAGACGGCAAGCCCCAAACCGATGATGCCGATCGGCACATTGACGAAGAAGATCCACTGCCAATCCAGTTGGTCGATGAGCACGCCGCCGACCAACGGCCCCGCCAGCATTCCCACGCCGACAGCGGCGCCCCAGACGCTCGTCGCGACGCCGCGACGCTCCGGCGGGAAAATGCGCGTGATCGTCGACATCGTCTGCGGTGTGAGCAACGCGGCACCGACACCCTGGACCACGCGAGCAGCGATTAGCACGTCGATTGAGCTCGACAGCCCGCACCACAATGACGCCGTGGTGAAGATGGCAAGCCCGATCAAATACATATTCTTCGGGCCGAACCGGTCACCGAGGCGCCCGGCCACTAGTAGCGGGACGGCCGCGCCCAGCAAGTAAGCACTCGTCACCCAGATAACCGACTCGTAGTCGGCGTGCAGTCCCGCCATGATCGAGGGATTCGCGACGGAGACTGCGGTCCAATCGATCACGGTCATGAAGAAACCGACGAGCATCGCCCATAACGCCCTCCAGGGCCGCGTCGTCGGAGTACTCACGTCGCTACCGCTGGGGCGCGACTTTGCTCATGGATCGACGATAGACCCGCCACAACCTACGAGCGGGTTTACTCTCAACCCAATCCCACTCAGACGTTGCCGCAGCGACTAGGAGGACGGGCAGGATGCCGGATCCTGAAACCGACAATTCCTCGACCTCAGCATCGCGATTCGAACCCGACGACGGCTGGGTGCCCGCCGATGTGCGGTTCCTTGGCACTGACCGACGCACCATCGGCCCAACGCTGACGGTGTTCGCGCTGGCCGTCGTGATGTCGGTCGTGTTGCCCGTCATCAACGCGAACGTGCCCTACCACGACATCGTCAAAGCCGGCGACGTTATCGAACTCCAAGGCAATGTGACTTTCGTTCCGGAGGCCGGCTGGGGTATCACATCCGGTGTCCGCGCTGGTGACGCGCCATTATCCGGCGAGTATCCCGCGACCGCGACCGTCGAGAACGGGGCCCTGAGATTCAGGGTCCACACGGGACGATTCGACGGAGACGCCGACAAACTGCTCGACCAGATCGAGACGACCTCCGAGGCCCTCAACCGCGGTCGCGGCGTCCACGTGACCGGCGAGCAGACGACCATCGTCACCGATCAGGGCATGGAGGGCGCGACAGTGCGAGTCACCGGACCGCACACCGGCGGCGTGATCGCGGCCTTCGTATTCGACGGGCGCGGCGTCGAAGCCGTCGCGACCGGACCGTCCGATACCGGCGCGCAACCCGCGGCCACGATTTTCCGGATGATCCGCAGCATCAGCCATACCGAAAAGGGGAGGCGGTGACTAACTGGTGACTCAGACGACGGTTGCCGACCTCGATCGCGCACGCGACCTCGCGCTCGACCTCTCCGGCTGGGGTAGGCCGTTCGGCTTCTACCAGCCACGCAATTGCGCATTCTGGGGATATCTGATGCTGGTGGGGATCGGTTTCGTTGTCTTCGTCTCCACGCTCGCCCGCGAGTACGACGCCTACGGTGAGGCGATCGCGTTGGCGGTGACGTCGTTCGCCATCTATGCCGCGCTGTTCTGGTGGTTCACCCAGTACATCGACCACTACGCCAAACTTCCCGCCAAGCTTATGGTCGTCGCTTTTCTCTGGGGCGGCTTCGCCGCGACCGGGGCGATGGCGGCTAACGCCAACAGCGCGATTATTGCCCTCTACGGAAAAGTCTTCGGGCAGGTATGGGCACTGAACTGGGGTGCCGGACTGGCCGCGCCCTTCACCGAAGAAACGGCGAAGGGTTCGGGGCTGCTGCTGCTCATCGCGTTGGCGCCACGGCAGGTACGAACCGCGTTCGACGGGTTGATCCTGGGCGCATTCATCGGTCTGGGATTCCAGATCATCGAGGACATCTCCTACGCGATGACGTCGGCCGGCACCCAGTTCGGCGCGAATCAAATTGGGGCGTCGATAGGCACCATCGTCCTGCGAATGGTCAGCGGGGTCGCCGCGCACATCCTCTACAGTGCGATCTTCTGCGCCGGTTTGGTCTATCTTCTTGGCCGGCCCGCTGAACCGCGCAAGGTCGGGCGGGGTCTGTTATTGATGGCGACGCCGATGCTGCTGCACGGGGTTTGGGACTCGCTGGGGTCCATCGCCGGCCCGAGCGCGCTGGCGCTGTTGGGGCTGCTCATCGCGGTGGTCGTCATAGCGCTCGTCATCCTTGTGCGGGTTTACAAGTTGACCGTGCAGCGGGAACGCGACATCGTGCGCGACGTCATGACCCCGGAGGTGGCCCGCAACGTCATAAGCGGGGCAGAACTCGACGCGGTGGCCGGTAACCGCAAGGCGCGCAAGGCTTTCCGCAAGGCAGGCCGCAACCGTAGCGAACGCAAACGCGCCCGCTATGTCATCAATGCCGTCTATAGCCTCGCCGATGAACTGGCTGTTGCGCGCGGCGCCGACAGCGACCGGGTCCGCTTCGCCCGTGGTGAGGTCGGCAGGATCCGCGCGGGTGTCCCCCCTCCACCACGGTGAGTTAGCTGAGGTCCTCCCGCGGGCCACAATCACATCCGTATCGTTAGGGCCGTGTGTGAGCCGGAGCTCGGCCGGCCCGATCGACGGGCGGATTTGGTCAGCCGCCGTCAGCTGCTGGCGCTGGCCAGCGGCGTCGGCGTGGCGTCCATGGTCGGCGCCGGCTCGAGTAAGACACGGACGACGACTGGCGCCAACCTGACCACCACCACTTCGACACTGCTGCTATGCCGAGACGCCTGGGGCGCGCAACCCGCCCGCTCCGGGGGGAAGCCCCAAACCATCACCCGTATGACCCTCCACCACGAGGCCGTGGTCCTCGGCGACAACCGCAATGCCCCAGAGCGCCTCCGTCAGGACCAGCGTTACCACCAGGACCAGAAGGGCTGGGTCGACATCGCCTATCACGTCGGTGTCGACCGCAATGGCAACATCTACGAACTGCGGAGCACAGAGATTGCGGGCGACACCGCGACGGACTACGACACAACGGGTCATTTCCTAGTCCTCTGCGAAGGAGACTTCGATCAGGAGGTTGTGTCGGAGGCCCAGCTGCACGGAGCAGCTCTCGCGTTCGCGTGGGCCGCCCAGAACTTTCGCATCGCGAGCAACACATTGGCCGGCCATCGGGACCTCGCCCAGACTTCCTGCCCGGGCGCGAACCTGTATGCCCATCTCACCTCTGGTGACCTCAAGCGGCGCGTTGACGATCTGCTGGCCGCAGGCCGAGTGGACCTCCAGCGCTTTTGCGGACCCGCCGCCGCCGAAAGGGTCGCGGCTATCGAGGCGGGCAACTGAAGTGTCGACCGTCGTTGACTTCGTGATCGGTCAGATCAACCGAACCCGGGACCTGAACCGACAACCGTTCGACCACGCCACCTCGGTCGCCACCCCGCACGGCCGTTGGGGAATCGTGCATTACGGGATCATGGTGCCCAACCTTCCGGACCCCTTCCGCTTCTTCGACGCAATCGTCATTCTCGGAACGGCACGTGCACCGATCTTCGGCAAGCGATCGCTCGCAGCAGGTGACCCAGGCGACTCGGCATGGATTCTGACCGGATCGGCCGTGACCCCGAACGGCTTCGAGCAATACAGCATCGCCGACCAATGCGATATGTCCGACGACGGCGCCCACCTGCGATTCGGCGACCAGCTAGCTATCGACCGAACGATCAGCGGGATCACCCTTTCGGCCTCCCGGCCCCAGGCAAGCGTGCAACTCACGCTCAACCCGACCTCGGCCGTGTCTCACTTCGCCCACATCCCCGGCGTATACGACCATTGGAGCGTGCTCTGCCAGGCCGAGGGCACATTCACCGCAGGAGACAACTCGTTAACGCGAAAGACGTTGTGTACGTATGAATATGCGCGTGCCGTGAACCTGCCGCTGCCGTTCCTGTTCTTCACCTACCAAATCCTCAACGTCGACGAGAAGACCCAGGTGTTGATGACCGAAGTGCTCGGCCCAGCCGGACTTCCCGTCCACCGGGGCGTCTACATCCGCGACGTCGACGGCGCGGCGACCACCCACACCCGCGGCTACGAGCACACGGTTCACGAATATTGTCCCGACCAGCTCACCACCGCCGACGGCCACAAGATGCGCATGCCAAAGCGGTTTGGCTGGCGCGTCGCGGGCGATGACGGTGCCGAGCTCATCACTATCGATGGCACGTCCAACGACGACTTTGCTTACGGGCTCGGCACCGGATACGCCGGCAGCTATCACTACACGGGCCGATTCCGGGACGCCCCCATCACCGGCACCGGTTACATCGAATGGATCGACCGCCGATGAAGCTGCAGCCGGCGCACTCATAAGCGGCGGCGAAAGGAATGTTTGCAACCCGCTATCTGCGGGCATGTCTTTGAACAGGCGTGAAGATGGCGGCGCCGCACCTACCAAGTAAGGGGCCAGTGTGACCGTCACACACCTCACCGGTTTCGCCGCGGCCTGTCAGGACGCCATGAGGGCGGTCCTGCACGCCATTACCGCCCGCGGGGAGGAACGCCGCGGACATCTCTCGGACGCCAAGTCGGCAGTCGACAAAGCCTTGCACGATGCTCATAGCGGTGAGGAATGGAACCTTGCCGAGCATCTGCGCTTGGGAATCAAGGATGTGGAGACCCGCGTGCGGGACGCTTCCTAGGCGCCGGGCGTCTCGCCGACGCTGCGATTCGCAAAGTGACTGTCCTGCAAGAGAGTTAAGGCACACGCTCTAGAGCGCTGCTGATCTAGTCATGAACATCCGCGGCCCGGGTTCACGGTAGTCATATCTGCCCCATCAATCGCTGGGCCGAGCCGGTACAAAGTCTGTCCGCCTCGCAGCGACAAGCTAAGGCGCGCAGGGGATTTTCGCTCGGAGCTGGACACAGCGAACATTCCAACCTGCGGAAACTCGTGTGACTGACGTGACAGTCGCCGTTGCGCCCAACAGCTAAGGCCCCTACATCAGCAGCCTCCTAGGCGGCGGCACCCGAGCTCGCTTCGGGAGCGCGATTGTGGTTAGCCTGCCAAGTATGGTCACGTCGCCTCCGTCGCTCACCGCCCCAGAGCTGGAATTGCGGAAGCAGGTTCGCGCATTCCTGGCCGAGACGCTGCCCTGGGGGACTTTCGAGCCCGGCCTGGGCATGGGCGCCGAGGTCAATCCGAAGTTCTCCGCCGCGTTGGCCGAGCGCGGCTGGATCGGCATGGCGGTCCCAGCGCGCTACGGCGGTCACGACGCCACCGCCGTCGACCGCTTCGTCGTCGTCGAAGAGCTGCTGCGCTGGGGTGCCCCGGTTGGGCATCACTGGGTGGCCGACCGGCAGATCGCCCAGGTACTCGTGCGTTATGGCACCGAGGAACAGAAGCAATGGCTGCTGCCCCGAATCTGCCGAGGAGAGTTGTGTTTTTGCATCGGCATGAGCGAGCCGGACGCCGGAAGCGACCTCGCGTCGGTGCGCACGCGGGGTGTGCACGACGGTGACGGCTGGCGGGTGTCGGGCGTCAAGGTATGGACGAGCAACGCCATGCGTGCGGATTTCATGATCGCGCTGTGCCGAACTGGTGACGGCGAACGCCATGCGGGTCTCAGCCGATTCCTGATCGATATGCACAGCCCCGGTGTCACGGTCAAGCCGATCCCCTTTCTGAACGGCAGCACCGACCACTTCGCCGAGGTGGTCTTGGACGGCGTGCTGGTGTCGGACGAGATGGTGATCGGCGAGATCGGGCAGGGATGGGCGCAGAACGCCGACGAGTTGGCCTTTGAACGCA
>Ga0318536_10000345_pt1 | contig 13038 bp, 9 predicted proteins | sample GRESIP117b4f28_FD_203481 | JGI IMG/M metagenome (GOLD analysis project Ga0318536, IMG submission 203481) | Tropical soil microbial communities from Luquillo Experimental Forest, Puerto Rico - GRE.SIPMG.117b4f28 | ecosystem: Environmental > Terrestrial > Soil > Tropical forest > Bulk soil... | reverse complement strand
CTGCAGCAGCGCCTCCACCTCTAAGGCGCTGCTGCAGCAGCAATGACTGGGGAGGCGGGCTCACTGTAGTCTGTCGGGGCACGCGTAACGCACACACTGGAAGGGCATCATGGGTACAGGGGCAAGCGGCAGGTACTTCGGCGCAGCGCCGTGGTTCATCGCCGCGACGTTCGCGGCGGGCGCGTTCGCGGTGCACGCGGAGGAGCACGCACACTGGAGCTACTCGGGAGCGACGGGCCCTGAGCACTGGGCGAGCGAGGATCCGGCGTTCGCGACCTGCGGCAGCGGCAAGCATCAGTCCCCGATCGACATCGAGAACGCCAGCGTTGAGCCGCTGCCGCCGATCGAGTTCGCCTATAAACCCGTTCCGCTGGCGGTCACCGACACCGGGCATTCCTTCCAGGTGAACGTCCCGCCCGGGAGCGGTGGCATCACCGTCGGCGCCGATCATTACGATCTGGTGCAGTTTCACTTTCACCGGCCGAGCGAGGAGGAGATCCACGGGCACCGGTACGCGATGGTGGCTCACCTGGTGCACAAGAACGCGGGCGGCGATCTCGCCGTGGTGGCCGTGCTGATTCACGCCGGCGAGCCGAACGCGTTCCTCAAGGAGGTCTTCGACCATTTCCCGCCCAAAGGGACGACCGAGACGAAGGCACCCGGCACGACGCTCGATCTCGGTGAGTTCCTGCCGCAGCACCGCGGCTACTACACCTTCGACGGGTCGCTCACGACGCCGCCGTGCACCGAGCACGTGCGGTGGTTTGTACTGAAGTCCCCGGTGCAGGCCTCGGCGGCACAGGTGCAGCAGTTCGCGGCGCGCTATCCGCACGATGCCCGCCCGGTGCAGGCCTTGAACGACCGCACGGTCACGGAGACGCGCGACTAGCAGGCCGCCGCGGGCCTCAGGTGCGCTTGGCGATCGGGAGGTAGTCGCGCCGTTGCGCGCCGGTGTACAGCTGTCGCGGCCGACCGATACGCATGTGCGGATCGGAGATCATCTCCTGCCAGTGGGCGACCCAGCCCACGGTGCGCGCGACCGCGAACATCACCGTGAACATCGAGCGCGGAATGCCGATGGCGCTGTAGATGACGCCCGAATAGAAATCGACGTTCGGGTAGAGCTTGCGGCTGATGAAGTACTCGTCCTTGAGGGCGATCTCCTCGAGACGCAGCGCGAGCTCGAGCAGCGGGTTGTCGCCGCGGCCGAGCGCCGCGAGGACCTTGTGGGTCATCTCGCGGATGATCTTGGCGCGCGGATCGAAGTTCTTGTAGACGCGATGGCCGAAGCCCATGAGGCGGAAGTGGCTGGACTTGTCCTTGGCCATCGCCAGGTACTTCGGGATGTTGTCGACGGTGCCGATCTGCTCGAGCTGTGCCAGCACCGCCTCGTTGGCGCCGCCGTGCGCCGGTCCCCAGAGCGCCGACACCCCGGCGGAGATTGCGGCGTAGGGGTTCGCTCCGGTGCTGCCGGCGAGGCGCACGGTGGACGTGCTGGCGTTCTGCTCGTGGTCGGCGTGCAGCACGAACAGCAGATCGAGTGCCTTGGCCGCGATGGGGTCGACCTTGTACGGCTCACACGGCACCGCGAACAGCATGTTGAGCAGGTTCGCCGCGTAATCCAGGTCGTTGCGCGGGTAGATGAACGGCTGGCCGAGGGAATGCTTGTGGGCCGCAGCAGCGATGGTGGGAATCTTGGCGATGATGCGGTGCGCGAAGATCTCCCGATGCCGCGGGTTATGGATGTCCATGGTGTCGTGATAGAAGGCCGCCATCGAGGCGACGACACCCGAGACCATGGCCATCGGATGGGCGTTGTAGTGGAAGCCGTCGAAGAACTCCAGCAACGACTCGTTGATCATGGTGTGATAACGGAGGTTGCTGGTGAACTCGGCCAGCTGTTTCGTCGTCGGCAGCTCACCCATCAGCAGCAGGTACGCCACCTCCACGAAGGAGCTCTTCTCCGCGAGCTGCTCGATCGGGTAACCGCGGTAGAGCAGCACGCCGGCATCCCCGTCGATGTAGGTGATGCGGCTCTCGGTCGCAGCCGTCATCCCGAAGCCCGGGTCGTAGGTGAACACATCGAGTTCGGGCTGCAGGTGGGTGATATCGAGGCCCGCCGGGCCGATCGTGCCGTGGCGCACCGGCAGGTGGGCGCTGCGACCGCTGGCCGAGTCGGTGAGCTCGAAGGTCTTCGCGGTCTTATCGTTCATCTCTGCCGGCGCTGATCCGTGTGGCCGCGGCGCTTTGAAGGCGCGCGCAGATGGATCAAAGGAGCGTTACATGGTCCGCGCGCCGAATCAAGGCGCGGCGCCAGCCTACTCGCGGGTAAAGAGCGGCCCGCGGCGCCCGGTCAACCGCGCACGCCGGCGCACATCACGGGCAGTGCCGACGGTGCGCGATCCTCAGTCTTCGTCTTCGCGGTGCAGGTTTGCTCGGAAGCGGGGCGCGTTACTTGGCGCCCGTGGCACTCGCGTACTTGCGGCGGAACTTGTCCACGCGGCCGGCGGTGTCGACGATCTTCTGCTTGCCCGTATAGAAAGGATGGCAGTTCGAGCACACCTCGATCTGCAGGTCGTGCCCGAGGGTCGAGCTCGTCTTGAACGAGTTGCCGCACGTGCAGGTGACGGTGATCTCTTTGTACTCGGGGTGAATCGACGCTTTCATGGCAGACTCGGGGTTCGGAGTGGGCTCATCCCTAAGTGGGGCGGCGCGCACGCAAGTTAAAGGGCGCGCGAGTTTAGCGGCAGTGTCGCGTCCGCTCAAGCTCCCCGCGTTCCCCGGGCCCGGCGGGCGGTTTCCTTATCCACAGAAGCTGTGGACAACTCTGTGGATGATTGATCCCGCGGGCACGCGATTTCGCAGCCAGATTGCATAATTGTTACCTTGATCAAAAAATGACCAGGTAATTTTCACCTGTAAGCTCAGTAGCTTATAGCAAGCTCATCGAGCGGCTTAGCCGATATGACGCGTAATTCGCTCATTCTCCGATGCGACCCTCGGCGCCTGTGAATAAAGGTCTCTCAGGCGGTCGCGGGAACCTCGGGCGTGGCCATTGACAACGCGGAAGCACCGGAATTTTTCGGTGTTTCCGGCAGAAATCTGAGCAGCAGATCGTTGAGGAATCGCAGCCCGTGGGGGCTCGGCCGATAGCCGCCCGCCGTGCGTGACAGCAGCCCGGCATCGAGCGCAGCACGTACGGCAGCGTCCACGACCTGCCAGGCGAGCCCCGTACGCGCGACGAAGGTCGCTTCCTCGAAACCTGCGGTCAGTCGCAGCGCATTCAACATGAATTCGAACGGCAGCTCCGCCGCGAGGATCTCCCGCTGCGCGAGCGCCCCATCGGCCGCCGCGAGGTAGCGGCGCGGCTCGTGCGGCTGCGTCGTGCGCACGATCCGTCCGGGCGCGGGCAAAGTCAGCTTGCCGTGGGCCCCCGCGCCGACGCCGAGATAATCGCCAAAGGTCCAGTAGTTGAGGTTGTGGCGACACTGCGCGCCAGGGCGCGCGTACGCCGACACCTCATAGTGCCCGAACCCCGCCGCGCCAAGCCGTGCGCGACACTCATCGAGCATCGCCGCGCACGCATCGTCGTCGGGAAGCGCTGGTGGCCGCGCGGCGAACGGCGTCCCCCGCTCGAGCGTGAGCTGATAGTGCGAGAGGTGCGCCGGCGAGAGCGCGAGTGCCTCCTCCACATCGCGCGCCGCCCCGGCCACTTCCTGGCCGGGGAGCCCGTACATGAGATCGAGATTGAAGTTGCCAAGGCCGGCAGCGTGCAGCTCCGCGGCCGCCCGGCGGGTGTCGGCCGGGGAGTGAATGCGCCCGAGGGCGCGCAGCGCGCGCTCATCGAAGCTTTGCGCACCGAGCGAGACGCGGGTAACGCCGACGGCCCGGTATTCGCGGAACGCGCCGCGCTCGATGGCACCAGGGTTCGCCTCCAGCGTCACCTCCGCATCGCGCGCCACAGACAGGTGGCGGCGCGCGGCTTCCAGCACCTGACCCATGGCCTCGGGCGAGAACAGGCTCGGCGTGCCACCGCCGAAGAACACACTCGTCACCGCGCGCCCCGTCACGAGCGGCGCCTGCGCTGCGATATCGCGCCCGAGCCGCGCAACGTACGGCTCCTGCGCGAGCGCGCCGTGCAGCGTGTAGGAGTTGAAGTCGCAGTACGGGCACTTGCGGACACACCAGGGAAAGTGCACGTAGAGCGCGAGCGGTGGGGCAACGAGTGCGGACATGCGGGTGGCTGGTGGTACGGGTGGCGGACGGGGGTGCGAAGCTGACGCTGGGGCGGGGTATGGTACGCCCCCCGGGGTCCCGCTGTTTCTTCTCGCTTCGGGGCGCGCCCGGGGCGATCCGGAGGCGCTATTATCCGCCCCGGTCACGTGTGCCCCAAGTCTCTCCCCCAAATGGCTAGGAGGATCCGATGAAACTCCCACCGCTTGTGTTACTCGCTGCTTTCGCACTGGCCGGTTCCGCGATTGCCCAGACCCCTTCGGCGGCTCCGCCGGCTGAGCACTCGGAGTCCGGCAAGCTCGACAAAGCCTGCAAGAAGGAGATCAAAGATCTTTGCGGACATGCTCACGGTCAGGAGATGAAGGACTGCGTCAAGGCCGGTATGGACATGAACAAGTTCTCGGCGAGCTGCAAGTCGGAGATCGCGGCGCAAAAGCCGAAGTCCTGAGCACCGCCCCCGGAGTGCCACCCGTTCGGGACGAAAGAGTCCCGAACGGGTCTATCGGGTCAAGCGGCGCTCTTGCCCCGGCCCAGGGATCATCGCCGAAGAGCAGTCGCCGTAGCCGCTTCCAGATCGCACCTGTCACCGTGTTGCTTTCCGTGCCCATCACGACGTCAGCATCCCGGAAGTGTCCGGCGACGCGTTCCCGATGCGATGCTTGTCCACGTTGCCCTGCATCATCGCGTTGCCCTGCAACATTGATGTCAGAGTTGCGGCAGATAGAGCTGCTGATGTAGCCTCGCGCCAACACACCGAGGGCGCGGCAATGGCATCGAGAAGGGCGATCCTGAACGAGGCGAACTTCAAGCGTGGCCTCAAGGGACTGGAAAGTGGCCTCCGCGCATTAGGAGACATCAGCGAGGAACTCGCCACGGTGCGAAAAAACTTGCGGAGATATCTGGACGAGGTCGAGAGGTTTTCGGGGCACTTTCCACGTTTTGCTCCACCCCCAAGATTGCGACCCAGGACTCGGCGGCGCTGAGCTTCTACGCCGCAAGCTGGCGGCAACCTGAGGCTGTGCTGGATCGATGTCACGCCGTCAGTCTGCGGCACTCGAGCGCACAGACCAGCCCGCGTTCTTCTATCTGGATCTGAACGATACGGCCCGGCGGGCCGCGCTGTTGACAGCGGTCGTGAGGGACAAGGTACCGACGGCTGCGTCGCTCAAGCGCGAGTACGCTCAGGCGCTCTCGCAATTGTGCAGAGCGCCGCTCAACACCGCGCGCCAGCCACGGATCGACACCGGCGGCCCTGTTCTACGGCTCGCAAGAGCAAGAGGGCTGATCGATGACTCGGTACTGTCATCGAGTTACCGCGCTGATTCGCGGGCTGTTGCGATACGACACGTACAGCACGGTTTGATCTTCCTGGGGCTTCAACATCCGCCCCTGCGCGCGCTGTGCGATCTGTTGATCACCGACATTCTTTGTTGGCCCAGCATCAAATCCCGCAGCGGGACTGTCGGTAATCTGTACGGAATCGTTTGGCTCGACCCGTCTGACGACCTCACATCGCTCGACATCGCTGAGTATCTCATTCACGAGATGGTTCACCTGAACCTCGACCTGGCTGACATGACCTTCGGCTTGTTCACCCGCGCTCCCGGCAGTCAGTTCGAATCGCACTCGGCCGTGCTCGGCCGTCGGCGGCCTCACTCTCTTGCTTTCCACTCGGCCTGTGTCGCGGTGAGTATTGTTTATTTTCGAATGCTTGTTGGAATGCATGCCGAATTGGATCGGCTGTGCTCATCCCTGCAGCGGTGCACTTCCGAGTTATTGGAGCACCCGGCCGCCTTCACCGGATATGCGCGGAACGCAATTCTGGCTGCCCAGGCATTTTCCCGGGCACCCAGGCTCGCAGCGATCCCCGTTCACCAACAGCTGACAGCGCTCGCCTAATACAAAAAGCGGGACTTGCTGACAAGTCCCAGAGGATCTCCTCTGATCGTGACAGAGCCGCTCAAGGCGGAAACTTGAGCGCGCGCCGGACGGCCTGGAATCGCGGCTCGTCGCGCAGCGGATCCAGGAGATAGTCGACCTGCAGTGCGACCAGGCTCGAATCGTGCAGGCGCAGTCCTTTCTCGAGCCACTCGAGCGCCTTGGTCCGGTTCCCCCACTGCGCGTAGACCTCGGCGTACTCGTATGCGCCCCGGTCGCCGTACCAGGACTGCAAGGTCTGGAGCATCGCGGCGGCATCGGCATGTCGCCCGAGTTTCTCGTAGGTGATGGCCAGACAGACGTGAATGCCGGAAAAAGTCTCAGAAGGGTCGGGGACAGGTCGCGTCCGCTCGCAGGATGTGCGCGCGGCTTGATAGTCTCCAACGGCGTAGTAATTGAGCCCGACGGTAGTCAGCACTCCAGGATTCTCGGCATCCAGGGCCAACGCCGCCGTCGCGGCGCCGAGAGCTTCGTCATAACGTCGCGATACCCGCAACGCAAAGCTCAACAGGCGATGCACGGCGGGATTCAGCGGATCGAGCCGCACGGCTCGGCGGATCGTGGCCAGTCCGTCATCGGTGTGCCTCATCAGCACTGCAAACTGGCCATATCTGAACGCCACCTGCGCATTGCCAGGCGCAAGTAACACCGCACGCTGGAATTCTCTAGCCGCCTGCTCGAAGTCGAGAGATTCACTTGCCAGGACGTTGGCGCGGGCCACGTAGCCATCGGCGAGAGCCGGTGCGCGGGCAATCGCCTGGCGAGCGTCGCTCTGCGCCCCCTCATAGCTTGCACGTATCTCCGCTCCCCTCGCGTAGTTGTCTCCATAGTCAGTCAGCTCGAGCGAGCGAGCCGCAAGCGCCAGCGCATAGCCCGGATCGAGACGAATCGCTTCAGCGTACGCGGCGATCGCGGCTGCGCTCTCCCTGGCATTGTGTGCCATCGTGGAAGCTTTCAAGCCGCGCAAGTACGCATCCAACGCGGCCGCGTTGTGCGTGCCACCCAATTCGATTCTCGCTGCCGTGTCCCCGAGCAGTGTCACCTTGAGCGCGTCTGTGACCGCGTCCGCGATCTCAGTCTGCAGCACCAACACATCACCGAGGTCCCGGTCGTAACTCCGTGACCAAAGGTAGAATCCCGTGCGCGCATCGTTGAGCCGCGCCGTGATGCGGACAGTGTTACCGGAGCGCTGCACACTCCCCTCGAGGACCGAGGCCACGTTCAGCTTGCGGGCGATGGCGCCGATGTCGGCATCCTTTCCCTTGAAGGAGAACGAGGACGTACGGGCTGCAACCTGAAGCTCGTTGATGCGCGCGAGATCGTTGAGCAGCTCCTCTGAGAGGCCGTCCGAGAAGTACTCCTGCTCCTTGTCTCCGCTGATATTCTCGAACGGCAGCACCGCGATCGAGTGCGGCGGCGGGTTGAAGGTGGCTGCGGTGCCGGACGCGCGTGACGCCGCGGGTTGAGCTTCCGGGGCCGCGGTCTGAACCACGACGAAGCGCCTGGAGATCCACAGCTTGTCGAGCGCCAGGTAGGCCAGGCTCAGAACAGCGACTGCCGCGATGAGAGTGGGTCCAAGAACGGCACTCCGGCGGCCGCGGGCTGCCTTGTCAGTCGCAAGGCCGGCAAGGAGCTGCTCCACCGAGGCGGTGCGCGCCTCACGATCAAAGGCCAGCGCGTTCACGAGCGCCGCATTCTGTTCGCGCGACAGCCCTTCGAGCCGCGGAACCCTGGTACCCGATTCCCGGGCCTCGAGCGCGGTGAGTTCCCCGAAGGGGCGCTCCCCGGAGAGCATCTCGTAGATCACACAGGCGAAGGAGTAGATATCATCGCGCCGGTCCGCCTCTTTCCCTTCGAGCATCTCGCAACTGGCGTAGGCCGGGGTGAGCGCACGCAACCCGGACGGGGCGTGCAGGAGTGGACCGCGCGACACCCGCGCGATGCCGAAGTCGAGCAGCTTGGTTCTCCCCGAGGTCGTCACGAACACGTTTGCGGGCTTCAGGTCGCTGTGGATGACGTTGTGGTCGTGCGCGTTGGCGAGCGCCGCGCCCACATCCTCGATGATCGGCCAGGCGTGGCTGAAGGACATACCGCGGCCAAACTCCTCATCGAGCAGCTCGTCCAGTGATTTGCCCTCGAGGTACTCCATCAGCACGTAGAGGGTCTGGCCGTCGACGTTCACCGAATGCACATCGACGATGTTCGGATGGCTCAGCTTGCGTGTCTTACGCGCCTCCTCACGCAGCAGCGTGAAGGCCTCAGGGCGCAGCTCCTCCTTCAGGACCTTGATGGCGAACCTCTCGCCGGGTACCTGCTCATCGGCGACCAGGTACACCACCCCCATCCCCCCCTCACCGAGCTCGCGCTCGATGCGGTAGCGGCCACCCAGCAGCTGACCGACCGCCAGCCGCACCGTTTTGGATGGCACGCTCGCTCGCGCTCGTCGCCGCTCGTTGCGGCGCCGCTCCGGGGACTGCATTCCGTCGTCCTGGTGCCCCTCAATGGCACAGGCCGACAGCTGCAGATCGAGGGGTGAGACCTCGGTGGAGAAGGGTACGCGCTTGTCTTCAGCGGCCATGGCGTCGCCCGCAGGGCTGTTGGGAAGCATGCACCGTGGTGCCAATGACGGCAAATACCGTGGCTCCGATCTCCAGACTGCCCTCGAGTGCAGTACCAGGCGCGCGGGCACGCGCTCCCTCACATCAGGAAACTGGACGACTGCTTTGGCAAATCTGGCCGCGGGTGCCGAAGAAATCGCAATGACAGCGAGCGGCACCGACTGGCTCTCGCGAAGACCAATGAACTGACCGATAGGTCAGTGACTGGCAAGGTGCGCTACACCGACATGACCGGAGACCGCGCTCGTACGCCTCCACTGACGAGACGAGCTTCGCCATCTATGCTGAACGGATCTGATAGCCACGGCTCCGTCCGCGCGTCCATGCCTTCGCGACGGCATTGGCCGGCCAGCTGCCGAGGGAGGCATCCATCCATTCGCGATGTGCCGACTTGCGGCAAATAGGATGCCGCTGCTCGAGCGATCGCGGGTACGTACGCAGGAAAGCGTCGAATTGGGCCGAAGAAACCTCGCGCCAGCGCCGGCGTGCCTGGAATCGCCCAAATACGGCCCGTCGAAAAAGGGCACGCCAGACGTCAGATACGTTATTCACCGCCAGGTCCTCTCCGCTCGATCGACGGGGGAAGCCTGAGGCAGATAGGGTGAGAGAGTCAGTCGCCAGCCGGTTATGAATGCGTGACAGGGCGCCTTGAGACGGGCGTGAGCATGCTGTCAGCCCGTGCAAATTTCACGACGTCCTAATAACTCCCTAAGGATCTCCCCTCGTTCGTTAGGTAACTTTTCTACCGAGGCGGTCGGGGCAACAAAAACTGCAGACCGTCTCATGATGGCGCCGTCTTCCCTCCCCGGGTCGGCGCCATCGTTCTTCGTTTCGGTGCCGCGGGGCCGAAGAGTCCCCATTGATCGCCCATGGCACGCAACTTCACAACGCCGCACCGGCACAGCGTTAAACTGTGCCCCATGAATGAAACAATGCGCAGCTACATCAGGAAGCGAGTGTTCTGGGCCTGGGCAGTCGGTGTAGGCGGGTTGCTGCTCGTGATGCTGACCGGGGTCATTGCGACTTCCTCGAATACCGGCGCAATGATCGCTCTCGGTTTTCTCATAGTCTTCGCAGCCGCGCTCGCGACTCGTTTAATCAAGTGCCCGAAGTGTTCGACGCGGCTTGGTCCACAAGTCGCCATGCACATAGCGCTGCCGGCGGGACGTGCTCGATTCAATTTCTGCCCGTACTGCGGCGTCAGCCTGGACGAGGCACCCCCGAAGGCTCACATGACGCAGAGTGCGGCCCAAACTCAGAATCCGCTGAACCCGATCAAGTAGCACTCCGAGGCCGCGCCGGGTCCCTGAGAATCCACGTTGATGGAATCAATCCGCACTCACGCTCACGTTGGAATATCCGACGTGTGCGCCCGAGCAGTAGAGGCTGGCACGTGCGACCTTAAACGGCGGAACAAAGGTGCTCTTCGTGGTGCCACCAACCGACACGGTTAGTTGATACGACTCATCCAGGGTGCAGCGTGATCACCGCCGCTCGCCTGAGTGCTCGCTCGTCCATGGCCGCCAATGTGGTACGGCGAGCAGCCGGAGGTCACAACTGAATCTTCTGTGCGATTGTCGAGAGAGGGCGTGAGCACGCTGTCTGCTCGTCCAAGAATCCCAACTCCCTGATAACTTCCTAAGGATTTCCACCCAGTGGATAGCTAATTTCCCATATCTGTCTCATGGGTGCGATTCATCTCACTTCTCAGGCATACAGCGTCTCGCAGCACAGCGTCGTCGGTGACCGTGAGCGACAGATCGCCTGCGCGAATCTGGGACTGTCGCCGCCGTGACGACAGGTTAAATGTGAGGTCTGGGGGCTTCCGGTCGAAGCCAGGGTTCCGGACGGAGCAAATCTCTTATCAGTAAAGCACTTCGTGCATCGCACGAAAAAGGATCATCTATGAAAAGTGTAATGAGGATACCCATTCTATTATCGGTGGCCTTAGCAGGGTTCAGTATTGTTGCTTTTGGGCAAGAACCCACCGCATCCAATCAATCCAACACGCTTCTGCCAGGAGGAGGGGCTCAGGCCGATCTCGGGCAAGCCCGATCAAGTGCCGCAATCGCAGTGAATATGTCGGAGGTTCCGGCGGGGACTCCGCGAAATGTGTTGCCGCCTCCTGCTCCGCGAGGCGGAATTAGCGCGGAAGAATACAAGGCGCGGAAGGCGGAAGCTGCGAAGGGGCTGAGCTTCGCCCCGGGCGGACAAACAGGAGCCGCCCCGGCGAGCGAAAATGGCCGCGAGACCCCTGGAGCCTCCCGGGCATTCCGTGGACAGTCACAACAGGGGACAATAGCGCCGGCTGACATGGCGGTCGCGGTCTCGGCAAACTACGTCGTCCAACTCGTCAACTCATCCATCGCCGTGTACAACAAGAGCGGTGTGATCCAACCCGGGTTTCCAAAGCCGCTGAGCACATTCTTTTCAAACAACACGGGTGATATCGGCGATGTTCGTGCTTTCTACGACTGGAGCTACCAACGCTTTGTTGTGCTTGCGGATGACTTTACGGCCGGAGTCATACACGTGGCGGCGAGTGCCACCAGCAACCCATTGGGTGCGTGGTACCAGTACACCTTTGCACCCTGGGGGGCGGCAGATTGCCGCACCAACACCCCCTGTCCCGACTTCCCGCAGCTCGGATACGACACTAGCACCATCTACATCGGTGTCAACTTCTTCGCTAATGCAACGACTTTTTCGAGTGACTGGATGCTGCTGTTACCTAAAGCCAAAATCTATGCGGGTGCACCGTTTGGTTACAACTTTTGGTTCAACTTGAGTTGGAACGGTGTGCGGGTGGATACGGTGCATCCGTCCGTGCCGGTGGCCGTCGCCGACGATCCACGAGCGGGTCTCGCCGTCAGTAGCTTTAACATCAACTCCGGAGGCGGGCAGTGTCTCAACGGTTGCAACGGGTTGGTGTTCTGGGCGTTCTCGAACAACCTCCCGGCGACTGGCAGCCCGGGCCCGGAGTTAAGTGCGGTCGGCGTCGCGACTGCTCACAACTATAGCCTGCCTGCAAGCGCCAACGAACCAGGTTGTGCGGGCTGCATCGACACTGGCGACGTCAGAATCAGCGGAACGCCAACCTATCATACGGGTGTGATTACCGCCTCCTTGAACACCAACGGGTCCGACGCGCACTCGCATGCCTTGTGGTTCCAGGCAAGGGTGTTCCTTAACGACAACGATGCACGCTGCACGGGAGCTTTCCTCAATGACTGCCCCAGGATTACCAGTGCGCAATTGTTAAACGAGGACTGCTTTTTCTGCGGTGGTCAGGGGGCCGCGGGCTCAAGCTTCTATGGTGCGCTGGCTCCCACCGTGGGCGGCGATGTGACCATGGTTTACAACTACTCCGACAACAATACGAATGTGGAGTCCGCCTACACGGCCCGGCGCGCGACCCAAGCGCAGAACACCATGCACGACCCCGGCTTCATCCTCTGCGGAGGCAGCAGCACAGCCGTGGGCCGTTGGGGCGATTACGAAGCGAATGTTATTGACCTTTCGTCTACGCCTCAAAGCACGTGGTTCTCCGGCATGAACGCCCTTGGCGGTGGTACCTGGGGTACCTGCATCGGCAACGATGGCTACGGCGCGATAAACCAGCCTTAGCCGGCTGACATTTCACCTAACAACAATCCTGCTGCCGCGCCTTGCTGGCGCGGCAGCTTTTGTTTGTCTTAGCGAGGCTTTAACGGAGGCCGACCAGTAATTCAAGACAATTTTGCTGGAGGAATGGCAACCATGGCATCGCTGCGCAGCCTCGTGCTGACGATCGCTGGGTGTGTCGTCCCGACGGGAGCGAAGTTCAAGCCGGTCACACTTGATGCGACAGCACGTGACCGAGTGATCGACAAAGTGGCCGGTATTGTCGAAGAGTCCTATGTGTTTCCGGACACGGCTAAGAAAATGGCTGCCACTCTGCGAACGCGAGAAGAGGACGGTGAATACAATGCCTTTGTCGATGGCGAAGCCTTCGCAAGGAAGCTTACCGACGATCTTCAGGATGTCAGCCACGATAGGCACATCGAGGTACGCTTCAGCTTCGTTGTGCAACCGCCAGAGATGTTCACGCAGCATGCTGAGGACGAGCCGACGCTTCGCCGGCAACTGACTGCCATCAACTGCGGATTCGAGAAGGTGGAACACCTGGCTCCGAGTATCGGTTACCTGAAGTTCAATCTGTTTGCCGTATCCAGCAGCTTGCGTGCGCTCGCCGCTTCGGCACGCGCAT
>Ga0318536_10000342_pt1 | contig 13062 bp, 10 predicted proteins | sample GRESIP117b4f28_FD_203481 | JGI IMG/M metagenome (GOLD analysis project Ga0318536, IMG submission 203481) | Tropical soil microbial communities from Luquillo Experimental Forest, Puerto Rico - GRE.SIPMG.117b4f28 | ecosystem: Environmental > Terrestrial > Soil > Tropical forest > Bulk soil... | reverse complement strand
AGCACAAGGCCGGATGAACGAATGATCGTGGACGCTGTCCGCGAGGTGCGGCCGCCGTTCTCGCCATCGGCCGTGGTCGACGACTTCGTCGTTCTGCTCAAGAGCTATTGCATCAGCAAGGTTGTTGGCGATCACTACGGCGGCGAGTTCGTGAAAGAACCGTTCCGCCGGCACGGCATCAGCTACGAAGTCTGCAAGTCGCCGAAGTCCGATCTCTATCGCGACTTGCTACCATTGCTGAACAGCGGCCGCATCGTGCTGCCTCGCCATGATCGGCTCATCGCCCAGATCGTCGGCCTGGAACGGCGGGTCTCACGCGCGGGCCGCGACAGCATCGACCACGCGCCCGGCGCCCACGACGACCTCGCCAACTCCGTTGGCGGCGTTGTCGGCGCGATCTCTGGCGTCGGCGAGTTTAATTTTGAGTTCTGGCACGACGATCGTGCCTGGAGTGGTGGCGCACCGTCAAGCGACGAATTGCTTTGGTTCCTCAGGCGCTGACGTTCATACAAGAGAATGCCCACTTTGATGTGAGGGGGGTCGGCCGCGAATGCGCAGCCATTTCAGTTTCTCCCGGGAGTTGCCCGGGGCCATGCGGCAGCGGGATCATCATTGATGGGGATTTGCGGTCGACCAGCCCACGATCACTGGATGAACTCGCCTAGCTCCGGACAGCATACTGCCACTATTCGCCTGTGATGATTGCACGTTTTCGTCGGGTCGGGCGATGCGCTTTTTTTCTGAAGACCTTGCCCCATCGATAGCCATTTAGCCTCGCCAATTCGTCTGGATCAGTGACTTCCTCTCCCTTGCTGCCAAGTGTTTCCTCGAAGAACTCCACCAACGCATCGCTGCAAGCTGCGGAACAGAGCGGTCCGATTTGCATCGGGTTATGTTCTGGGCGATCTTGGCCCCACACGAACCCTACGGAAAACTTGATGGCACAGTCCAAGCACATGCCATGTTTGCGGACTAGGCAGTTGGCCACACCATTAGTTAGCTTGACCTGCTTGCGGTTCATTCCAGTCATTCCCGCTACTTTGATTATTCGCCGGGTCATCGCCGTTCCTCCACCATTGCCCGGAGCGCAGCCTGACACTCTGCGAGCAGCCATCGGCTAGAGTTGGGGCCAACTTTTATGGGCTTCGGGTATCTGCCCAACTTGATATTTCGATAGAGCGTACTTGCGTTAATTGGCCGTGTGCCGCCGAATAGTCGGCAAACTTCGGCCTTGTCTAACAACTCAGTTTGCATACGTTCTCCTTCAGTCGGTTAGGGCTGGTGCACAGGCCCACACCGGAGTTGGAGCCGAAGCCGATCCCCCACCCTTTGATGGACAGGTCCCGAGGCTCCAAGGTCGCGCCATCGCAATAGGACACTCGCGTTGGGCCACTACTTCAACCCTTGGCCGCCGCCCAAGTTGAACCGGAACGGACAACGACCAAGCCTTTCGTTGGCGCACCCGGAAGTAATGCCTCGAAGGCGGCCACCATCTCCTGCTCCACTATGCTCTTAGCCGCCAACACTGCGGTTTCAGTGCCTTCGACCTCGACGATGAATTCATCGTGCACTTGCAACACGAGCTGCCCCTTCCCGGGCAGGTCTGCGCGCAATCGCGCATCGATGCGGATCAACGCCTCAACGGCAATTTCTGCGGCGGTACCTTGGATAGGGAGATTAAGGGCTAGATTCCTAGAGTACTCGCCGTCTGGCTCCCAGACAAAGCGATGCACTCTGCCGCCTCTGGTCGAGACGGCTCTGGTTTCCCTCGTCCTTGCTTCCTGCTCACGCTGCCAGCGAGCTACGCCCGGGTAAGTAGCGAGGAAGCGGTTGATCCACGCGCGGGCCTCTTCCACTGTGAGCTGCAGATTAAATTCGTTTCGGGCGAACTCCTTCAGGCCCGAGGGGCCCGACCCATAGATCACCGCAAAATTGACCGCCTTGGCCTTCTGACGAACGTCCTTGTGCTCCGGCCGCTCGGGATCAAACTCATCCGGCTTCATACCGAGCATTGCCGCAGCCGTGACAGCGTGTAGGTCCATGCCCTTGCGACAAGCGTCAGTCATTACGGGGTCGTTGGCGATCTGTGCCATCACCCGCAGCTCCAGCTGCGAGTAGTCCGCGACGACGAGCTGTTGGCCGGGTGCGGCGACGAAGACCGAGCGAATCGCTTCATCCCTGGGGATGTTCTGCATATTGGGATTGGAGCTGGAGAAGCGCCCGCTCTTTGCCTTCGCGATCAGGAAGCTGCCGTGCAGCCGACGCGTCTGCGGGCGGATGCGAGCGAGAAGCCTATCCCCAAAATTCGAACGGAGCTGCTCACGGGCTGAGAATCGCACGAGCAGGGCGGCGCCAGGCAATTGGTCGGCAACCCGTCGCAAGTGTTTGGCCATCGTCGAGAGGCTCCCCCTGGGGGTGCGCGGCCAGCTCGACCCCAAATTCGTCGAGTTGGTTGCGTCAAGCCGCTCCAGCTCGCGGCTGAGCCATGCCGCCAACTGGGGTGCGCTCGAAGGGTTCATAATTCCGAGTTTGGCAGCGATCTCGTCCTTCAGCGCGGTCAGCTCGCGCTCCCAGGCGGTGGCCTGCTTCTCCAATGACTCGCGGTCCACCGTGATGCCGGCAAGTTCCATGCGGGCAACTGGACCTACTGCTTCACAAAGACGGGTCTGCAGTGTCTTGCCGTCCGGCCCTTTGCTTAGGGTTGCAATCCGCGGCGTCAGCGCAGCCTCAAGCTTGAGCGCGAACACGCCGTCGAGTGCCGCGTACGCGATCTGCTCTTGGGTGAGCCGATCGCGCCACCATGGCGAGACCTGAGATGTCTTTGGCAAGTCAACCTCGAGCGCCTCCTTGACGGCGTCGGCAAGCGATGGTCGCCGTGACCCCGCCCGGCGCGCGTCCTCGACGCCGCGCAGCGCGAGGCCCGCCAGGAGAATGGTATCAACCAGGTTCTCATCGGCGATCTCCACGCCGTTCGCCATGAGCATCTTGACGTCGAAACCAAGATTGTGCCCGACCAGCTTGCAGCACCATAGTGGCGCCAGGGCGGGACTGCCCAGTGGGACGTTTCGCAAGTCAATCACAAGCACCAGCATCCTTCCCTCGATCTCTGCCGCCACTTGCAGCAGGCGCACCTCGGCTCGGAACGGATCGAGCGCCGCGAACGTCTCCATCGCCATCTGTATTTTTGAGCGTCTGCCGTCCTTGGTGATGGCTATAGGCCATGCTACTGGAAGGAACTCCGGCCGAGGTGCGGTCTCCAGATCGAGGCCAAGCTTCGTTCCCGATCCGCATAGCCGCTGTACCTCGGCGGCGGCCCGGCCTTCCGTGTCGATGTAAACCAGCTCAACGCCGAGCTTGGCCAGAAGATCGCGGGAGGCAGTCGAGGTGCTATCAGGCAGAAGCTCACGGCGAAGATTGTCCCACTGGGCTTGCAGCTTTTGACACTCAACCGGCGCTAGCTGATCCAAACCCTCAACAATAAGTTCGCCATCGGTCACCCGCTCCATGAATTTCACGCCGGCCTTCTGGGCGGCCGCCAGGATCGTCGTTATTGTTTCTGGAGCGGGCTTGTCCGCGCGTGGCGCCGCCTGCCGGGACGGCGGGACATCCGCCATATCCGGCTTGGAGGAAGGTGGTGCATGCTCGGGACGCGCTGCTGGCCCGTCATTTCCCGGCGGCACCGTGGCCGGCACCTCAATTCCAATCGCCTGGAGTTGCTCGAAGATAGAAGCCCAGGAAAGTGATCTCATGGCGCACTCATCGGTTATTACTCGGCTAAAGGCCTTTTTCATCCTTGAGACAGGACCGTCATGCTAGGCGGGTGGGACCGGTGGGACCGGTGGTACTGCAGGCCGTTCTGCAGACTTTTGGTGGGACCAATGGGTGGGACCGGTGGGACCACCATGAAAGATTGCCGATCCGCGCGAGCAGCATGAACCCTTGGCAATGCCGGTCCCACCGGTCCCACCCGCCGGTACCGCCTGCTCGCACCAAATCCTGTGCAGTACCACCGGTACCACCGGTCCCACGGAAGAAAGGTCCAGCGGACTAGTGAAGATGGAATTGCACATCACGCCGACGTCTCCTTAGGCCCAGTGCCCGCCGCGTCGTCGAGTATCTTGGGGTCGAGCACGTAGAACCGGGCCTTCACAACGTCGCCGCCCCGCTTCACTTTCTCTTGGTGCGTCAGCTTGCCTTCGTCGGCTATTAGCAATCCCTCGTTCTTGAGGTGCCGCGCCGTCTTCTCAGGGTCATAACCGGCGCAGAGCACACTCCGCCATCCCGTAGGGTCGACCAGGATGCGGCCGGCTTTCACATAGCCCAGCGTGTCCCGCTTGTTGGCGTCGGCCGGGTCGGCGTAATCAAGCTTCCCGTCGATGAGGCGTTGATGGATGAAGCGGCCGTGGAAGCTTGCGGCGAGAATGGTGCGAATCTGCTCGGTTGCGCCGAGCATTTCGCCGGTGACATCGAGGCGGCCATTTCTGCTTGTAAGCCAACGCGCCATGCAGGCCGCGATGCCGCAATCAGTCTCATCGACGGACCAGGGAAGCAGATTGGCCTCGATCGCCATCCGCAACGCCGCGGCGATCAAAGCGAACCGGTTGAGGATCGAACGCACCTGCGCGGTAGCGGTCTTTCGCACCGCAGCGACGGCGAGCAGTGCTAGCCATTCGTCTCGATGTCGACGCAGTCGGGCGGTTATCTCGTCAGATCCAAGGTCGACGAGGTGCTGCAGCCAGGCCCGCCCTGCCGCCCCGTGCAGCCGCAGCGTAAGCGGGTAGAACGCCTTACCGAGTTCTTCAATTCCGTCTGCAGAGCAAGTCTCGAACGCGCTCTCAGCTTGCACCTCGGCCGGCACGTCGAGGAGCCGCACTTTGAGGCCTGCTGGCACCTTCTCGCCGCCCGAGGAGAGGTAGGCTTCGATAGTCGGCTCGCCGGTGGAGATGCCCAGAATGCGAAAGCTCTCCATCGGTCGAAGGTCGATATCCGGCGTACCGCGCAGCTTCGACGAACCATTGGCCAGGACGTAGACCGCGGGGCGAATAACCTTCGGCGCACCTTCCCCGATCTCGTCGAAGTAGCCGCCCACATCGCTTCGCAAGACGGCGTAGCGTTCGAGGCCGACGGTGGTCGCGGTCCAGCTCGCGCCAAAGGCGTCGGGCTCTCCAGGCACCTTAGGTCGCCCCCAGATTGACTGTCCGATGGCACCACTCAGCGATTTAGCTATCTTTGACGTGCCCCAGAGGTGGAACATGCCGGGCGGTTCACTCGCCCACTTGAGTAAGGGCCCGGCAAAGGCTGTGCCGACGCACAAATGCACATTACTGTTTCCTGCCATAGGAGCGGCGACCTGATTGCGCCATTGCTCGACGGTGCCGGATACGTCGAGGCCGTGCTGCACGTGGAGGCTCGCTGTTTGTAGGACCGGCTGTGGACCATCGAATCCGTGTGGCACGATGGTTTCGTCGGGCAGCACAAATAGCCAACTGCCGCGGCTGCAATGCCAGCCGATCTGGGCAACGGCCGTAATGCGTTCAGGGACTTCAAGCGTGAGAAACTGCACCAGGAGTTGACGAGCCTGGCGGGACGGAACAATTCCGACGCCAAGCGAAGCTAACCGGGCGGCGATGTCCGCGACTTTGTCTGCTGCGGTGAGGGCGTGAGGAATTGCGAGCTTCTTCTTTCCTCCGTCGCGGTTCGTGATGGTAATATAAGTGCCCCAGTTCTCCTCGCGCACGTCCCTGGTAAGGGCTGCTAAATCTATCCGCGTCGTGCAGACCTTGTCCCAAAATGGGTGGCCATGGTCGTCGAACTTCCTTGCAAATACGCCGCGATCTGAAACCTTGAAGTCGGGGGAGTAGTATTTAACGTTGTTCTCGTTGTCCCTGGGCTCTGTGCGGCTGCGCTCCTCTTTAGCTTTAGCCTTCAATTTTTCCGCGCGGCGAGCGGCGATGATGCGCTTTAAAGCCCTGCGTTGCATTCCAAAACGCTTCACAGCATCGTCGAGGGCTAGCTCCAGCTCTGTCTCATTCCGGCCGAGTACGCTATCAGCCCATTCGAATAGCTCGATCTTGCGCCTAGTCTCCTTCGCCGCCAGGTCCTCGGCGCTGCCTGCGAACGGGTCAGATTCGGTGGCACCTTCGTTGCTCTTGGCCTCAGCGCTGCCGTCGCTATCATGATTGACAGCCTCCTCCTCCAACCCGCTGTCTGGCGTTTCCCTGAATCCGTCGGACGCTGCTTTTGACATCTACGCGCCCAAGAGCAGATCGTTGAAGTCGTTCTTTCCCCGAGCGGGGAGTTTGATATGCGCCTGCAAGCCTGCACGCAGCGCCCGCTCGAGCAGGACCTTTGCTGCCCCTCGACCTACTTCGTCATTATCTGCCGCTATCCACAGGCGCCTGACCCGGGGAGGCCATCGCACCGATCGCATCCCCGCCGCACTGAGTGCCGCGACTGTTGGTAGGTTGGTAATTTGCTGAACGGAGAGCGCGGTCTCGATGCCCTCGGCGACCGCGAGCTCGTCAATCTCGTTGACCGGCGTGAGCCAGACGCCGCCATACCGAAGCTGCCCGAGCGTGGGCTTGCAGGAATTCGTAGCGGCTTTGCGCACCGGGCCGTTAACTCCTCCGGCCTGGAGGAACGTAAAGTGAGCGCCCGCATCAATCAGCAAGGCTCCGTTCTGCTTGCGCTCGTCGGCGCCGGGCACGCGCTGAACGAGAGAGATCATCACGGGATATGTCTTGCCGTCGATCCAGTTTCGCTGCCGCGGGAGGAAACGGATCGAGGCCGGGGGCGGACTTACGATGCCGCGACCTTGCAAGTAGCCTTGGACGAAGGTCCCGGTCGCTGAAATCGCGCTGCGCCAAGCGCCAAGGGCTCGGGCGACCTTTGACGGTCGCGCCGTCGGTGCGACAACGAGTTCGCTCGGGAGACCCATCATGCGAGCGATGCTCGCATCGGCGCCACAGGCGGTGCAGCGGACCACAATCCGATCGCGCTGCACAGCGAGTTCCAAAGTCGGCTTGGCGTAGCCGCATGCGGGGCAGCGCCCGCGCCATATATTGTCGCGCCCACGGGTCAGGTTGAGGCGCGCCGCTGCTTGGGTGGCCACGTCGTTGATACGTATTAAGGGGCAATAAGGTGAGGCCGAAGGAACCTCGGCGGCTTGATTTTCGACCAGAAAATTGGCATCTTGCACGGCAACAACCTTCTCGGTTGCTCGGGTCCTGGCAGACCTGGCTCTTCAGTTTTCGGCCGGTGGTGCCCATAGGTGCCGCCGGCCGTCGCATACTTGCGCCCCTTAACACTGGCGAACGCGACCAGGTCTATTCAGCAGGCAGTCGAAGGGGCCGCGGTCTTGACCTCGCGCTCGCGGCGCCACACGCTTGCGGCCTCGTACGAGATCAATCGCCGACGGCCGACTTCCATTTCGACCGGTCCCCATCCCTCTTTTTTCATCTCGTAGTATTTGGCCTGCGAGATTCGGTGGGCTTCGCAGAACTCTGGGACCGTGAATGCCGCTCGTGGTGGCGGCGGCGGCCCGCGCGGCATCGACACCTCGTGCGTGGGTTTGGGGAAGCTGGTCGACTTATGAGGATTGGGCGTGAACTTACCCGCTAGAGCGGCGACCACTGCGGGATCGACGGGGCGCTTCTGTTTTGGCCGTGGAATGTCTTTTTCTTCTCGGCAGTCCGATGTGGCCTTTCCGCTGGCGGCGGTCTCAACGGCAGAATCGGCAGACATCGTCGCGCTCCATCTGAAACATCGCGGAGGAGCCTAGATGCAGATGGAAATTTATGTGACCGGTTTTGGCCGGAATTGGCCGGAATTTATTTGTACGCCGTCCGTAGCGCTGCACAGATTGCCTTCACCGCCTCGCGCATCGCGCTTTCTGCGGGCTCTTTCCCGTACTTCTGCTGGCACCAATCGAGCGTCTGCCTCGCGAGATTCCGTTCGTTTTCTGGTACCAGCACCCGGCCGGTTTTGGAATCAATGCAGCGGCGAGCGATCTCGCCGGCGATGGCGATCCACTCGTGTTTTAGGATCCGCCCTGGGCGGCGCTCCGGCGGCCCGGCTTCCTTCGATTGCGTTGTCGTTGGCGGCGCAGCTGTCGGATAGTACTCGTCCAGGTCGGCGCGGCAGATGAAGACCTGCCCCGTGAACTCGGGTCCCTCGATGTACGTCTCCGTACGAGGAGGGAGCATCGAGCGGTGAATCCGCACCCTCCGTTGCGCCCAATCTGACCAGTTGAGAGGCCTCCACGTCCGTTCGCTATCGGGCGAAATCTGCCACTCCCCCGATTTCAGCCGTTCACTGCGCAGGCCCTCGTTGATCTCGTCCTCGGCAAGAACAGCTCCGACGACGGCCTCGATCCGGGCAAACGCGACCTCCAAAATCACCCCCCACTTGTGCGGAGAAAATTTCGGCGAGGGCTCCCGGGGCTTGCTCACGATCGCTGCCCCGGCAGCGCGACGACGTTTTCGGGGGCCGGGCGGGCGGTGTCGAGCAGCGCGCGGCGTGCAATCGCATCGCTATGCTCGGCAATGAACCGGCTGTAGCTGGCCTCGATCATCTTGACGCTTGTATCGTGCAGGGTCGCCACGATCCTGATCGGCACGTGGGCGACCAACATGCGCACGATCGAGCTATGACGTAACGAGTAGAGCGTCACGTGATCGGGATCGAACCCGGCGGCCTCGATGACTGCGCGGAAGTCATTGCGATGATGACGGCGGCGGCCGTGGCCCCATCGCTCACCGTTGGCGCGCAACAGGAGCGGTGCCTCGCTCGATCGCCCGGCGGCTTCCTGCTTGAGCACCGCCGCCAGCGCAGCCGTGATCGGCACCGGGCGGCGTTCGTGGCGCTTGTTGCGCGCCCGGCCCTTGGCCGAACACGGCATCAACAGTCGAGGCTCGGTCCCCTCGGCTTGCAGATCGGCGACTTCGAGGCGCGCCAGTTGCGAGAGTCGCCCGCCGGTCAGCGCCGCCACTTCGGTCATGAGTCCGAGGGCGCGATCATGGTCATAGGCGGCCGCGACGACGCGGCGGACTTCGTCGTCGGTGAGGATGACGTTTCTGGCGCGGTGCGCGTCCGGCAACGCGGCGAGCCCAACTTTCCAGGCGCGCTGGTTCGCGATGCGCGGGTCGTGCGCCGCCGCGAGTTCCAGTGCCGCCCGCAGGCCCGTCTTTGTCCTGTTGACGGTGCCAGCCGCGAGCCCCTTGTCCAAGAGGCTGTCGCGCCATTTACGCAGCTCGGTAGCGCCCAAGAGCGCGACCGGCTTGCTGAGGATCGAGCCGGGCAGATGGAGGCGCGCGTGCCGCGAGTTGTAGGGACTGCCGCCGCGCGCGACCAAATCCTTTTCGTAGAGCGCGAGCGCTTCGCTGACAGTGAGCGGCCGACTTTCGTCGATGGGCTCGCCGGGCTGCCGCCGCGCGAGCGCCCGCGCCTGGTCGATTGCTTGCCAGTAGTTCAAGACGGCGGGGGGACTGGCAGGTTCGAGATCGTCGGCGACCGCGATGCGCTTGATCCATTCCGCACCGCTGTCGGCGACGCGGACCGACCACGTGCCGCTGCCCGCGTTGCGTCTGTAACCAAGCGCGATGCCGGGGCTGATCGTCGTCCAGTAGGGTTTCTTGCGCACCGCAAGGCGACGGCGGGCTGTCGGAGTCTCGAGCCTGGCGGCGCGTGGCTTGCGCATAACAGCTGCGGTGTCCGGTACGTGTCCGAGATATAGGAGCGGAGCCGTATAGAACGCAATAGAGTCTCGTAGAGATAATTGCGGGGTTCCAATGCGTTCGGCCCAGGCAGGTGGACCTGTATGGAGCGCGATGGAGCGGCAATTTGCTATGACGCGGGACGCTCGCCTCTCGGCGCTCCACCGTGGCGGTTTTGGGCCTCGGGGCCGCGCTTCCGTCTCCATCGGCGCCCGCCGTCCTACAACGGCGGGCAGTTGCCTTCGGATCCGTGCAGCGAGCTCCTCGCAGCCAGGTCGTAGTGCCTGGCGGGCGGGGTCCCGGGCCTCCCGAGGCAAACGGTTACAAGCCGCCGCCGCAGGACGCCACGCCTCGCTCCGCCTTCAGGATGTCTCCGGACGACGCCCTCAATGAGCGAGGCTGCGCACTGTCTAGCATAGACACGGGACGTAGTCAAGCCCTGTAGCTAAAATGTAGTCGAAAATTTGACGACCTTGGCAGCGTCCGGCGAAGGCCGGCTAGCGCTGGCACACCGGGCAAAAGAACGTCGACCGGCCGGTCTGCACCATGCGCCGGATGGTGCCATTGCAGCCCGGCGTGGGGCAGCGTTTGCCGGCGCGGTCGTAGACGCGGAAATTGTGCTGGAAGTCGCCGAGCTCGCCGTCGGTGCGGCGATGATCGCGCAGCGAAGAGCCGCCGGCGGCGATCGCGTCCGCGAGCACGGCCTTGATTGCGTCGACCAGCCGTTGCGCGCGCTCGTTCGGCGCCCCGGTCTTGGTCGCGATCGTGGACGCGCGCCGCTTGGGCGAGAGCCGCGCGCGGTGGAGCGCCTCGCAGACGTAAATGTTGCCCAGCCCGGCCACGACCTTCTGGTCCGACAGCGCGGCCTTGAGCGAGGTCTTCTTGCCGTTGCACGCGCGCGCGAGCATCGCGGCGTCGAATTCGTTGCCGAGCGGCTCGGGGCCGAGCGCGCGCAAGAGCGGCTCGCGCTCGAGCTCGGCGCGGGGGACGAGCTTCATCATGCCGAAGCGGCGCGGGTCGTTGAAGGAAATGCGCGCGCCCGACGACATGTGGAACACGACGTGGTCGTGGGCGGCGCTCTTCGCGCGCTCGTGGTAGTAGCGGCCGGGCGTGGTCTTGCCGCGCCGCGTCGCGACGCGAAACGACCCCGACATGCCGAGATGCATCACCAGCACGTCGCCGGAGGAAAGGTCGACGAGCAGATATTTGGCGCGGCGGCCGAGCCCCGCGACCGTCTTGCCTTCGAGCCGGGCGACGAAATCCTTGGCCAGCGGCCAGCGCAGGTCGCCGCGATGCGCGATCACCTTGGTAAAGCGCGCGCCCTCCATCACCGGCGCAAGCCCGCGCCGCACGGTCTCCACTTCAGGCAATTCGGGCATGGTTAACGAGCTCCCGCGCGACACATAGCGTCCGCCGCTCCGTCGCGCTATGGTCTCGGCCGGCGAAAAACCATGCCGAGCGCGCGCGAACATACCGATTTCGGCTTCCGGCGGGTGCCGCTCGAACACAAGCAGGCGCTGGTCGACGACGTTTTTCACAGCGTGGCGAACCGCTACGACCTGATGAACGATCTCATGTCGGGCGGACTTCACCGCGCCTGGAAGGACGCGCTCGTCACCGCCGTCAATCCGCCGCGCGCGCGGCCGGCGGCGGCGCACGAAGCGAAGGCGAGCGCGCGGCCGTTCGCGCTGCTCGATCTTGCCGGCGGCACCGGCGACATCGCCTTCCGCGTGGTCGAGGCGGGCGGCAGCGGCACGCGCGCGGCCGTCGTCGACATCAACACCGATATGCTCGCGGTCGGGCGCGCGCGGGCGGCCGAGCGCGGGCTCGACGACGCGATCGCGTTCGTCGAAGGCAACGCCGAGGCGCTGCCGCTTCCCGACCGCAGCTACGACGCCGTCACCATCGCCTTCGGCATCCGCAACGTGCCGCGCATCGCGGCCGCGCTTAGCGAAGCTTATCGCGTGCTGCGCATCGGCGGGCGCTTCCTGTGCCTTGAATTCTCCACCGTCGACGTGCCGGGCCTCGCCGCGCTTTACGATCTCTATTCCTTCAACCTCATTCCCGCGCTCGGCCGCGCCGTCACCGACGACGCCGAGGCCTACCGCTATCTCGTCGAATCGATCCGCCGCTTCCCGCGACCCGACGCGTTTGCCGACATGATGCGGGCGGCCGGCTTTGCCCGCGTGTCGTTTCAACGCATGAGCGGAGGCATCGTCGCGCTGCACTCGGGCTGGCGGTTGTGATCGCGGGTCCGGCCCACCTCGTCCGTCTCGCCCACGCCGGTTTCGTGTTCGCGCGCGAGGGCGTATTGGCCGGGATCGATACCACGCTGCTGCCGCCGCCGGCGCGCGCCGCGGTGCGGCTCGCGCGGCTGATCGAGCGGCCGGCAAGCCGCGTGGCGGCGAACCCAACGGCGGCCGCGCTCACCCGGCTCGGCCCCGCCTACGTCAAGCTCGGCCAGTTCCTGGCGACGCGGCCGGACGTGGTTGGGGTCGCATTGGCGCGCGACCTCGAGACCCTGCAGGACAAGATGGCGCCGTTTGCGCAGGTGGAGGCCGAACGCGCCGTCGAAATTGCGTTGGGCAAGCCGCTCGCCGAGTTGTTCGCGTCGTTCGGGGCGCCGGTGGCGGCGGCCTCGATCGCGCAGGTGCACCGCGCCGCGGTGGCGACCGAGCACGGCCGCCGCGCGGTGGCGGTCAAGGTGCTGCGGCCGGGCGTCGAGCGGCGCCTCAAGGTCGACCTCGACGCTTTCACCTTCGCGGCACGCAACGCCGAGAAGATGTCCGCGGAAGCGCGGCGGCTGCGGCTGGTCGAGGTGGTGGAAACGCTGCGCCGCACGGTCGCGATCGAGATGGATCTGCGTTTCGAGGCGGCCGCGCTCTCGGAAATCGCGGAGAATACCAAGAACGATCCCGATTTCCGCGTGCCCGCGGTCGACTGGGACCGCACCGCGCGCGACGTGCTCACGCTCGAATGGATCGAGGCCACGCCGCTCTCCGACCGCGCCCGGCTCCAAGCCAAGGGCTTCGATCTCAAGCGCCTCGCCAGCGCGGTGATTCAAACCTTCTTGCGTCATGCGCTGCGCGACGGCTTCTTCCATGCCGACATGCATCCCGGCAATCTCTTCGTCGACGACGCCGGCGAACTGGTCGCGGTCGACTTCGGCATCATGGGCCGGCTCGGGGCGAAGGAGCGGCGTTTCCTCGCCGAGATCCTGCTCGGCTTCATCACCCGCAACTATCACCGCACCGCCGAGGTGCATTTCGAGGCCGGCTACGTGCCGCGGCAGCATTCGGTGGAAAGCTTCGCGCAGGCGATCCGCGCCATCGGCGAGCCGATCCACAAC
>Ga0318536_10000340_pt1 | contig 13075 bp, 10 predicted proteins | sample GRESIP117b4f28_FD_203481 | JGI IMG/M metagenome (GOLD analysis project Ga0318536, IMG submission 203481) | Tropical soil microbial communities from Luquillo Experimental Forest, Puerto Rico - GRE.SIPMG.117b4f28 | ecosystem: Environmental > Terrestrial > Soil > Tropical forest > Bulk soil... | reverse complement strand
CTTGGGACGCCCCAGGTGCGCGGCGACCACCACCTTGGCGCCCGCCTCGAGAAGCGCGTTCAACGTCGGCACCGACGCGGTGATCCGGCCCGGGTCGGTGATTTCACCGCCATCGTCGAGCGGGACGTTCAGATCGGAGCGCACCAGCACGCCGCGACCCGAAACTCCTTCGGCCAGAAGGTCTTCGAGCGTGTGAACGGAGGACACGGACGACGAGGCCACGGTCTAAATTGACTTGCCGACCAGGGCGACCAGATCGACCAGGCGGTTGGAGTAGCCCCATTCGTTGTCGTACCAGGACACCACCTTGGCCTGGTTGTCGATCACCTTGGTCAGGCCGGAGTCGAAGATCGAGCTGTGCGGGTCGGTGACGATGTCGCTGGAGACGATCGGCGCGTTGTAGTACTTCAGGATTCCCTTCAGCCTGCCCTCCGCGGCGGCCTTGAAGGCTGCGTTGATCTCCTCGACACCGGCGGACTTGGACAAGTCGGCCGTGAGGTCGGTGACCGAGCCGGTCGGGATCGGCACCCGCAGCGCATAACCGTCGAGCTTGCCTTTGAGCTGCGGCATCACGAGGCCGATGGCCTTGGCCGCGCCGGTTGAGGTGGGCACGATGTTCAGCGCGGCGGCGCGGGCGCGGCGCAGGTCCTTGTGCGGTCCGTCCTGCAGGTTCTGGTCCTGGGTGTAGGCGTGGATGGTGGTCATCAGGCCCCTGACGATGCCGAACTCGTCGTCGAGCACTTTGGCCAGCGGCGCAAGGCAATTCGTGGTGCACGACGCATTGGAGATGATGTTCTGGCTGCCGTCGTACTTGTCGTCGTTGACACCGAGGACGATCGTGATGTCCTCGTCGGTGGCCGGTGCCGAGATGATCACTTTCTTGGCGCCGGCCGCGAGGTGGCCCTTGGCCTTGGTCGCGTTGGTGAACAGGCCCGTGGATTCGACCACGACGTCGACGCCGAGGTCACCCCACGGCAAAGCCGCCGGGCCCTCCCTGACCTCCAGCGCCTTGATTTTCGCGGTGCCCACCACGATGGTGTCGTCGCCTTCGAGGCTGACGTCGTAGGGCAGCCGACCCAGGATTGAGTCGAATTTGAGTAAGTGCGCGAGCGTCGCGTTGTCCGTGATGTCGTTGACGGCCACCACCTCGATGTCTGCGGTGCCCTGCTCCTGTTGAACCAGTAATGCCCGGTAGAAGTTGCGCCCGATTCGACCGAAGCCGTTGATGCCTACTCGGACCGTCACTTGATCTCTCCCTGTCTTGCGATGTCAGCTGATGATTGCCCGCCGCCAGCCTAGATCAGTGACACGCGCCGCCGCCCGCCGGGAAGAGTGCGGGACTCCCGCCGCTGCGAAAATCCCGGTCCCGGGGTGGCCTCCGCAGACATCCGTGCAGGTCCGTAAGTGTTCGCGGAGATTGCGCTGAGCTGTGACACCGTCGTGACGTCACCATTTGGAAACGGCGCGGTGCGGCGCGGCTCGTGGTCTACATGGGCTGCCGACAATTAGCCCGGTGTCGAAGAGCGACCTCGGCGCGGCTATGCGGTTCTGAGCGGTAATAAAGGAGAGTTGACGCTGATGGCGATCGTCGATCGGTTCAACATCAAAGTAGTTGCCAGCGCTGGGTTGTGCGGAGCTGCTATAGCGTTGAGCCCAAACGCGGCAGCCTCCCCCCCGATAAAGACCGGCGGCTATGCGTGCATCCAGGGGATGTCGGGCGAAGCCGCAGCGCCGGCAGCCGGCGGACCGGAAGCCGGCGGACCGGAAGCCGCAGGCGGCGTAGCAGCCGCAGGCGGACCGGCGGCCGGCGCACCGTTACCCGGCGCACCGGCGCCCGGCGTACCGGCGCCCGCAGGCACACCAGCGGCCGCGGGCGGATCGGCAACGATGGCATGCGGGTGCGCCTACAGCTCGGCCGCAGGCGGACCGGCCAGCGGAGGCGGGCCGGCAGCCGCAGGCGGGTGGCCAGCCGCAGGCGGAGCGCCGGCGGCCGGCGGACCGGCGACCCCCGGCGGAGCGCCGGCAGCCGGCGGACCGGCGACCCCAGGCGCACCGGCGGCCACGAACGCGTGCAGCGCTGCGATCACCGACATGGCCGGCGTTCCGTTGGTTGCGCCCGGGCCGGTTCCGGTGGTGCCGGCGATTGCGCTTGGGCCGCCGGTGCCAGCGGCTGCGCCGATCCCGGTAGGTGCGCCGGTGCCGGTAGGTGCTCCGGTGCCGGCCGGTGCTCCGCTACCGCTGGGTGCGCCGCTGCCCGTCGGTGCTCCGCTACCGCTGGGTGCGCCGCTGCCCATCGGTGCGCCGCTGCCCGTCGGTGCGCCAGTGCCCGTGGGCGCGCCAGTGCCCGTGGGCGCGCCAGTGCCCGTGGGCGCGCCAGTGCCCGTGGGCGCACCATTGCCCGTGGGTGCGCCGGCGCCGGTAGTGCCGGTTGGCACTCCGCTGATTGCGCTTGGGCCGGTCCTGGCCGGTGGTGCCGCGGATGCTGTGCCGGCCGGTGCTCCACTCATTGACATGGCCGGGACCGGTAAGGGTGCGCCGACTGGTCCGGCGCCGGCTGGCGGGCCCGTCCCCGGTCAACCGGTTCCTGCCGGTCCCACCGCGGGCGGGCACTGAGTCCGACCTACGCCGAAAAGTGGTGACAGCCAGTGGCTGTCGCCACTTTTTTCATTGCCTATTTCATTCCTTCACAATCACCGGATCGCCGATGTTGACCGTGTTGTAGTACCACTCCGCGTCCGCGGGGCTCAGGCTGATGCAGCCGTGGCTGACATTCTCCAACCCCATTGCATTGACGGCCCACGGAGCTGAATGCACGAAGAGGCCGCGGCTGGTGAAACGGACGGCGTAATCCACCGGGATCCGGTACCCGTCAGGATCGTCGACGGGGATGCCGACGCTGCTCGAGTCCATGATCACCGACCGTTCCTTGGACAGGACGGTGTAGGAGCCGGCAGGGGTCGGGTACTCGGGCCTGCCCATCGAGGCCGGCATCACCCCTTCTTCCCCCCAGTGGGGTCGGTGGTGCGGCGCCGGTAGTGAAGGCGGCGGTCCCTCTTCGACTCCGTCGATGCTCACGGTGAACGTGTGACCCGAGATGTTAGCGACACCGACGACGGCAGGACCCGTTTGAAAGTCCGTGGACAGGCCGCCCACCGAAAGCGCCACCGTGCTGTGCGCCGGCCAGAATCGGTCGGGAACCCATCGCACAACGTTGTCGTCGAGCCAGTCGAACTTGCCGGTCATCGCAGGCGCCGATCTGACGGCAATGGCACGCTCGGCCGCGTGCCGGCTGGCTGAGTTGGTTACGGGCGCACCGAACGTCACCACCACGGGGTGTGCCACACCCACCACCGCGCCCCGCGCCGGCAGCACCGACGCGATGGCGAACCCATACGACTGGCTCGCCGCCGCCAGGCTTACGCCGGCCGGCCGCGCAACCACACTCGCGGCGATCCCGACCACCACAAGGACACACCGAACAACCGCCCGCATGGCTCCAATTCCCTGAATGACAACGTTGTAATTGTCATGGTAGTTGTGCTGTGAAACGCGGAAGTGCAGGCGCGCGTTGGTAATTCGATCACACCTATGTCACGTTTCGGCTACAGCGAGCGCGCGCCGCGCTTGCGCAGCCACCGCAGCGCCGACTGGGCGGCGTGGTAGCCGCAGAGCCCGTGGATGCCGGCTCCCGGTGGCGTGGACTGCGAACACAAGTAGACGCCCGCTACGCCGGTCGCATAGGGATTGACGGCAACGCGCGGGCGAAGGACGACCTGGAGCCGGTCGTTGGCGCCGCCGATGATGTCACCGCCGATGTAGTTGGGGTTGTACGCCTCTAGGCCGGCGGTGCTCGTGCTGACGGTCGCGGTGATGGTGTCGCGGAATCCCGGTGCGAACCGCTCTATCTGGTCGACGACGGCCGCGGTGGCGTCGCCGGTGTAACCGAACGGCACGTGCGCGTAAGCCCATATCGGGTTGACATTGCCCGCCGACCGTGACGGGTCGGCCAGGTACTGCTGCCCGACGAGGACAAATGGCCGCTGCGCCATCTTGCCTTGTGCGCGTTGACGTTCGGTGTCCGCGACCTCGGCGAACGTGCCGCCGAGATGGACCGTGCCCGCACGGGCACAGTCGGGGTTCGTCCACGGGATGTGACCTTCGATCGCGAAGTCGACCTTGAACGCCGACGATCCCTCGCGGTACCGCCGGTACGACCGCTTGATCCGGCCGGGCATGACATCGCCGTAGATCGCGTAGGCCGCCGCGGGGCTCAGGTCGAGCATGACGACGTCGGCATCCGGAATGTCTCTGCGGTCGGCGACGGTCACCCCGGTGACCACGGTCCCGCCATGGGCCTTCAGCGCGGCGGCCAGCGCGTCGGTGATCGAGCCGGTTCCCCCTTCGGCGACGGGCCAGCCGTACCGGTGGCCACTGGCCAAAATCATCAAGCCGAGTGATGCGGTCAGCGGCCGGTCCAGACGGGTGAAGACGTGCGCGGCCGCGCCGCCGAACAGGGCGCGGGCCTGCTCGGTGCGAAACCAGCGCGCCATCACCGTGGCCGGCAGCACCGCGCGCGGCCCGAACGCGGCGAGGCGGATCGGGTGACGGGGGATGTTGACCACCGGGCGGAGCAGATCCCGGGCCAACTGATCGAACCCCGTCGCAAGGTCACCCACGGCGCGCCGCCACCGGGTTCCGTCGGGCTCCATGCGGGCGGCGGTCTGGTCGATCGACTCATACAGCACGCCGGCGGTGCCGTCGTCGAGCGGGTGCGCGCAGTCGACCTCCGGCCACTTCCACATCAGCCCGTAGCGTTGGAGGTCGATCTCCCTCCAGAACGGCGAACCCACGCCCAACGGGTGAAACGCCGAGCAGTGGTCGTGGATGACTCCTGGCACCGTCAGCTCACCCGAGCGCGCTCCCCCGCCGACCGAGTCACGCGCCTCCAGCACCTGCACGTCGATGCCATGACGGGCAAGGTGAATCCCCGCTGCCAGGCCATTGGGGCCGGCGCCGACGACGACCGCCTTAGACATCTGCAGTCATCGCGTGGCGTGTTGAGTGGTGATGTGGACGGGGAATTCGTCACCGGGCTCTGGCCACGGCTGGCGAGTCAGCATGTCCGCGACCTCGACGTAGCCCGCCTCGATCACGCCGGTCTTGGCGTCGAGGATGCGGTACCACTGCTTTTGGATGTGGATCGGTTGGCCCTCGAGCACGATGACGCGGACGTCGCCCTCCTCGAAGTCGCAGCGCCGCTGCACCGCCTCGAGCAGCTGTTCGTTGTGCAGGTGGCCCTCGCCGAAGTTCCACCCGACCAGCGGTCCGGCAACCACTTCGCCCTCGCGCACGCTGTAGTCGGCTTCGTTGGCCTCGCCCCCCAAAGCACGCGGCAACAACCCGTTGAGTGCCCGGCCATGGGTGTGCATCGCACGGAACGCCGCCACTTTGTCGGCCATGACCTCGGCGGTCGGTGCGCCGTAGAGCTTGGCCAGCTGATGGACGACGAGCGCGGAGCTTTTGACGATGTTGGCTTCTATCTTGTCCTCGGCGCCGGCACGGAAGCACCACAGGCTGGTGGCCCAGTTGCCGGCGTAGTAGCGCATCGCGGGCAGGAACGAAATCTTCTCGGGGAACATGTTTCCCGCGATCACGATGGCTACGGTGACGATCACGAGCGCCAGCAATAGGGGCGACCGAAGATCGGTGGCCTGGATCGCGCCGTAGTGCCCGAACAAATAGAACAGCGAGAAGATGAAGAACACGTTCCACTCCAACGGGACACCCATCGGCAGGTTGGAAATGATGTTGAGGTGGAAGATCACCATGAACCCAATCAGGAACCACCGCCACGGGTGATCGGCGGCGAAGAAGACCAGCACCGTCGGAATCACGAATTCCGCCGTGGTGCCACCGACGTGCGCCATGAGCTTCGGCAACCGGGACGGGCGCAGGTCGTTAACCGCGTCCAGGTAGAGCATGCGCTTTATCGGGTTGAACAGCTTGGGCCGCAGCAGCGCGTTGTTGCTCGTCATCACCGACACCACATACGGGAAGTGATGGTTGAGCTTGGAGGTCGCCGCCCCCCACCAAAGGCACAGCATGATCAGCTTGTACGCCGCGATCTGATCGGTGAACGGGAAGAAGAACACGAACAGCTTCAGCCAATAATGTTCGCCACGCGCGGCCAGGAAGATGGTCTTGTCCCGGAGACCCAACAGCGCCAGGGCGACAATCGTCGGGATCACCAGGACGGGGTTGATCAGACCGACATCGCCGGAAGCGGTGACCGGTCCGCCATGACCCGGTGACAACAGCACCCACACCCCGCCGACCAGGACGACGGCATAGAGCGCGACATCGACGACGGTTCGGGTATCACCACTGGTGAGCGGAACCTTGCCCGGCCACGCAGGAAGCCGAATTGTGTTGGGCCGCAACCAATAAAGAAAGCCGCCGATCGGCGGCATGAACCGCCCGGTCAGCGGGCCGGATCCGCAACCGAACCCCAGGACCTCGAACAGCAGCGTGAAGACGATGACCTTCTGGTACACGATCGGCTGCGCCCACCAGTCGCCGATGCGGCTCAGCCCGCCCAGGCCCGGGGTCAGCGAGATGATCGCGGCGGGAGCGGCGACGTAAAGCGCAATCTTGATCGAGTAGAGGAGATATACCGCGTACGGCGTGCCGAAGCCGTGTTCCGCCCAGTGCCGGGTCGCGATTTGCAGTCGCGTTGCCCGCGGCCGGGTCCGCCAAGTCTCAGGGTCGACGTCCGGGAGCTCCGGTGACATGAATCCCATGGATGGCCTCGTTCCTGTCGGATGTGAAACCGGTCGGCCAATACAATCTATCGCCGGACACCGAAGCGGCTGAGGCTTGGCTCAATTCACCCGCGCCGGACTTTGGCGCGGATCACGGGCGCTAACGGACCACTAGCCGCTCGCCCGGCGCCCGAACCGGGAATCGCATGCGCAGGTTTTCAATGAGACGGTCGAGGGTTTGCCGATCCTGTTCTTCCGCGCACGCCATGCGCCGCAAGCCGCTGACGCTCTCGGTGTCGCCGGCGGCTTCCGCGGCGGCGATCGCCTTCTGGTATTTGCCGATCCGGTGGTCGACATGGTGGCGGCTCTGGACGAGCAGACGCAGAAAGTACTCGGCTTGGAGTTGATCCGCCGTCTCGTGCGCCGTGGCCGGGGACTCGACGTCGCCGGCGGGCCGGTTGATAGTCAGCGAAGGCATGGCCCCTCCTTGGCCTACGTCGACCGGTCCGGGGCGGACGGTGCTGCTGCGCGGTTTGCGCCCGCGCTGGTCGCGACCGCCGCCAAGCCGGTGCCCAGCGACCGAGCGTGTACCGCGCTCGTCGGGCAATTCGGCGGAGGCCATCTGGTCTCTTCCAGCTGTGATCGGGCGATTGGATGCGTAACAATAACCCCCCGATCACGCCCACGCCATATGTTCGAACGCCGATGGCGAAACACCAGACAGCGGCCTTAGCCCCGCTAGCTACCATCGAGGGACTCGACGCGGCAAAGGTGGCCTCGCCGAAGCCTCAAGGGAGGAACGTGAGCGACAGCGATAGCCCGGACATCGGGGACATCGGCAAATTCGACCCTGGCCTGACGCAGCGCCTGATGGGTGTGATGCGCCCGTTCCTGAAGACGTACTTCCGGTCCGAGGTGCACGGCTTGGATTCCTTCCCTCCGGGCGGCGCGCTGGTGGTCGGCAACCACTCCGGCGGCATGTTCCCGATGGACGTCCCGACCTTCAGCGTCGACTTCTACGACAAGTTCGGCTACGACCGGCCGGTCTACACGCTCAGCCATGACGTGCTGTTCATGGGCCCGACCGCGGCGCTGTTCCGGCGCGCCGGCTATATTTGGGCCAACCGCGAGAACGCCGCCGAGGCGCTGCGGTCCGGCGGCGTGGTGGTCGTCTTTCCCGGCGGCGACTACGACGCATACCGGCCCACGCGCTCGGAGAACGTCATCGACTTCAACGGCCGTCAGGGCTACGTCAGGACGGCGATCGAAGCCGGCGTGCCCATCGTGCCCGCGGCGTCCATCGGCGGGCAGGAAACCCAGCTCTACCTGACCCGCGGCACCTGGCTGGCCGAACGCCTGGGCATCAAGCGCTTGCTGCGCAGCGCGATCATGCCGGTCTCGTTCGGCTTCCCGTTCGGGTTCAGCGCAGTGATCCCGCCCAACCTGCCGCTGCCCAGCAAGCTTGTGACGCAGGTGCTGGAACCCATCGACATCGCCAAGCAATTCGGCGAGGACCCTGACGTCGACGAGGTCGACGCGCACGTGCGGTCGGTGATGCAGGAAGCCCTCACCAAGCTCGCCGCCGAGCGCCGCCTACCGATTCTCGGCTGAGACATGGCATCTCGTCTCAATCAGACCCTCGGCATCATCACCACCCTGAGGCGCGCCGGAATGATCGCGCCGATGCGGCCCGACCGCTACCTGAAGATGGCCGCCGCCATGCGCCGCGAAGGCATGGGCATGACCATGGGTTTCGCCGGTGCGGCCCAGCGCTGCCCGGACCGTCCCGGCCTGATCGACGAACGCGGCACGCTGACGTGGCGGGAGCTCGACGAGCGGTTCAACGCGCTGGCCGCGGCGCTGCAGGGGTTGCCGGCCGGCCCACCGAAGGTCGTCGGGATCATGTGCCGCAACCACCGGGGCTTCGTCGAATCGGTGGTAGCCGCCAGTCGGATCGGCTCCGACGTCCTGCTGCTCAACACGTCGTTCGCCGGGCCGGCGCTGGCCGACGTGGTCAATCGCGATGGCGTCGACACCGTCATCTACGACGAGGAGTTCACCGCGACGGTGGACCGCGCGCTGGCCGACAGGCCGGACGCCACCCGCATCCTGGCCTGGACCGACGGACAGCAGGAGCTGACGGTCGAGAAACTCATCGCCGACCACACCGGGCAGCGGCCCGAGCGCACCGGCCGCAAGAGCCGGATGATCCTGCTCACCTCCGGCACCACCGGAACACCCAAGGGCGCCAACCAGTCTGGCGGCAACGCTGGAATCGGAACGCTCAAGGCGATCCTGGATCGCACGCCGTGGCGGGCGGAGGAACCCATAGTGATCGTGGCGCCGATGTTCCACGCGTGGGGCTTTTCGCAGCTGATCTTCGCCGCGTCGATGGCGTGCACCGTGGTCACCCGGCGCAAGTTCGACCCGGAGGCCACGCTGGACCTCATCGACCGGCACCAGGCGACCGGCCTCGCGGTGGTCCCGGTGATGTTCGACCGCATCATGGATCTGCCGGATGAGGTGCGAAACCGATACAGCTGCAAGTCATTACGATTCGCGGCCGCGTCCGGTTCGCGGATGCGCCCGGATGTGGTCACCGCGTTCATGGACCAGTTCGGCGACGTCATTTACAACAACTACAACGCCACCGAGGCCGGCATGATCGCCACCGCCACGCCGGAAGACCTGCGCGCCGCACCGGACACCGCGGGCCGGCCCGCGGGCGGAACCGAAATCCGCATCCTGGACCCGAAATTCAACGAACTGCCCACCGGCGAGGTGGGCAGCATCTACGTCCACAACGACACCCAGTTCGACGGCTACACCGAGGGCTCCACCGGCAAAGGGAAGGACTTCCACGCCGGCTTCATGTCGTCGGGCGACGTCGGCTATCTCGACGACAACGGAAGGCTTTTCGTGGTCGGCCGCGACGACGAGATGATCGTCTCCGGCGGCGAGAACGTCTACCCGATCGAGGTGGAAAAGACACTGGCGGCACATCCCGAGGTGGCGGAGGCCGCGGTGATCGGTGTCGACGACGAGCAATACGGCCAGCGCCTGGCGGCCTTCGTGGTGCTGGCGCCCGACGCCGCGGCCGACACCGACACGCTCAAACAACACGTCCGGGAAAACCTGGCCAACTACAAGGTGCCCCGTGAGATAGCCATTCTCGACGAACTCCCGCGCGGCAGCACCGGCAAAATCCTGCGGGCCGAACTACAAGCGAGGGTTAGCGGCTGATGAGGCTTCGACGGATGACCAGCAAGCCCAGGCCCCTGGCGCGCGCCGCGGTCGAATTGGTCAACGCCGCCAACGGATTACGCCCGCTGGCCCGTGACGGCTACGGCACCGTCTTGGTGTTCTGGTTCGGCTGGCCGACGTCGGAGGTGCCGGGCCTTTACTTCTCCGCGTCGGTACTGGACGCGTTGCGTCGCGGTCGCCGCGGCGACTTCGCCGGCCGCCGGGGAAAGACGGCACTCGCCTTGACGGCCGCGTCCTGGGCGATCCTGGGAGTAATCCGCTGGCGCGGCGTCACCACCCCGGGCCCGGTGCTGGAAGCCGGGCTGCGCGAGCAGCTCGGACCCGACTACGCCGAAGCGCTGGCCGAGCTGCCACAGACCGCGCCCAAGCGCCGCGGACAGCGCAACATGCCGCTGGGTACCACGGTGGTCCGAAGGCAATATGTCGAGAAATCCAACATCGTGTCCTACGGCCCGCACGGCCGGGCCAACCTGGCCGACATCTGGCGGCGTCGCGATCTGCCGCGCGACGGCAAGGCCCCGGTGCTGGTGCAGATACCCGGCGGCGCCTGGGTGATCGGAATGCGGCGTCCGCAGGCGTACCCGCTGATGAGCCACCTGGCCGCGCGCGGCTGGGTGTGCGTGTCAATCGGCTATCGAGTATCCCCACGCCACACCTGGCCCGACCACATCGTCGACGTCAAACGCGCGCTGGCCTGGGTCAAGGAGAACATCGCGCGCTATGGCGGTGATCCCGACTTCGTCGCGATCACCGGCGGGTCCGCCGGCGGCCACCTGTCGGCGCTGGCGGCGCTGACGCCCAACGACCCGAAATTCCAGCCGGGGTTCGAAGACGCCGACACGTCGGTGGCCGCCGCGGTCCCGGTCTACGGGCGTTACGACTGGTTCTCCACCGAGGGCGAGGGACGTTCCGAATTCGTCGGGCTGCTCGAAAAGTTCGTGGTGAAGCGGAAATTCGCCACCCACCGCAACGTCTACCTCGACGCCTCACCGATCCGGCGGCTGCGCGCCGACGCGCCACCGTTTTTCATCTTGCACGGACACGACGATTCCCTCATTCCGGTCGGGGAAGCCCGGGAGTTCGCCGAGGAACTGCGCGCGGTGTCGAAGTCGCCCGTCGCCTACGCCGAATTGCCCAACGCCCAACACGCTTTCGACATCTTCGGTTCCCCGCGCGGGCACCAATCCGCGGAGGCGGTGGCCCGGTTCTTGTCCTGGGTCTACGCAACCAGCTATCTCAACGGCGACTAGCCGGCCACCGCGCGCTCGAGCTCTGCCAACGCCGGCTCGATGCGATCGGCCATGTCGTCGATGTCGTTGGCCACTTCGGGCGTCGTCACAAAGCCGAAGTCCAGGTAGTCCTGGTAGGAGAAACAGGTGACGTTCAGCGCGACATCCATGACCGGCGGCCCCAGCGGCACCAGCGAGTCCAGTCTGGCGCCGGCCATGTACAGCGGGCACGGCGGACCCGGAACGTTGGACACAACAAGGTTGATGGGGGCCAGATTTCGCGACAACCCGGTGGCCGTGTACGCCCGCGCGGCCAACTGCAGCAGCCCCGGCGGCGTGGTCTCGGTCAGCCCCATGATCTGATGCGCCGACAACGCCTTGGCCATCAGTTTGGCGCTCGTGGTGCTGTCATGGATCGCACGCAGCCGCTCGGCGGGGTCTTCGATGTCGGTGGCAAGGGATGCGGTCATCGAGCTGATCTTGTTCCCGACTTCAGTTACGTTCTGCTCCGTGCGGGTCGAGACGGGGATCTGCGCGATGAGTGGCTTGACCGGCAGCTCACCCCGCTTGTCCAGGTAGTCGCGGGCGGCGCCGGCCACCATGGCCAGCACCACGTCGTTGAGCTTGACGTCGAAGGCGTCCTTGACGGCCTTGGCCCGGGCCAACTCGACGCGGCAGCCGGTGACCCGCCGGTGCGGCGACACGGACGCGTTGAACCGGGTCTTGGGGGCTTCGAAGTATCGCGGTGGCTTGGTGCTGACGCCCAACGCGGCGACCTGCTGGCGCAACGTCTGCTCCACCAGTCGGGCGACGCGGAAGGGCGTCATGACGCCCACGTTGATCAGTGCGCCCAGCGCGCGCCGCTCCAGCCCCGGTAGCTGGAATCCCACCAGCGACCCGACCGTTTCCTGTTGCGCCGGACGAGGTTCCGGCGTGACGTCCAACAGGATTTCCCCCAGCCCGGCTCCCGAGACGCCGTCGACGATGGCGTGGTGCATCTTGGTCAGCGTCGCGATCCGGCCGCCCTCGACCCCCTCGATCACCCACAGCTCCCACAGCGGTCGCGAGCGGTCCAGCTTGTAGGACATCAGCCGGCCGACCAGCTCTTCGAGCTCGCGGCGACCGCCCGGAGCGGGAACGCCGATACGCCGGATGTGGAAGTCGATGTCGAGTTCCTCGTCCTCGACGAACCACGGCCGGTCCAGCCCGAGGGGCGCACCGGTGACCCGCCATCGCAACTGCGGAATCTCCGGCAGTCGCTCGATGAGCAGTTCGCGGAGTCGCTGAAAGCTGTACTCCGGCGCTTTGGTGGGATCGCAGATCGCCAGCGCACCCACATGCATATGCCAGCCCGGGGTTTCTGCGGACCAAAACGCCGCATCGACACTCGAAAGCCGCTTCATCTCCCGACCGTAGCCCTCCCCCGGACGCCGCGAATAGCTATCCGCACGATTCGTCCGCACCCTAGCCTGTCGGCTCAGTGTACGGCTGCTCAGGTGTGATATTCAGTGGTCAGAACAGAGAGGTAGCAAACCCTGTCCGATATCCAGGCCGACGACATCCCCGTGGCCCACACCCCACCCGGAGGCTATGGGGATGACTTCCCACCGCCGATACTGGCCCGATGCACCGAGCCCCTGGTAGCCGGAGCGCCCGACCTGAGGGGCACTTGGAGAGTCGTCTCGGCGACCCGTTGCGGTGCGCCGGTGCCGGACGGGGATCCGATACTCGGGTACACCGAGCGGATCGAACAATGCGGTAACCGAATCGTCGACTGCGGTGGCGGGACCATCGCCGACGCCCGCGCCGACGGATCCGAGA
>Ga0318536_10000307_pt1 | contig 13455 bp, 10 predicted proteins | sample GRESIP117b4f28_FD_203481 | JGI IMG/M metagenome (GOLD analysis project Ga0318536, IMG submission 203481) | Tropical soil microbial communities from Luquillo Experimental Forest, Puerto Rico - GRE.SIPMG.117b4f28 | ecosystem: Environmental > Terrestrial > Soil > Tropical forest > Bulk soil... | reverse complement strand
GTTTAATACCCTGATGGCGCTGCTGCGATCAGCTGAGATCCTCATGCTGAATCTTCGGTTTCCACGGGGGCTTGACGGGGTGGGAGAGTGCGGCGTTTTCGCAGGAGGGATGTCGGGGACGGGCTACGGGACCGACCGTGATCATTTCAGCGTTTCGAGATAGGCGATGACATCTTGCCGCTCCTTCTCATCCTTTATACCCGGAAAAATCATTTTTGTGTTCGGTACTACAGCACGTGGATCAGTCAGGTACTTATCGAGGGTTTCGGCATCCCAGGTTTGGTCGAATTTCTTCATCGACTCGGAGTAATTAAAGTTGTCGAGGCTGGCAGATTTACGTCCAACGACGCCGAATAGACTCGGCCCGATTTTGTTCTTGCCGGGTTCGGCGGTATGGCAGAGCGCACATTTTTTGAAATCCGCCTTACCGGCCTCGACATCGGCCGCCGCGACCGGTCGGATCGCAGTGACGGACAGGATGATGCCGAAGCCCAGAAGCGAGATCGCAAGCCGCATTATTCCCCCCAAGCAGTTTCACGGTCGATAACCGGCATTATTCTCATTGGGTGTCCGCTACAAACAAGGATTCTCTCGCGAAACTGTCGCCCAGGACTCTCCCCGCCTCTTGTCGCCGGCGGGGCTCGAATGCGATAAGCGTCTTTGCCATAATTTCTGCCCGCGTCAACGCAGTTTAGGGAGGCGCTTGTGGAGACTCGCGCTGCTGTCGCGTTCAAAGCCGGAGAGCCGCTGAGACTCGAGAAGGTTCAGCTCGACGGTCCCAAGGACGGCGAGGTTCTTGTCGAGATCAAGGCGACCGGGATCTGCCACACCGACGAATTCACGCTCTCCGGGGCGGATCCGGAGGGCCTGTTTCCGGCGATCCTCGGCCACGAAGGCGCCGGCATCGTCGTCGATGTCGGACGCGGCGTGACGAGCGTCGCCAAGGGCGACCACGTCATTCCGCTCTACACCCCCGAATGCAGGCAATGCGAATACTGCCTGTCCCGCAAAACCAATCTCTGCGTGGCGATCCGTGCGACGCAGGGGCAAGGGGTCATGCCGGACGGCACAAGCCGCTTCTCGCTCGGCAGGAACAAGATCCACCATTACATGGGGACCTCGACGTTCTCGAACTTCACCGTGCTGCCCGAAATTGCGGTCGCGAAGATCCGCGAGGACGCGCCGTTCGACAAGGTCTGCTACATCGGTTGCGGGGTGACGACTGGGATCGGTGCGGTCATCAACACCGCCAAGGTCGAATCCGGCGCCAATGTCGTTGTCTTCGGTCTCGGCGGGATTGGACTCAACGTGATTCAGGGGTGTCGGATGGTCGGCGCCAATATGATCGTCGGCGTCGACATCAACCCCGGCCGACGCGCGATGGCCGAGAAATTCGGGATGACCCATTTCGTCAACCCAAAGGAAGTCGAGGGCGACCTCGTCCCCCATCTCGTCAACCTCACCAAAGGCGGCGCCGATTACAGCTTTGAATGCATCGGCAATGTCAACGTCATGCGCCAGGCGCTCGAATGTTGCCACCGCGGCTGGGGCGTCAGTGTCATCATCGGCGTCGCCGGGGCAGGTCAGGAAATCTCGACGCGGCCGTTCCAGCTGGTCACCGGCCGCGTGTGGAAAGGAACCGCCTTCGGCGGCGCCAGGGGCCGGACCGACGTGCCGAAGATTGTCGACTGGTACATGGAACGAAAGATCAATATCGACGATTTGATCACGCACAAACTCCCGCTCGACGACATCAACAGGGGGTTCGATCTGATGCATGCCGGTCAATCGATCCGCACCGTCATCGTTTATTGATCGCGGCAAATGAAGCTCTACAGCTTTTTTCGGTCCTCGGCCGCGTTCCGCGTTCGCATCGCTCTCAATCTCAAACAGATCGCCTACGAGACGGTCGCGGTCCATCTGCGGCGGAACGATCAGAGCAAACCCGATTATCGCGCCGTCAATCCCCAGGGCCTGGTGCCGGCTCTGCAGGACAGCGGGCTGAAGCTGATCCAGTCATTGGCGATCATCGAATATCTCGACGAGGTCCACCCCGATCCGCCGCTGCTACCCAAGGACCCGGCGGATCGGGCGCGGGTTCGCGCCCTCGCCGAGATCGTCGCCTGCGATATTCACCCGATCAACAATCTGCGCGTGCTGCGCTACTTAACCCACGACCTCAGCCACGAGGAGACGGCGATCGCCAAGTGGTACAATCATTGGATCGCCATGGGCTTCGAGGCGGTTGAATCCCTGCTCGCAAGCGACGCCCGAACTGGGGCTTTCTGCCATGGCGACTCGCCCAGCCTCGCTGATGTCACTCTCGTCCCGCAAGTCGTCAATGCCGAGCGTTACCGGCTCGATCTGAAGTCCTACCCGACCCTCGTGCGGATCTTCGAGAACTGCATGCGGCTCGACCCCTTCATTGCCGCGCATCCGAACAACCAGCCCGATTACGAGGCCTGACTAGCCCGCGTATCACCCCTTGCGTGCTTCCGCGATCATGTCCTTCAGGGCGTCGAGGTCGAGGGCCCCGGGAACAATTTTCTTGCCGATGATGAAGCCGGGAGTCCCACGGATGTTGAGCGCTTCGGCGAGGGCCAGATTTGCTTTCAGCTCCCGCTCGATTTCCGGGGCCGCCATGTCCTGCTTGAGCTGGTCGACATCGAGCCCTACCGAGCCCGCGACCTTGTAAATCGTGTCTTCGGTGATCTGACCCTTTGCCGCCATCATTGCCGTGTGGAACGCTTCGTATTTGCCTTGCCGCTGGGCGGCAAGCGCGGCATGAGCCGCAGTGACTGATGCGGGTCCCAGCACGGGAAACTCCTTATAGACGAAGCGCAGCTCATGGTCTTCCTTCAGCAAAGCCTGCAATGAGGGCAGAACCTGCTTGCAGTATGGACAGCGGTAGTCGAAGAACTCGACGATCGTAACATCGCCCTTCGGATTACCGCCCACGGGTGTTGCGGGATTATCGAAAACCTCGCCTGCGCGATCGCTCAGAACTTTCGTCGCCTTGGCATCGGCCTCGCGGTTCACCTTGTCTTCGGCACTGCGCAACGCCTCGATCAACACGTCGGGGTTGTTGAGCAGATAGTCGTGAATGATGCCCTCGATGGCTTGGCGCTGCTCTGATGGAATTTCGGCGGCCCTTATAGCTTGAGCGTGCAAAGCGGCGGTCAGCCCGCAGGCCACGGCCAAGGCTGCAAGTGGCATGCGGTACGGCATCACAAAAATGCTCCCATAACAAAGGGTCGGGTCGGGGTCGGCTTGCGCTCAATGGATGTTCGCGAGACCGCTTGACGAATCGTCGATGTGCTCGGCCTCGCGATGGATGTTTTCGGCCTGGAGGTAGCCGGCGGAGTTCTTCGGCAACAATGCTTTGGCCCGCAGAGCCTGCTGCAGAGCGTCCTTCTTTTTTCCTGCGGCAAGGCCTTCCTTGGCCAGCGCCAGGGCGGCCATGCCGATCTGGTTGTCGCGGCCGTAAGCGGTCGCGAGCAGGTGCCACCCGGTGGTCTCCTTGTCCTCGCTGCGCATGGCGTCGTTGAGATAGGCGATCGCGCGCTTGTTCATCTTCGGATCGTTTGATTCGATATAGACCTGCGCGAGTGAGATGCGCAGCAACGGCGCGGCGGGAGCGAGGCGAACCGCGTCCTCGTAAGGCTGCACAGCATCGGCGATGCGCCCATTCTCGAACAGCATCTGCCCCTTGAGCTCTCGAAAATAGGGATCCTGTGGCAAGTCGTGGATCAATCCGTCGATGATCGGCAGCGCTTTGTCTAACTTGGGAACGCGGTAATAGGCGATTGCCCTTGCATAGCGCGCGAGAACGGATTGGTCCTTCTCCGGATACGCCGCCAGCGTCGATGAGGGCGGCGATATGAAAGCGCCGAGCTTCACTTTGATCCGCTTGAACATCTCGATATTGGCCGGCGTGTCGGGCGCATTCGAGTAGCGAGAATGCTCGACGTGGTTGCGCACGTAATCGATGCGCTCGGAGGTCAAGGGGTGCGTGCGCAAATAGGGATCCTCGCGGATGCCTGCCAGCATCTCCTCCCCCTGAAGGATCTGGAAGAACTGAAGGAGCCCCTTCGCCGACTGGCCACTGGTATCGAGAAAGGTCATCGCCGCATGATCGGCCGAAGCTTCCTGTGTCACCGAATATTGCATGAAGGCGCGTTCCGCGACGCCTTCCGCGGGCAACATGGCCGCCCCGCCGCCACTGCCCCGGCCGGCTATCGACGCGGCGGCGCCGAGCACCATCGCGATGATCCCTTCGATGCTGGCGTTCCGCGCCGCCTGCTGAAAGCGCGTCAAATGTCCGCCGGCGATGTGACCGGTCTCGTGCGCGAGCACTCCGATTAGTTGGTTGGGCGTTACTGCGCGCATGATGAGGCCAGTATTGATGAATTCGTTCTGGCCGCCGGCGACGAATGAATTGATCTGGTTGTCTTCGATCAAATAGACGTGCAATGCGCTCGGCTCGAGCCCGGCGGCCCGCCAAATCGGTGTGAGCATCGTCCGGATATCGGCTTCAATCTCGGTGTCCCGGATCATATTCTCGGCCTCGGCACCTAGCGGAACTAGGGCGAGCGACGCCGCGAGGGCGACTGCCGTGGTTCGAATTAGAGAGCGAAGGGTCACCGAACCTGCCTTATGACGACCGGCCGCGGCCGCTACACACTCAAGGATAGAAATGCGGCGAAGGCAGGGCAAGCGGCGCAATTTGCTTATCCTGGCATCGGCGAAAAGAGCCCTCACCTCGACCCTTGTTCCCGCGAGTGGGGACAGGAGGCATCGGGGCTTCTACGGCTGGATCAGCCGCTGCCACCAACCGCGGCGCGGATTCGCGGGTTTTTCGGTAACGGTCTGCACCGGATGCAGCGGTTGCTGCTCCTGTTCCGCCGCGGACGGTGCCGTCTCCAATTCCCGCTCTACCTCGCTGGCATAGGGCACCCCCTGCTCGACTTCCGCGGTGGGCGGCGTCGCAGGCCGCTCATCCCTTCCCCCACTCGCTGGCACCTCCTCCGGCGCGAGTTGCGGCCTTTGAGACGCGGCACTTTCGCTCGCTTCCCCTGCGAGGGCAGGCGAGCCTGCTCCTTCGTTCGCAACGGCAGCGGTTTCGACGAGCCAAGTGGTGCGCGATTCTACCAGCGTCGGCTTGGCTTCCTCGACTGAGCGCGTCGGCAGAATTTCGACGGTATCGGAGGCCGGGCGCGGGCCCTCGAGGCCGGGCTCGACCCCCCCGTCGCGCCGGCCGCGGCGTCGCCCACCGCGCCGGCCACGCCGCCGCCGGCGTCGCTCGGCGTCGCCCTCCTCATCGCCCTCTGCTTCGGCGTCATCGGCTCGACCATCCTCGGCGACGAGCTCGATTTGGTCCTCCGCCGGTTGCACTGCCTCCGCCGCGGAGCCTGGCAGAGGCGGTGCGACCTCTTCCTCGTGGCGCCGCCGGCGCCGCCGCCGGCGGCGGCTACGGCTGCGTTCAATATCCTCCTCTTGCTCGGTGGCCGAGATTTCCGCAGCCTCCTCGATCTCTTCCTCTTCCTCCTCCGGGGCCGGCGCCTGGGTCAGGGGAGCTGCTGGCGACACGCCCGTCTCCGTCGGCGCATAGCTGCGCAGCCTTTCCAGCCTAAAAGCCGGCGGGACCAGTGCGTCGTCTTGCGCTACTGAAACGCGAATTCCATACCTCGCTTCCAACTGCACGAGCGAGTCGCGCTTCTGGTTGAGGATGTAGAGCGCCACCATCGTCGGAACATGAACACAAACCTTGGCCGAGCGCCGCCGCATCCCCTCCTCCTCGATCGAGCGCAAGACATAGAGCGCTGTCGATTCGGTCGAGCGAACGAACCCGGTGCCGCCACAATGCGGGCAAGGTTGGGTCGAGGTCTCCACCAGCGACGGGCGCAACCGCTGGCGCGACATCTCAAGCAATCCGAAGGCGCTGATTCGCCCCACTTGGATCCGGGCGCGGTCGTTTTTCAGTGCCTCTTTGAGCCGCCGTTCGACAGCGATCTGGTTGCGGTGTTCCTCCATGTCGATGAAGTCGATGACGATAAGGCCGGCGAGATCGCGCAACCGCAGCTGTCGGGCGATCTCCTCGGCCGCTTCGAGGTTGGTGCGGACAGCCGTTTCCTCGATATTGCGTTCGCGCGTGGCGCGTCCTGAATTGACATCTATCGCGACCAAAGCCTCGGCCTGATTAATGACGACATAGCCGCCTGAGTGCAGCTGTACGATCGGCGAGTGGATCGCGTCGATCTGGCTTTCGACTTGGAAGCGGTGAAACAGGCCGATCTGACTGTCGCGATAGGGCTGCACCCGCTTGGCATGGCTCGGCATCAGCATTTTCATGAACGCCTTTGCCGTCCGGTAGCCTTCTTCGCCTTCGACGAGGACCTCGTCGATGTCGCGAGTGTAGAGGTCGCGGATGGATCGTTTGATCAGGTCGCCTTCTTCGTAAATCAAGGCCGGCGCCGTCGAGCGCAGTGTCAAGTCGCGGATTTCGTTCCACAGGCGCAGCAAGTATTCGTAATCGCGCTTGATCTCCGCCTTTGAGCGTTCGGCGCCGGCGGTGCGCACGATCACCCCCATACCCTCGGGAATGTCCAGATCCTCGAGAATGTCTTTCAATCGGCGGCGATCGCTCATGTTGGTGATCTTGCGCGATACGCCGCCGCCACGCGCGGTGTTGGGCATCAGCACGCAGTAGCGCCCGGCCAGTGATAAATAAGTGGTCAACGCCGCGCCTTTGTTGCCGCGCTGCTCCTTGGTGACTTGGACGAGCATGATTTGGCGCCGCTTGATCACCTCCTGGATCTTGTAGTGCCGGAACGTGCGCGAGCGTTGGTGCTCGGCTTCCTCGAGTTCATCGCCACCCAGAGTTTCGACCGTCTCGACGCCCTCAGCCTCGCCCTCGGCGAGCCCATCGGCAGCCATCCCCTCCGAACCGGCGTCGCCATCCGCCTCGGGTGTTGCGCGAGGAAATTCTTCCGTCGAGGCGATCGAGTCGTCTGGCGTGACCGACACAGCTGATATCGAGGGGACATCTTCGGCGCGCCCCGGCATTGCCTCGAAGGATTCGGAGACGATCTCCCGGATCCTGGCCACCTTCTCCCATGGCAGCTCCACGAGCGCCGGACTGCCGTCAGGGTGCAGTTCTCCGACCGGCGCGTCGTCCAATCCATGCGCTTCCCCGTGAGGCTGTATCGGGTCCGCGATATCGAGGACATCCGGCTCTGCGGACTCCGGGGTTTCCCCGTCGCTGCCTTCCATCGCGGCCGGGACCGGAACCGGGTCTGGCAGCGCAGCCTCGAGCGATGTCGTATCGACTTCGACGGCGGTCGGCGGAATTTCCTGGACTTCGGCTTCCGCCAGAAGCGGCTCGATCTCAACCGCTTCCCGGTCGCCAACCGGGATCTTGTAATAATCCGGATGTATCTCGCTAGAAGCGAGGAAACCGTGCCGATGATTGCCGTAATCGACGAATGCGGCCTGTAGCGAGGGCTCGACGCGCGTTACCTTTGCTAAATAGATGTTCCCCTTTACCTATTTCTTGGTCGAGGATTCGAAATCGAACTCTTCAAGACGGTTGCCACTAAGCACAACCACCCGCGTCTCTTCCGGGTGAGCGGCATCGATAAGCATGCGCTTTGCCATTCGGGCATAACTCCGGGGCGCGCCGCCGAATTCAGATCAGCTGGCGTCGCGGCCCTATCTGCAAGGAAGCCGTCGGCCCCTGAGGCTGTTGCACCGGGCAATGGGGACATATTACACATCGCAGGTCTCGCCAGGAGAGCCTTGATCGGCTTCGGGTTTCTACGATCCGACCGCCCGGGGCCGCGGCGCTGCGCGGCAACCAAATTGGCGCCAGTTCTGCGCGCTTGCGTCGCATTGCCCCACCGGGCGCGGCGCCCGGTCGGCGAACGGCTGCTTTTCGCGATCCTAATGTATCGAGTAAACCGGCCTGCTACAACGATTTCGTCCCGTCGCTGCCGCGGTCGTGCGGCGGCCGCGCACGGCGAACCACAACGCTGCGAGGCAAAACATGCTTGGAATGGGCTCACGGATAGCGCATATGAGAGCATCGCCGCTCGGGCCCCCGACTGGACGGTGGTCTCGCCGTCGCGGGCAGGGGAATAGTCGCAGACCGTCGTAAAATGGTTAAGATTTTTCGGTTTCTGTTTGTCTGCGCGGTCATGCTCGTAATCGCAGGCTGCGGATTCGTCGGGATCACCCTGTGGTATTTTGGGCGTGACCTACCGGATTACCAGCAGCTCGCGCATTATCAGCCGCCGATCATGACGCGAGTTCATGCGGGGGATGGTCGGCTTCTCGCTGAATACGCGACCGAGCGAAGAATCTTCGTCCCGATACAGGCGATCCCAAAACCTGTCATCAAGGCCTTTCTTTCTGCCGAAGACAAAAACTTTTACAACCATCACGGGATCGATCCCGTTTCGATCTTGCGTGCCGCGATGACTGATTTGAGCCGATTCCGTTCCAACCGGCGTCCGGTCGGGGCCTCGACGATCACGCAGCAGGTCGCCAAGAACATGTTGCTGTCGAATGAGATCTCGATCGAACGTAAGATCAAAGAGATCCTGCTCGCCACGCGTATCGAAGCGGCGCTTCCGAAGGACCGTATTCTCGAGCTCTACCTCAACGAGATCTATCTCGGTTCCGGGGCGTACGGCGTGGCCGCTGCAGCGCTCACTTATTTCGACAAGTCGCTCGACGAGCTGACGCTCGGCGAGGCCGCTTTTCTCGCCGGATTGCCAAAGGCCCCCAACCGTTACAGCCCGGCGCGGTACCCGCAGGCCGCGCAAGCCCGGCGTGACTGGGTCCTCGATCGCATGGTCGAGGACGGGGGCACAGCCGAGGAACAGGCGGCGCAAGCCAAAGCAGAGCCGCTCGAACTGCATCATCGTGAGGCGGCCGAGCAGGCCAGAGCGCCATACTTCGCCGAGGAGGTCAGGCGCGAACTGCTCGCCCGTTACGGCGAGAAAGTCCTCTACGGCGCCGGGTTGTCGGTTCGTACCAGCCTCGATGCGCCCTTGCAGGCGGCTGCTGACAAGGCCTTGCGCGACGGATTGATCGCGTACGAGCGTGGGCATGGCGGGTGGCGAGGCGCGATCGCGCGTATCGACCCGAAGGGCGATTGGGCGGCACATCTCGCCGCCGTGCCGGTGCCGGCGGTCGCCACCGATGTCGGATGGCGGCTCGCGATGGTCACCCGCAGCGATCCAGACGGCGCCGCGATCGGCTTTGCTAATGGTGCCAGCGGGCGCATCGCGTTTTCCGAGATGCGCTGGGCAAGACCGCGACACGCGGACGGCCGGTTCGGTCCCGCCCCTCGTGGCGCTGCCGATGTCGTCAAGCCGGGGGATGTGGTCATGGTCGACCCGCTAGGTGCACCCTCTTCGAAAAGCGAGGCCGCCCCTGCCAAGACGGGTGCTGCCTACACGCTGTGCCAGGTGCCGGAGGTCTCTGGCGCGCTCGTAGCGATGGATCCACATACCGGCCGGGTGCTTGCGATTACCGGCGGGTTCAGCTTTGGGACGAGTCAGTTCGACCGGGCAACTCAGGCGAAACGGCAGCCCGGCTCGTCGATCAAGCCGTTCGTCTTCCTCACCGCGCTCGACCACGGCTTTACGCCGTCGACGCTGATCGACGATTCGCCGATATCGCTTCCGCAGGGCCCGGGGTTGCCGATATGGACCCCGCGCAATTACACGAAGGAAGGCCAGGTGGTGAAGTATCGCGGACCGACGCCGCTGCGCATTGCCATCGAAAAGTCGATCGATACGATGACGGTGCGGGCGGCCACGCTGATCGGCCTCGAGCCGATTGCCGAGACGGTCGAGGCCTTCGGCATCATGGATCACATGCCGCGCGAGTACTCGATGGTGATTGGCGCCGGCGAGACAACGCCGCTTCGCATGACCGCCGCCTATGCGATGCTGGTCAATGGCGGCAAGCGCATTACCCCAACCTTTATCGACCGCATCCAGGACCGCAACGGCGCGACGATCTTCCGTGCCGATAAGCGGCCATGTTCAGGCTGCGAGGACATCGACTGGCGGCATCAACAGGTGCCGGTCATCCCGGACACACGGGAACAGGTGGCCGATCCCGGCTCGGCCTACCAGATCGTGACGATGCTCGAGGGCGTGGTTCAGCGCGGCACCGGCATAGCCGTTAAGGCGGTCGGCAAGCCGATTGCGGGCAAGACGGGCACCACTAACGATTGGCGCGATGCTTGGTTCATCGGGTTCACCCCCGACTTGGTCGCCGGGGTTTATGTTGGCTTCGATGACCCCGATAGCCTCGGCGATGACGAGACCGGCGGGCACGTCGCAGCTCCCATTTTCCGCGACTTCATGATCGCCGCGCTAAAGGACGCGCCGGCAACCGAGTTCCGCACGCCGCCCGGGATGCGGATCTATCGCGTCAGCGCGGCGACGGGGCTGCCGGTCGGCGCGGGCGAGCCGGCCATCTACGAAGCCTACAAACCCGGCACAGAGCCCGGTCAGAACCGTCATGTCGGTCCGCGGCGCGAGCCCGATGAGGACGAGACCCCGCTCGCCTCGACCGGCGGCGCGGAGGACGGTGGTGCGATCATGCCGCTGCCCGCGCCGGTGCGGGGAGCTCCGGCAAGCGGCACGGGCGGCTTATATTAGGTTAAGGCCGAGGCCACCAAACGGAGTGAACCATGCACGCCGAGATTCAGGCGGCAGCCGACGACATCAGCAAGTCGTTGGCGCTGCTGAGGAGGCATCTTTGACTGGGAGACCGCAACCCGCCGCTTGGCCGAGCTGAACGCGCAGGCCGAGAACCCTCGCCTGTGGGATGATCCCGCCGCGGCTCAGAAACTGCTGCGCGAGCGCACCCGGCTTGACGAGGCGATCGGCGGCTATCGGCGGATCGAGCGCGAGGTCGCCGATACGCTCGAGCTGATCGAGCTTGGCGAGGCCGAGGGTGATGACGCGATCGTCGCCGACGCCGAAGCGGCGCTCGATAAGCTGCGCACTGAAGCCGCCCGGCGTGAGCTCGACAGCCTGCTTTCCGGCGAGGCCGACGCCAACGACTGCTATCTCGAAGTGCATGCCGGCGCTGGCGGCACGGAAGCCCAAGATTGGGCGGAGATGCTGCTCAGAATGTATGTCCGCTGGGCGGAGGCGCACAGCTACAAGGTCGAATGGCTCGAAGAGAGCGGCGGCGAAGAGGCCGGGCTCAAATCGGCGACGGTCAGGGTCAATGGCCCCGATGCTTATGGCTGGCTGAAGACCGAAAGCGGCGTGCATCGCCTGGTGCGCATATCGCCGTTCGACTCAAACGCACGCCGCCACACCAGTTTCGCCTCGGTGTGGGTCTACCCGGTCGTCGACGACAAGATCGAGGTCGAGATCAACGACAAGGATCTGCGCATCGATACCTACCGCTCATCGGGCGCCGGCGGTCAGCACGTCAACAAGACCGACAGCGCGGTGCGCATCACGCATATGCCGAGCGGCATTGTCGTGCAGTGCCAGAGCGAGCGCTCGCAGCACCAGAACCGCGCGCATGCGTTTGCGATGCTGCGCGCCCGCCTCTATGAGGCCGAACTGCAGAAGCGCGAGGCGGAAACCGAGGCGATGAACGCGACCAAGACCGATATCGGCTGGGGCCATCAGATCCGCTCCTATGTGCTGCAGCCCTATCAGATGGTGAAGGATCTTCGCACCGGCGTCGAAACCGGCAACACCGGCGCGGTGCTCGACGGCGACCTCGACCGTTTTCTCGCCGCCGCGCTTGCCGCCCGCATCAAAGGCGCCGACGCGGTCACCGCCAGCGGCTGATCGAAGTCCGCGAGGAATTCGGACGTCCGAGTACGCCGCGATTTTCCCCTGCCGACAGGGGAAACAACGGGAAATTTTCGTCCTTCCGCAGACAAGCCAATTAGAATCAATAGCTTGCAAGCTGATTCGCAGGCCATGGCAGGGAAGTTCATTTCCCTGCCACGGGCCTTGGCAGGGAACCAGCAGGGAATAGCGACGCAGCGACGACATCACCGATCACGAGGCATGTTTCTGATACGTTCTCATATAGGCCGCGAAGCCAGTTCAGGCAACTGAGCAGCGCCGGTACTGTGAGTGCTCGCGCCCCTGCAAGGGCGACGCGAGAGGGGCGCGGTCAGTTGAGGCCGTAGAATCCCATCGCGCCGCCGGCCAGCACCTGGTGCTGGACCTCGGGCGAGGCGCCCGCCATACGATCCTTGATCATCTGCGGCGCGCCCGGAAAGAACCCGTCGCGATGCGGGTAGTCGGTCGCCCACAGGATCTTGTGCGGGCCGATATACTCGGCCAGCACCTTGAGGCTGCCTTCGACGGGCTCGAACGAGATCCAGCAATTGCGCCGGAACAGATCGCTGGGGCGCGTCTTTAGACCAGAGTCGTTGAAGCCCTGATCGTCGAAATGGCGGTCCATGCGGTCGAGCCACGGCGCGATCCAGCCGCCGCCAGACTCGAGGAACCCGACCCGCAAATTCGGATGGCGCTCGCAAATCCCGCCCCAGATCATGCTCATGCAGGCCAGCATCATCTCCATCGTGTGCGAGATGATATGCTGCGCGCCGCGGCCCTCGAAACGGTCAATGCCAACGGTTGGCATGCCGCTGTTGCCGCCCTCGTGGATGCCGATCGAAAAGTCGAGTTCCTCGGCGGCGCTCCACAGCGGCTCATAAGCGGGGTCGTGGAGCTTTCTGTCGTTGTACGGGTTGGGGCGGATAAAGCCGCCGCGAAAGCCGAGCTCCTGGCGCGCAAACCGCATCTCGGCGATTGCGTGATCGACCGATTGCAACGGCAGCATCGCAATACCGAACAGCCGGTCGGGGTAAGGTTTGCAGTAATCCGCTAGCCAGCGGTTATAGGCGCGGCACAGAGCGGCGGCCAATGCCGGATCGTGCACGGCGCCGGCGAAGAGGCCCATGCTCGGATACAGAAAAGCCGCGTCGATGCCGTCGAGATCCATGTCCGGGATGCGCTTGTGCGGATCGAAGCCGCCCGGACGGCCCTCCTCGTAGCTCATCGTCTCGGCCGAGACGACGCCCTGCCGCGCGCCGACGCCGCCGATCCCGCCCATCCCCTGCTGGCTGCCGAGGATCTGCTCTTCGACGAGGAGCCGCTCTTTGCCGTCCTTGTCGATGACGAGCTTGGGCGCCCGGTCGCGAAAACCGGGGTCCAGATAGTCGTTCCACAAGGTGAGCGGCTCCAATTATGTGGCCATCGGAATCAATTACGTTGTAGGTGCGGGCCATGGTCCTTCTCCTCACCGTCAGTGGTAGATCCAATCCTTCTCGAAACGGGCATAGCAATCGCGTTCGCCCGGCATCTTCGTCCAGCCTGCCAGCAGCCGTGCTGTCGCCAGCAGCAGGCGATCGCGCAGATGCGTCGAGTTGTGGGCGTATTCCTCGAAGGT
>Ga0318536_10000290_pt1 | contig 13845 bp, 10 predicted proteins | sample GRESIP117b4f28_FD_203481 | JGI IMG/M metagenome (GOLD analysis project Ga0318536, IMG submission 203481) | Tropical soil microbial communities from Luquillo Experimental Forest, Puerto Rico - GRE.SIPMG.117b4f28 | ecosystem: Environmental > Terrestrial > Soil > Tropical forest > Bulk soil... | reverse complement strand
GCGCAAGCTTATCTGCGACAGCTTCGAGGGGCGCTTGATCTGCGATGAGATCACACAAGCCGATCAGATGGACGAGGCGATCGAGCGCGTCGTCACCAGGCTCACCAGTTCGGGTGCCGTCGGCGCGATCAGCAATCGGCGCGCGTTCCGGGTTGCGGAGGAGCCGTTCGACATGTTCCGCCGCTATTGCGCGGTCTATGCCCGCGAGCAGGCCCAATGTCATTTCAGCCCGGCGCTGATCGAGAACCTGGAGCGGTTCTGGGACGCACAGAACCGGGCGGAGTGAAATTCGCTTGAACGACAAAGTAACAACAAGCCTCCGCATCTCGCCGGGAAGTCGGTCCCGACGAGGTCAGTAATGACCGCTATCGACCCGCCCTATCGGTTCAACTCCCGTCCGGCGAACAACCGTAATCGGCGCATCCTGCTCGCTCCGGCAGAGGTCGGCTATCTGAGACGGACACCGGCCGTTCGACCTAGGCGGCGGGAACGGGTCAAAGTTCCCCCTTTGCGACATTCGTTGCGACGCATTGCATGGTTGCTCCCACGCGTTATCTTTCGCGCGTACTATGCGCCCAAGACGAGCGCCGGAACGACACAATGGACATTGGGGGCTGGCTGCGGGGGCTCGGGTTGGAGCGATACGAGCAGGCTTTCCGCGAGAACGAGATCGACCTGCGCGTTCTGCCAGAGCTGACGGCCGACGATCTGAAAGAACTTGGCGTCGCCGCGATCGGCCATCGCCGGCTACTGCTGAAAGCGATCGCTGATCTTGCGGCCGATGCCGGGCGTGTCGCGGCGGAGGACGTGCCGACTGCGTCCCCTGCGAACGCCACAGCCGAGGCCGAGCGGCGCCAGCTGACCGTGATGTTCTGCGACCTGGTCGGCTCGACGGCACTCTCGACCCGTCATGACCCGGAGGACTTGCGGGAGCTAATCGGGGACTATCACCGCGTCGTTGCCGAGACGGTCGGCCGTTTCGATGGGTTTGTCGCCAAATATATGGGCGACGGGGTGCTGATCTATTTCGGCTACCCGCAGGCGCATGAGGACGATACCGAGCGAGCGGTGCGAGCCGGGCTGGCGGTAATCGAGGCGGTCGGCCGATTGCCCGCGCGACAGCATCTGAGCGTGCGGCTCGGGATCGCCACCGGGCTCGCCGTGGTCGGCGATCTGATCGGCGAGGGTGCGGCACAGGAGCGCGGCGTCGTCGGCGAGACGCCGAACCTCGCCGCCCGGCTGCAGGGTTTGGCCGTGCCGAACACCCTGATCATCGGCGAAGCGACCCGCCGGCAGGTCGGCGGGCTGTTCGACCTCGCCGATCTCGGACCGCAAGCTCTTACCGGGTTTGCCGAGCCGCAACCGGCATGGCGGGTCATTGGCGAGAGCGGGGTGTTGAGCCGGTTCGAGGCGTTGCGCTCGGGGGAGACGCCGCTAGTCGGTCGTGAGGAGGAAGTCGAGCTGCTCATTCGCCGCTGGCAACAGGCGCGGAGCGGCGGAGGACGGGTGGTGCTGATTTCCGGCGAACCCGGCATCGGCAAGTCGCGGCTCACCGCGGCACTTTCCGAGCACATCGGAGGCGAGCCCCATACCCGCCTGCGCTATTTCTGCTCCCCGTACCACCAGGACAGCGCGCTCTATCCGTTCATCGCCCAGCTCGAACGCGCCGGGGGGTTTGCCCGCGACGATACGGTCGAAGCGAAGCTCGGCAAGCTGCGGGCCCTACTCGCGCCGGGCGCGCGGGACGACGACGATATCGCGCTGTTGAGCGAGATGCTTTCGCTGCCAAGCACCGCCGCGGACCTCACCCTCAGCCCGCAGCGCAAACGCGAGAAATTGTTCGAGGCATTGCTCACCCAGCTCGAAGCCGAGCTGCGGCAGCGGCCGGTGCTGATGGTGTTCGAGGACGCCCACTGGATCGATCCGAGCTCGCGCGAACTGATGGACCTGACCATCGAACGGGTGCGGCATCTGCCGGTGCTGCTGGCGATCACCTTTCGCCCGGAATTCCAGCCGCCCTGGAGTGGACGTGCCCACGTCACGAGCTTGGCGCTCAATCGGCTCGGCGAACGCGACGGCGAGGCGCTGGTGCAAAAGCTGGCCGGCAATGCCTTACTCACCCCCGATATCGTCGCGGAGATCGTCGAGCGCACCGACGGGGTGCCGCTGTTTGTCGAGGAATTGACCAAGGCGGTGCTGGAAAGCGCCGCGCATGGCGACCGGGTGGCCGCGGTGCTAGCGACGGCATCACTGGCCGCGCAGTCGGTGCCGGCGACGTTGCATGCCTCGCTGATGGCGCGGCTCGACCGGCTCGGGCCGGCGGCCAAGGAGATCGCGCAAATCGGCGCAGTGCTCGGCCGCGAGTTTGCCTATGAGCTGATCGAGCCGGTGGCGCAGCGTCCCGGGCGGGAATTGCAGGCCGCATTGGGGCAGCTCAGCGATGCCGGGCTCCTGTTCTGCCGCGGTACTGCTCCGCACGCCTCCTACCTCTTCAAGCACGCGCTGGTGCAGGACGCTGCCTACTCGACCCTGTTGCGCGGACGGCGGCAGGAGTTACACGCGCGCGTCGCGGCGGCGCTGGAAGGGCATTTCGCCGATCTCGTCGAGCGCCAGCCGGAACTGCTCGCCCATCATCTGACGGCAGCAGGCAACACCGAGCGTGCTGTCGATCAATGGCTGAAAGCGGGGCGGCACGGCGCGGCGCGATTGGCGTACCTCGAAGCGATTGCCCATTTCGAGCGGGGTCTGGGCCTGCTGCATTCCCTACCGGAGAGCCCAGTCCGGGACGGAAGCGAAATCGAGCTGCAACTGGCGTTGGGGCTCTGTCTGTATACCGCCAAAGGCGCCGTCGAAGCGAAGCCGCCATATATGCGGGCGCTCGAGCTCGCCGAGAGCAGCGGCGCGCCACAGCAACGGTTTGAGGCGCTCTGTGGGGTGTGGCAGTCAACTTACGGGTCCGGTGGAATAGCCGCCGCCAGCCCGCTATCGGAGAGACTGCTGAGGATGGCGGAGCGGGAGGGGGATGATGGATTGAGGCTCCAGGCGCATCATAGCGGCTGGGCGACATGGCATTATGCCGGGAAACCGGCAAAAGCTCGTGAGCACGCCGACGCCGGGCGCCTACTCTACGATCCGAACAAGCATGCGTCTCATCGTCTCACCTATGGTGGACATGATCCCGGTGTCTGCGCCCGAACCCATGGCGCTCAGGTCGAATGGTTGCTGGGATATCCCGAGAAGGCGCTTGCCAGCATCGCTGATGCCTTGGCGCTGGCCGAGCGGATCGCGCATCCGTTCACGCTGAGCCTTGTTTTCATTCATTCGTCGATGGTTTACCTCAATCGCCACGGGCCGGAGCGAGCCCTGCGCCAGCTCGAAGCCGCCGAGGTGCTGGCTTCAGAGCAACGGCTCTCTTTGGTCTACGAACCCGGCATGCTGCGCGGCGCGGCATTGCTCGGACAAGGTGCGGTTGACGAAGCAATCGCCCGCATTCGCGAGGGCATAACGAGATGGACTCGGCTCGGGCGCACTATCCTTTTGCCTTATGGTTTGGCGTTCCTGGCCGAGGGTTTGGCTCGACAGGGCGATCCGCCGGCGGGAGTTGCCGCAGTGCGCGAAGGGTTGAAAATAGCGGACGCTACCGGCCAGCACATGTGGGATGCGGAATTGCACCGCGCCAACGGGATGGTGCTGCTCGCCGAAAACAAGCTCGACGAGGCCCAGGCCTCCCTTCAGCAAGCGAACCGCATCGCCCAAGCCCAACGAGCGAAATCGCTGGAACTGCGCGCCGCCCGCGATCTCGCCTGGCTGTGGGGCGAGCAGGGCCGCCGCGCCGAAGCCCGCGACCTCCTCACCCCGGTCTACGGCTGGTTCACCGAGGGCTTCGACACCGCCGACCTGAAAGACGCAAAGGCGCTGCTCGACGAATTGGCGTGAGCCAGCCGCCGGCCTGTCCGCGGTCTGGACCGTTTCGTCCGTAACTCACCGATCCGGCGCGCGGCCGCAAATCTCCCTTGAGGGTCTGACGTCTCGCTTCCAGAACAGCACGGCGAATGACCGGAAACGGCGCGAAGGCGTCAACCGAACCCCTACCAGCGCAAGGACCGCTCTCCTGACCTTTCCGGCCCTTTATTGATCGCAACGCGCGGGCCTCTGTCACAGTGAAGTGAAAGCGCGCGCGACGGATGCCGGTGGCCTCGTCAGGTCGCCGTGTTCGCCGCCAGCTCGGCGACCAGGCTGGGCTTGTGGATCTTGCCGGTCGGCGTGCGAGGGAGTTCCGCGGGCTGCGCGAAAAGCGAACCGTTCCGGTAACTTGTACCTTGCCAGCCGCTCCCGGCAGAAGGCGACAATCGATGCGGTATCGGCTCCCGCCCCGGCACGCAGCTCGACCGCCGCCGCAACGATCTCGCCCTTTGACGGATCCGGCACACCCACGACATAGGCCTGCACGATGTCGGGATGCTGCAGCAGGACTTGCTCGACCTCGAGCGGCGCGACATTGATGCCGCCGGTCTTGATCATCTCCTTTAGTCGTCCGCGAAAACGGATACGCCCGTCCATTTCAATCGAGCCGAGATCGCCGGTCAGAAAATAGCCATCCTTGTCAAAAGCCTCAGCATCGAGCTCGGGCGCCCTGTAATAGCCGGGCGTGATATGACCGCTGACGGCAAGCTCGCCGATTTCGCCTTGCGGCAGGGGCTGCCTCGTAACGAGATCCACTGCACGGAGCGTCATTCCGGGCAGCGGCAGGCCTTGGCTACACAGTCTGAGCTCCAACGGATCGCGGGCATCGGTCACTGCGCAATTGCCGTAGGTTTCCGTCGCGCCGTAGACATTGCATAGTTCCTCGGCCCCAAGCGCCTCGATGGTTATGCGAATGTCTTCGGGCGGGCCGATGGTGAGCCCGGTCCGCATCGCGCCCAAACGGTGGCCCGGGTGATTCTCATGCTCCAACAGCGCCCGCGCCATATTGCCCATGCCGTAGTAGACGCTGCAGCGCTCGCGCTCGATCAAGGCCAGCGCCTCGCCCGCCTCGAAGCTCTCCTGTAGGACAATGCAACCGCCATGGGTCATGATTGCCGGCAGTGCATTGGCCGAGCCAAACGACCAGAACAGCGGCATGGCAAGCCATACCCGATCACCCGCGCCCAGATGCATGCGCTCGCCGATATCAAAGCCATTGGCGATCAGCGGCCCGTGCGCCAAGGTTACTCCTTTGGGCGCAGCGGTGGAGCCCGAGGTGTAGAGGATGTAGCAGACGTCCTCCGGCGTCACTGCCTGCTGCGCGGCGGCGAGTGCTGTCGCATCCACCAATGCGCCCTGCACCAGAAACTCCGGGAGCGAGAAAACGCCGGCGAGCGCTGGGCTGCCGATCACAACGACGGTGCGCAGCGACGGAAGTCGCTTGGCCTTGAGAGCCCCGGGAAGCGAGCGGTCGAGCTCGGGGCAAAAATCGCGCAGCGCGTCGAGAAAACGCCGACCGCGAAAGGCGTCGAGCGTGATCAAGGCGGCCGCGCCGGAGTGCTCGAGCGTCCAAGCAAGTTCGCGTGGCGTCGAGAACGTGCTGATAGCAGCGATGATCGCGCCAATCTTGCCGGCAGCGAGTGCACCGACGACCCATTCAGTGCGGTTGGTGACCAGCAGCGCGACCCGGTCGCCTCGCTGGGTTCCGACGGCAAGGAGCGCCCGGGCGAAGACATCCACCCGCGCCCTGAGGCCGGCGTAATCGAGACGCTCATTACGAAATACGAGGGCCTCGGCGTGGGGTGTGGCGGCAGCCATCTCGTCGACCAGGTCGCCCAGTGTCCGGCTGACAGGGCGAGCGTCACTCATAGTGCGGTTTTCGCTTCTCGCGGAACGCTGAGATGCCCTCGGCAAAGTGTGGGCTTGCTCGCACCTCATCGCCAAGCTGCTGCTCCAGTGCCTCGCGGGTCAACGCGTGGTCGGCGATCGTGGCGCTGACTTGCCGTTTGACCGCCTGTACCACCGATGGGCTGTTTGCGGCGATCATTTCCGCTGTCTCGATCGCCCACCGCATCAGCTCGCCTTGCGGCACTAGCCGGTTTACCAGACCGAGCCGAGCCGCTTCCGCGGCATTGATCAAGCGCGCCGTCAACAGCAGGTCCATGGCGTGAACGTAACCGATCTGCTGGATCAGCTTGATGGTCGAGCCACCAAACGGATAGATCGACCACTTAACCTCGGTCAGGCCAAAGCGGGCCGTCGGCACGCTGCCGCGGAGGTCGGTCGAGAGCATCAACTCGAGGCCGCCACCGACGCAATCGCCGTTGGCTGCAGCAACGATCGGCTTCGAATAGGCGTCGTTCTTCAAAAGAGCATGGTTGACCATCCGTGCGACTTCCGGCCCGGCTGACAGGTCGCCGCTGACATCGGCGCCGACGGTGAAGGCGCGTTCACCCGCACCGGTCAAAACAATGCAACGGCACTCCCGGTCGCGCTCCAGCTCGTCCCATATACGTCCAAGGTCGCTCAGCATCTCTCGCGTCATGGCGTTTAGGCGCCGCTGATTGTCGATGGTGACAACGGCGATTTGCCGGCTATGCCGGCCGAGACGGATCTCCATGAGATGGGCTCCAACTCGATAACGATCTTACCCTACACGAGACCCGCGAGCAGGGCCGACCGCTCGCGATCGTTTTGCGATATCGTCGGAGCGGGCGATCGGGGCATTGCGAGGAGCAAGAAATGAAGGCGATCCGTTGCCGGGATTGGGGCACCCCGGATGTGCTGGGGCTCGAGGAGGCCGAAAGCCCAAACCTCAAGCCGCACCAGGTCCGCATCCGGGTGCGCGCCGCCGGGGTCAACTTCGCCGACAGCCTGATGGTGGGCGGCACCTACCAAGTGAAACCGCCGTTCCCGTTTACCCCGGGGCTCGAAGCCGCCGGCGAGATCGTCGAGACCGGCAGCACGGTCGACGGCTTGCTGGTCGGGCAGCAGGTGCTCGCGGTGCTGCGCAATGGCGGCGGCTACGCCGAGGAAATCGTGCTCGACGCCACTTCCGTGGTGCCTATCCCCGAGGCGATGGATTTCGTGACCGCCGCCGCCTTCCCGGTTGCCTATGGCACCTCGCATTTTGCACTGACCCATCGTGGCCATCTGCAACCGGGCGAGACGCTGCTGGTGCTCGGCGCTGCCGGTGGCGTCGGGCTGACAGCGGTCGAGATCGGCAAGGCGATGGGGGCGCGGGTCATCGCCGCCGCCGGAGGTGCCGAAAACTGGCAGTGGCCAGCGCGCGGGGCGCCGACGAGCTGATCGATTATCGAGAAGAAAGCATCCGCGATCGGGTGCGCGCGCTGACCGGTGGCAAAGGCGCCGATGTCGTCTACGACCCAGTCGGCGGTGACGCGTTCGATCAAGCGCTACGCGCGGTCAACTGGGAGGCCCGGATGCTGGTCATCGGCTTTGCCGCCGGTCGCATCCAGGCGGTCCCGGCTAATCTGATCCTGGTCAAGAACATCTCGGTCATCGGGGTCGTCTGGGGAGCTCAGAGCGAGCGGGATCCTGTCCTGATCAGCCGCAACCTCGCCGAATTGCTGCGCTGGTGGGAGGCCGGCCGGCTCAAACCTCTGGTCGCGAAGGTTTTCCCGTTGGCTGAGGCCGGCAAGGCGCTGACCGCGCTGTTGTCGCGCCGATACGCCGGCAAGATCGTCCTCCAAACCTAAGGCGTCGACCAGCCTTACAGAAGCCGCTCGCTCGCGCGTTCCAATTCGGCACGAAAGCTCGGTCGGCGATCGCGACGAGAGCACGGGCGCGTTCACCAAGCGTGCGGCCGCGCAGTTCGGCGATGCCGTGTTCCGTGACCACGAGGTCGGCCTCGGCGCGCGGGGTGGTGACGACACCGTCGACCAGCTTGGCGACGATGCGTGACCGGGTGCGCTCGCGATTGGTCGATTGCAGAGCGATGATCGATCGTCCTTCCGGCGCGCGGTTGGCTGCACGAACGAAGTCCATTTGACCGCCGACCAGCCCGATATGCCGTCCTCCTGCAGTCTCCGCATCGACCTGGCCGGTGAGGTCGACCTCGAGCGCGCCATTGATCGCGATGAACCGGCGGAAATTGCCGAGCACTAACGCATCGTGCGTGTAGGATGTCGCACGGATATGGATCGCCGTGTTGCGGTCGGCAAACCGGTAGATCCGCGATGTTCCCATCAGCATCGTTGCCACGGTGATCCCGGTGTCGATCTCCTTGTGACGGTTGTCGACGATGCCGGCCGCCATGAGATCGGCGATGCCGTCGCCGACCGCTCCAGAGTGGACACCGAGACCTCGTTTGCTGCCGAGCGCACGGGTTACTGCTTCGGGGATAGCACCGAGGCCAAGCTCGATCGTCGCGCGATCGGGGATCAGCCGCGCGACGTAATCGGCGACGACGCGGTCGATCGGCCCTGCAGGCCGCGCCGGCAGTTCGATAGGCGGCTCGGTAGCCGGCACCAGTACATCGATCGTCTCCGACTCGATCGCCGTGTCACCGTTGGTCCATGGCAATTCCGGATTGACCTGGGCGATGACCAGCCGCGCCCGGCCAATCGCAGCGTGCAGGTGCTCGATGCCGAGCCCGGCATTGTACCGGCCCATCTCGTCTGGGCCGCTAACCTGCAGCAACACTATATCGATTGGTAGCCGGCCCGAAGCGACGAGACCGCTGACATCGGAAATATTGGCGGGCACGACGTTATTGGCACCGCCGGCAAAAAACCGCCGTCCGGCGCTGGCGCCGCCCAATGCGGTGATGGTGACGTTGGCATGGCCCGCGGCGAGTGCTGCGCTGAATGTTAGCGGAAAAAACACGCGGAACGGTGGGCAGCGCTCCGCCCGGGCATCGAGCATGCGAGTGAGAAACACCGGTTCCGCCGTCGCCTCGGCCCAGCCGACTGTCTCACCGGCGCGGATCAGCCGGGTGAAATCGAGCGCTTCGGGCGCTATTGTGATTGGGGTTTTCACGCGCCTCTTAGCGCGGTGATCTCGCTGGGGATGGATAGAGCTTTACGAGCCCCGGGATCACGTCGCATTCGATGCCTCATCCGCTTTGTCGAGAAGTCACCATCAACAGCGAAAAGAATACGACTCCTCGGAGCCATTTTCCGATACCCGGCCAAATGAAAGCTGCCCAGGCCTAGAAACCCCCATGCTCGCAGACGTCCTCAGCCACTTTCCACCTTGAGGATGAGGCGTCACGCGGAAGTGAGTTGCCGCGGTTATCTTTGGCTCATCTGGTCGATTGGAGGACTATGGTGGTGTCCCTTATTGTGAGAACCGCGGCAGAGCGAGCTTCGCGGATCAGCGTTTGTCGTTGGCATCTGCCGCCGCGGGAAAGCGAGGAACTCGCGCAGGCGGCTCCTGCCCGAGGAGCGGACCGCCGAGGCCCCGTGATCTCTCCGATGAAACTCCGAACGCTGCTAAAACTTTTTTGAACGCAACTTCAAGCCAGCGACATGATGATGAAATCCACGCACGACGGCCCGATCCTCGTGACCGGAGCGGCCGGCGCCGTCGGTGCCATCGGCCGCAATCTCACCGCAATGCTGCTCGCCAAGGGCCACAAGGTGCGCGCCCTGGTCCGGCGAGAGGACGAGCGTGCCGACGCTCTCCGCCGGCTCGGCGCCGAGGTCGTGCAGGGCGACCTGACGGATCTCGCCTCGATGCACCGCGCCGTCGAAGGCTGCGCGCGTATCTATTTCGGCATGTCGGTCTCGGCGGCCTATCTGGAAGCCACCGTCAACACCGCCGCCGTGGCGCGCCATCACGGGGTCGAGGCCTCCGTGAACATGTCGCAGATGACGGTGACGCAGATGAGTATCACCGAGACCACCGACAGCCCGCAGCACAAGCTACACTGGCTGGCGGAGCAGGCGCTGTCATGGTCGGGGCTGCCGGTCGTCACTGTACGGCCGACGGTCTTCGTGGAGGGCTTCTTCCTGCTTTTCGCCGCTGCGGGTGTGCGTGACGCCGACGAGCTCGCGCTGCCGCTGGGTGTCAGCAAGACCTCACCCGTGTCGTCGGTCGACGTTGCGCGCGCCGTCGCGGCGATCCTCGACGACCCGGCACCGCACATCGGTCACATCTACAATCTGACCGGTCCTGAATCGGCCGACCTGGACCACTATGCGCGCGTCTTCTCCGAGGCGCTCGGCCGGACGATCCGCTATCGCGACATGCCGGCTTCCAAGTGGAGCGAAAAGCTTCGGGCGGCGGGCCTGCCGGAGCATGTGGTCCACCACCTCACGGTGATGACCGAACTCCACAAGCAGGGGCGCTATGACCGGATGAGCGAGGACTACCTCAAGCTCACCGGCGAGGCGCCGACGAGCATGGCAGACTTCGTGAAGCTCCATGCCGCGGAATTCACGCGGCCGTCACGCTTTGATGCCGGGCAGTGACGTTTCGCTGCGGTAATTGAGGTTAAGCGAGCGGCAGATCAGCCCTCATCCTGACAAAGGCTGCGGCAGCCTGCCCGCGGCGGTACGACCTGCTGAGTAGGGCAAGCGGGGCCAACCCGTCCCGGCCTTAAAGCGCATCGCTAGGCGGTGACTGGGTTCCTGAACGGCGGGCGATAGGGATACGTCGAGGTCCTGGATGGGATAGTGGATGGGAAGAATTGCTCAATCCCCAAACGCTCCAGCCAAACCGCGAGGTCTTTGGTTCATCGCCAGGAACATGGCGCGTCTATTTGTGGTCACTCATCCGCTCGACACCGGCGCTCCACCGCGCCTTTGCCGCCTATCTCGCATCGAAGACGAGCGCGCCGACGCAACTCGATCCGTTGCAACTGCTGGCGAAATCATCCGAAATTGGCCGATCGGTTGACCTGACGCTCGGGAATTGCCGCGCGCGCCTAAAAAGGCACCAAAGCGGACCCGAGCTCGACCTCTCTTTGGTGCCTCTGCAAAAACTCGACGACGGCGTGCTCCATCAGGCGCTGGACGACTTGCTCATCGCCAAGTCCTCGGGCGAGCCGAACTAGGTTGGCATAGATGCTGAGCCGCAGCTTCATCGTTACAGCTGGCTCACCAGGGGGCGGCGGGGCGATAAGGTCCTTCGGCAGCGTGCCGGCTAGAGACCCTTTTTCGCTGGCGGTGGTTGGAACGGTCGGTTGGTGAAACGTCAGCTCGGGCTCGCGCGCCTCGGCCTCGGCGTGTGAGGTGGTTGTGCCGTGGGCGTGAATTGTTTTGGCGGCGGCGCCGGCCGCAGCGATCTGTTCGGCGAGGAGCCGGATCAGCACATCGAGAGGCGGCCCGGGTGCGGCGTCGGCCGCACTGTGCGACGGTGATTGAGGCGAAGGCCTTGCCGCTAATTCTGCGGCGAGAAGCGGGATCAAGACACTGTCCCGCGGCTTCTCTGCCCATGGTAGCAGGGCCTCGCGGCGCGCCGCGGCTATGCGCTTGATGACCTCGCTCCAGTCGCCACCTGGCTGCAACAGCAGTACGATGCGAGCCTTTGCCTGGTCAAAACTCAGCACGCGGTAATTGTCCGCAGGGGTCAGATCATCGGCACGAGCGATCACCGCGACCCGCTGATGGCGAGACCTCACCGTGCAGCGGAATGCCCAGCTCCCCGCCGAGAAGTTGCGGCGATATCCGATGGCCACCCCAGGCAACAGTTGCAGGTAAAACGGCGTCTGCTGGAGGGGCAACCGCCGGCGGGCTTCGGGGCTCGCCAAAATCTTCGCTAGATCTCGTGTCCGCTTCTTCATCCTCGTCGAACCCGCCAACTGGACTCAAACTGGACTGAACCGCGCGGCGTTCTGCTTATCCCTTTGAGTTTGTTGGCGTCCCCTACCGGATTCGAACCGGTGTTGCCGCCGTGAGAGGGCGGTGTCCTGGGCCTCTAGACGAAGGGGACGAGGCATCACGAGTTAATATCTCTCGGCGCCCGCGCGATCAAGCGCCACAGCGATGGCGGTGCTATTCGCGAAAATTCAGATATTGCAACGGCTGATCGATCTTCAGACCTCGGACGACCGTGATCGCCGCTTGAAGGTCGTCGCGCTTTTTGCCGGTTACGCGCACCTCGTCGCCCTGGATCGATACCTGCACCTTTAGCTTACTGTCCTTGATTTCGCGGATCAGCTGCCGGGCGAGGTTGGAGTCGACCCCTTGGCGAAGCACGATCGTCTGGCGCAGCGTGTTGCCGGAAGCCTTTTCCGGCAGCTTGTAGTCGAGAGCCGCAGAATCGACCTTGCGGCGCGCCAAGTGCACCCTCAGCAGCTCGTGCATCTGCTTCAATTTGAGCTCGTCGTCCCCATGAAGCGTGAGGATTCCCTCCAGCCGCTCGATCGTGCATTTGCTGCCCTTGAAGTCGAAGCGCGTGCCGATCTCGCGCGTCATACCCGCGAGCGCATTGTCGACCTCGGCGAGGTCTATCCGCGAGACGATGTCGAAGCTCGGCACGGCGGCCCTCCGCGAAAGATTGTTCGGTCCGATATAGCGCGCCAGCGGCTGGAAACACAGGTCAGATCGCGTCGCGAAAGGCACGTGCCGTGGTCGCGAGCCCGGTATCGGTAGGCACCGGAGGTGACCAGTCGAGCAGGTCTCGCGTCGCGCTATCGTCAACCTGCAGCGAGAGCGTCAGGCGAGCTACGAGCGGGCCGAGGGCGGGGACGGGGCGCAATGTCGCAAAGGCGGCCTCCGGTACCGCAAAGAGCCGCGCCCGGCGCCCAAGCCCAGCTGCCAATCTGCAGACCAATTCCTGCGTCGAGAGGTCAACGGTGTCGCGGACCAGCAGCACCCGCCCGGCGGCAGCCGGATCGATGGCGGCACGAGCACCGAGGTCGACGAGGTTGTCGAGAAAAATCAGGCTACGGCGATTGTCGATTCTTGCAAAAGGCAACGGGAGCCCGCTCGCGGTAAGCCGGATCAACGCTCGGAAGTTGGCTTTAACGTTTGGCCCATAAACCAGCGGCGGACGCAAGATGACGAGCTCGAACCCGGTCTCTTGCGCTGCGGCCAACAGGAACCGCTCACTCGCCAGCTTGGCGCGCCCATAAGGATCGCCGGGTGATGGCGGGTCGGTCGGGCGGAATGGGGCTCCCGGCGCGGTCACCGCACCCATCGCTCTGACCGAGCTCATATAAACCAGCCGCCGTACTCCACTGGCCGCGGCAGCGCGCGCCAACGTCGCAGCCGCTTGCGGTGCAGCATTTGGCGCCCCCCGGTCGGCAAGATGGATCACGATCTCCGCAGCGGTAAGATGAGACGACCAGTCTGTCCGCGGACCAATGTCGCCAATCGGCCGGACTTCGACGCCCGGTATTGGGTTCGCCGGGCCGCGCGTTATCCCGAGAACATCGTGGCCGCGCGCGCCAAGGCCACGGCACAACGCATCGCCGATGAAGCCCGCTGCACCGGTCACCAGAATGCGCGCCAGGCCCAATCCTCCAACCCTCAGCCTGCGGCCGGATGGCGCAAGCGATCTCGCCGCAAATGCATTAAAGAGGCGCCGGTCGCAACACAAGGCCGGGTCAACCAGCGTGGTGGTCCTCGATCCTGTACCTCCGCCGTCGTCGCCATCGGCGGCGCCGCATGCCGGGCGGCGGCCGAAGCTCCTCTTCTTGGTGACCGAGGATTGGTACTTTTGCTCACACCGTTTGCCGGTCGCCCGAGCTGCGCGCGAGGCTGGTTTCGAGGTGGTCGTCGCGACCCGGGTCCGAGCGCATGGCGAAGAGATACGCGACGAGGGTTTCGCCTTGCGCCCGATCGCCTGGCGGCGACGCGGCGATGGTCCCCTCGGCGCCGCGCGGGCGATATCCGCGATCTCCCGAGTGTATCGCGACGAGCGGCCCGACATCGTCCACCATGTCGCGCTGAAGCCGGTACTATTCGGCGG
>Ga0318536_10000289_pt1 | contig 13853 bp, 12 predicted proteins | sample GRESIP117b4f28_FD_203481 | JGI IMG/M metagenome (GOLD analysis project Ga0318536, IMG submission 203481) | Tropical soil microbial communities from Luquillo Experimental Forest, Puerto Rico - GRE.SIPMG.117b4f28 | ecosystem: Environmental > Terrestrial > Soil > Tropical forest > Bulk soil... | reverse complement strand
CCGTTGCGCGCGGCACCCACAAGTGCGGCGAGCGTCGCGTAGGCCGCGAACAATGCGCCGAACACGTCGGCCGTCTGCACCCCCGGCCGCATCGGCATCTTGCCGGGCTCGCCTGTCACCGAGAGCGCGCCCGAAAACGCTTCGATGATCAGATTGACGCCGGCGCGCCGCCGGTCGGGTCCGGTCTGGCCGAAGCCCGACACCGAGGTGTAGACGATGCGCGGATTGACGGCTTTGACGTGCGCGGCGCCGAGGCCGAGCTTGTCGAGCGCGCCCGGCCGGTACGCCTCCAGCACCACGTCCGACACGCGCGCGAGCTTGAGCAGGATCTCGATCGCTTGCGGTCGCTTGAGATCGAGCACGAGGCTCCGTTTGTTGCGGTTGAGCGCGACGAAGCTCACGCTCTCGCCGTCGCGGATCGGCGGCGTGGCGCGGCCCATGTCGCCCCGCGGCGGTTCGATCTTGACCACGTCGGCGCCCATGTCGGCGAGCAGCGTGCCGGCGAGCGGGCCGGCGATGAAATTCGCCAGCTCGATGACCTGAATTCCCGCCAGCGGTTTTGGCATGTCGATGTCCTTGCACCCAATATCAGGTGTGGGCGGGGCGCATTGCCCTGTTGCGCATCAGGCACGGACGCGCTTCGGCTATTGTATCTTCAGTCCCGCCTTGTCGATGATGTCCTTGTACATCGGAACCTCGCGCGCGATGCGCGCGCGGAAAACCTCCGGTCCCTCGGCAACGACGGGAAGGCCCGCTTTCACGAACTTCTCCCGCACATCGGGGCGGTTGAGGATCAAGGTGAGTTCCTTCGCCAGCCGATCGATGACCGGCTGCGGCGTCCCGGCCGGCGCGTAAATGCCCTGGAAGGTGTCGGAGACGGCGTCCTTGACCCCGAGCTCCTCGAGCGACGGCACGTTGGGAAGATCGGGCCAACGCTCCCGCGAGGTCACGGCGATGGGACGCACTTTGCCGGCGTCGATCAACGCCATCAAGGATCCGATGTTAGCGGTGTAGAGGTCGACTTGGCCGGCGAGCACGGCGGTGGTCGCAGGTCCCGCGCCCGGGAACGGGATGTGCAACATGTTGATCCCGGTCCGCAGCTTGAGGACTTCGCCGGCGAGATAAGGTGTCGTCCCGGCGCCCGGGCTCGTCCAATTGAGCTTGCCCGGATTGGCCTTCGCCTTGGCGATCAGCTCCGGCATGGTCTTGATGTCCGATTGCGCCGGAACCACGAATGCGTTGGGCGACGCGCCGATCACCATCACCGGGACAAAGTCCTTGTATGGATCGTAGGCTGCTTGGGCGTAGAGGCTCGGATTGACCACGTAGGCGCTCGAGCACACGAGCAAGGTGTAGCCATCGCCACCGGCGCGCGCCGCCGCCGCGATGCCGATATTGCCGCCGGCGCCGCCGCGGTTCTCGACGATCACCGGCTTGCCCAGTGCCTCGCCGAGCGCGGTGTTGATCAGCCGCGCCGCGATGTCGGTTCCGCCGCCGGCGGGAAAGCACACGATCATGGTGATCTGCCGCTCGGGATATTCCGCGCGTGCCGAGGCGCAGGTCGCGCCCGCGGCGGCGATCAAAATCGTCGCCGGTAGCAGGCGGCGCAGAATCTGCCTGGCGCGCGGGATGCTCGACATCGGGCTTTGCTCCTGGGCGTGTTTTATTGTCCAATGATTATGGCAGCCATTTCCGTCGCCGTCATGCTGGGGTAGAGGGGCGCCCCGAACCAACCAGATCGCGCCATGACCAACAGCTTCGACACCATCATCATAGGCGGCGGCGCGGCGGGATGCGTGCTGGCCAACCGTCTATCTGCGCGATCGGGCACGAAGGTGCTGCTGCTCGAAGCCGGACCAGACACGCCGCCGGGCAAAGAGCCGGCCGACGTGCTCGATACCTACGCGACCTCGTATTACAACGACGCCTATTTCTGGCCGGACCTCAAGGTGCATTGGCGCCGCAAGGACAATTCCCCGCCCGTTCACTTTTCGCAAGGGCGCATCATGGGCGGCGGCTCCTCCGTGATGGGCATGGTGGCGTATCGCGGAACGCCGGACGATTACGCCGAATGGGAGGCGCACGGCGCGGCCGGTTGGGGCTGGACCGACGTGCTGCCTTATTATCGCAAGCTCGAGACCGAGCTGGATTTTACCGGCGAGTTGCACGGCCGCGACGGCCCGGTGCCGATCCGCCGCACCAAGCCGGAAGACTGGGCGCCGCTGTCGAAGGCGGTCTACGCTTTTGCGCAAGAGCGCCAGATCCCGTTCATCGCCGACATGAACGCGGATTTTCGCGACGGCTACGGCGCGGTGCCCATGAGCAACTGGCAGAACAAGCGTGCATCGGCCGCGATCTGCTATCTCGACGCGGCGGTGCGCGCGCGCGGCAATTTGACGGTCGTCAATGGTGCGACCGCGACTGGCTTGGTGTTCGAGGGCCGCCGCGTCGTCGGCGTCAGCGCGCGGATCGGCGGCAAGGCGGGGGAATTCCGCGCGCGCGAGGTCATTCTCTCCGCCGGCGGCGTGCATTCACCCGCGTTCCTGCTGCGCTCGGGCATCGGGCCGGCCGGGCACCTGCGCGAGCTCGGCATCGAGATGCGCGCGGATCTGCCCGGCGTCGGGGAGAATCTCTCCAACCATGCCATCGTGTTCGTCGGCCTGCTTCAGCATCAGGATGCACGGCAGGCCGAATCGGTGCGGCCGCATCCGATGACTGCATTTCGCTATTCGTCCGGTCTTCCGGGCGCGCCGAGGACCGACATGTACATCAACGTGCAGTGCAAGACCTCATGGAGCCCGCTCGGCTTCCAGGTCGCCAATCTGGCGCCCACCCTGCTCAAGCCCATGGCGCGCGGCCGAGTCTCGCTGCTGGCGCGCGACGCCGGGCGGCCTTGCGTCGAATTCAACTTCGCCGGCCACGAGCTCGACCTTCAGCGCTTCATGCAGGGCTTCCGCCGGGCGGTCGAGATTCTGGCGCACGAGAAAGTGCGCGCGATGAGCGGCGTGACGTTTCCGGTGAAGTTCACCGACCGGCTGCGGCGCCTGAACCGGATCACCACCGCGAACAAAATTCAGAGCGCGGTCATCGCTGCGATCATCGATCTCGTGCCGCCGCTCGCCGGTCCGATCTTCTCGACGCTGGCCGATCGGCGCGTCGATCTCGCAGCGCTGGTCGAGAACGATGATGCGCTGGCCGAGCACATCCGCCAAAACGTTGCCGGCACGTTCCATCCCGTGGGCGCTTGCCGCATGGGCGCCGCGGGCGACCGCCACGCGGTCGTCGACGCGGTGGGACGCGTGCGCGGAATTGGTGGCCTGCGGGTCATCGATGCCTCGATCATGCCGACCGTGCCGCGCGGCAATACCAACATCCCGACCATCATGGTGGCGGAGAAAATCTCGGCAGAGATGATGTCTGAGGTTGGCTGCTCACATCCGCCGGCACCTGCAATAATGCAGTAGACAAAAGCTTTCTCGCCTGTCACCGCCTTGACGTGTCCGCCACTGTCTGTCAGTGTCGGCCCTGCAAATATGGGCAATGTCTAGGGCATGGGCTGGTGACGGACAACAGAACTCGATCACTCAATCGGCTGACTTCGCTCAAGGTCGCGCGCGCAAAGCGGCCTGGTATGTATGCTGATGGCGGCTCGCTCTACCTGCGCGTCGCGCCGGGTGGATCCAAGCAATGGATCTTCCGCTACACTGCCCCCAGCGGCCGCGTGCGCGACATGTCGCTCGGAGCAGTCCACACCTTCAGCCTCGCGGAAGCCAGAGAACGGGCTGCGGACGCCCGCAAGCTCCGCGCCGACGGTATCGAGCCGATCAACCACAAACGCGCGCGTCTGGCCGCGCTACGGGCAGCGGACGCCAAGGCGATGACCTTCGAGCAATGCGCCCGCGGGTTCATCAAGGACAACGAGGCGGAGTGGACGAGTCCAAAACATCGGCAGGAATGGGAGATCACACTCCGCAAATACGTCTTCCCGCTGCTCGGGTCGCTGCCGGTCGAGGCGATCGACACACCGCTCGTGCTCAAAGTCATCAAACCAATGTGGGAGCGTATCCCCACGACAGCCTCGCGCGTGGTCGGCAGAATCCATGCGGTGATCGGTTGGGCGACAGTCCACCATTACCGCCACGGTGACAATCCCGCACGCTGGCAGGGACATCTCGAACACGCGCTGCCGGCGCTGTCCAAGGTGGCCAAGGTCAAACATCACGCCGCGCTGCCCTACGCGCAGGTCGGCGCCTTCGTGGCCAAGCTGCGGAAGGATTCCAGCGTCGGCGCTCGATGCCTGGAATTCATCACCCTCACGGCGGCCCGGCTGGGCGAGGCCATCAACGCAGAGTGGGACGAAATCGATCTCGCTAACCGCGTATGGGTCGTGCCGTCATCGCGGATGAAAGCCGACCGTGAACACCGCGTGCCATTGTCCGATGCCGCACTTGCGGTGCTCAAGGTAATGCAGGCGATCCGGCAATCGGACTACGTCTTCCCTGGAACGCGCCAGGGACGGCCGGTTGGCGAGAACACGCCTGTGCGCTTGGCCAAGCAAGTCGCAGGCAGCAACATCACTGTGCACGGGCTTAGAAGCACGTTCCGTGACTGGGCATCAGAGCGTACGTCGTTCTCGCGTGAAGTCGCCGAGATGGCGCTTGCACACGCGATACCGAATGCCGTCGAGGCCGCATACCGACGCGGCGACCTGTTCGAGAAGCGCCGCAAGCTGATGGAGGCGTGGGCGGAGTTTTGTGGTGGGCGATGAGACATGCCAAAGAAAGATGTTCGACTTGCTAAGTGGCGAGACATCCTGTGGCAGGAAAAGCTGTACCGAGAAGCCATTGGTCTTGGTCTGGAACTCATTGCAAACTCTCCTCGCCTGCACAATGGTGTAACGGCGGCGTTCAAATATTTCGGACTCGACGCAAAGAGCCCACTGCATATCAAAATTCTATTAGGCATCCTCGCTGATGTCTGTTTTCCGAGCCGGAGCCATAAAAAGAAGAGATGGGATGATTATTACTACGTGGACCTCGCACGGTGCTTTGAAGTCATTGTTAGGAAACACGAAGGGGTGAGCGATAGCGAGGCCGCCAAACTCATCCAACTGGAATTCTGGGGTTTCGACCAGCTCACCGCCGATGCGCTTCGACGGCGATTACCCGAGGCGCGTAAGCGCATACAACGTCTAAGAAGAGAAATGGCCAAGCCACCCCGTGGATTGGGCCAGTTGGCAAATTAAACGGCCCCTCCATTTTAGCCAAGAACTAGGGCTCGCTATTCGTCCATTATTGTCGGTGGTTTGTGGACGCCGACAGTTGTCGGCCGTGATAGGAGCCAATAATGGCTGACGCCGTCAAAGAGGCTTTCGCCGTTAAGGAAATCTGCAGGGCCTACGGCATCTCCCGCGAAACGGTTTACAATGAAATAAGGCGTGGTCGCCTGCGGGCGCTTAAGCTCGGCAAGAAGACGATCGTTTTGAAGTCTGACGCTGAAGCTTGGCGCAACAGCCTACCGCCCCTCAAGCTGGCGGCGCGCGGGGAGGCCCCTCTGCCGCGCGGGGCGAGGCGCCAACCGCGCCGCCTCTCTCCCCGCCTCGCAACCGACGAAGCCGCCATCCGCTGAAACGCAGAACGATGCCCCGAAGGACGCTGTCTGCATTTCTCGGGGCGGCAGATTTGCGGGAGGGTCCGGCGATGACACACGACCGCGCCACCGTTGTCACCCAGGTCTTGGTCGACGCCCTCGTTGACGCCATGACCACGATTATTCGCACTGAATTCCGTCGCCGCTTTACCGAGATCCTACGCGAGGAGTTTCGGGAGGAGCGCCAGCAAGCCGCCGCTGATCGCGCGCCGCCCGACCCGTGAGACCAGGGAGCCGAAATAGCGGCCTTCGCGCGCAGCCGCACAGCAATGCGCGCGACAATCCAAAGAGGCAAAGCGTCATGACCAACCCAGTCAGAAAGCACATACCGACATCAGCGCAAATTCAGCAAGAGCAGAAGGAGCGAGCCGACCGCGAGCGCGAAGCGCGGTTGGCCGCAGGACGGAAGGTGGTTGCGCCCCAACCGGCCGCGAAGCAGCCGCAAGACAAAATCGAGCGGCTCACCGGCCAAGTGGTCGCTCCCACGAAAGCCACGTCGGTCGCGGTGCCGGACACGCGTACGCCGCAGCAAGCCTACCTGGATGAAATTGCGCCACCATCGTCGCTGGTGGGCAGGCCAATCAAGTTCGACGGCAAGGCGGGGAAATGGCTCTTCGGCGATACCGACGAGGAGATCAGCCCGGACACCGACTTTATTCCGCTGTGCGACGAAATTCTAATCGGCTGGATCAAGTTCAACGGCAAGGGCGAACAGCCCGATCGCATCCAGGGCTTGCTTTACGACGGCTTTGTCATGCCGCCGTTGAGCTCGCTGCCCGATCGCGATCAGTCCAAGTGGGAGCTCGGCCTCGACGGCGAACCCGCGGATCCATGGCAACATCAAATGTGCCTGATCTTGCAGTCACCAGGAACCCACGAGCTAGGCACATTCGCTACCAGCTCGCGCACAGGACGGCGAGCTGTCGGCAACCTGCTGCGGCACTACGATCGCATGCGCAAGAAAGACGACGATCATTACCCCGTCGTCCGGTTCAAGGTCTCAGGCTACAACCATCGCGACGAGCGGGTCGGCTGGGTGCACACGCCGGTCTTTGCCGTCGTCGGGAAGGCCTCCAAGGCATCCGCCGCCATCCCCGACACGTCACCTAGTGGCGACCTCGACGACGCCATCCCGTTCTGAGGAGAGGAGCAAGAAATGCCGCATGCCACGCCCCTGCCGATAGCCGAGAAGGCGAAAGCCGCGATAGCTCGCCAAGAGGCGATCGAGAAAAAATGCGCGCAGGCCATCGAGCACTTCGACCTCGATAGTAGTCCGGAAGGCGAGCAGGCGGCGATAGCGGTGGCCAAGGATATTGTTGCTGCCTTTGCCATCGCGAATGTCCGCGTGAGCCTGTCCGAGATAAGGGACCGCATCCGGTTGATCCTTAAAGAGCGGGAAGAGGGGGATTAGACCCGTTCCAGCACCCTCTTGTCGCCGGCAAATGCCGGCGGTTCTTTTCACGCAGAGGTGCTTCCGTGGCGCTGCTTCGGTATGTCTGTTCGCTGCCCAACCCTGGCACCAAGGGCGCCATTCGCGAACTTTTCTATCCGGACAACCCGGAGGGCCGGGCGCGTGCCGAAAAATTCGCACAGCACGAGAACAAGCCGGGACGCGGCGTGTACGACTGCATCGGCAGGCTACAGGACGGCGCAAGGTCGCGCTGCAAGGACACGGTTGCAGACCTCGACCAGATCGTCGCCGACCTCGACCTCAAGAATATCACGCAACGGCGCGACGCGGTTCTGCAATGCGTCAAGGGGCTGGTACTGCCGCCGAGCGAAATTCGCGACAGCGGGTTCGGGCTGCACTTGATCTGGCATCTCAAGGAACCCGTCGAGGATGATGACGGCTTGTCGCAAGCCGAGACGACTATGAAGCGGCTCGCCGAGCTGCTAGCCGGCGACCTGAAGCCAACTCACCGTGCAGCGCTGCTGCGTCATCCCGGCTCCGACAACACGAAGGGCAGAGAACCGCGGCCGTGCCGGACCATCGAGGCGGGCGGCGCGGCCTACGACATTTCGGAATTCGACGACATGTTCGACCTGTACGCCGACCGCCCGCTGCTGACGCGCAAGGCGGAAGCCGCCAAGGGCAATGGACATGACCGCAACAGCGAGCAGGAGTTGCGGACCAGCGAGGGCCGGCTCGACGGTGAGGCTGCCTTGGCGGCGATGAAGCCGACCGGCGCCAGCGTCAATGATACGGTGTGCCGCGTCATTCCGTCATTGTTGCGCAGGGGCGAACATCCGAGCGACGTGCTCGAGCGCGTGGTGAGCGCGGTCATGGAGATGGCAAAGCGTTGCAGACTGAAATGGAGCGAGACCGTTGAAGTCCAGGCTACCCGCAAACGCATCCTGAGTGCCTACAACAACCTGCTGCTCAGAGACTACGACCCGGCAACGGGAGATATCCCAGGGTGGCTGCCGGGTGAGTACCACGCACGGTGGGCCGAGGTTGTCGGAACGGGGTGCCGCCCTTGCTTCGGCTTCAACCGCGGCGGGTTCTATATCCGCAAGGCGCAAGCGGCAGCGGCCAGCCGCAACTTCGAAACCGCGCCGGGTCCCGCGCAAGGGAAGCCCGCAAGCAACCGCACGCAGGCCGGCCCGAGTGGCTGGCACCTATACGACAGCACGATGGCCGAGCCGCCACGGTGGCTGGTCAAGGGCATCCTGCCGGAGAGCGGGGTAGCGATCATCCCCGGGCAATGGGGGAGCTACAAGACGACGACCGCCCTCGACCTGGCACTGTCCGTCATGACGGGCCGTCCCTTCGCCGGCCGCTACCGGATCAAGCGGGCAGGCGCGGTGGTCTATTTCGCGCTCGAAGGCGCGGGCACGCTGCAATCGCGGCTTGCGGCGATTGCCAAGCAGTACGACGCCCCCGCCACGCTGCCCTTCGCCTGGAGAAGCGATTGCCCGTTGCTGACCGCAAAGGACGCCGGCCTCGCCATTACTAACCACTGCAACAGCGCGGCTGCTTATTTCAAGCAAGTCTATGGGGTGCCTACCGTCCTGATCCTGATCGACACTTACGCCGTGGCCGCCGGGTTCACTTTATCAGGCGACGACAGCGACACAGCCGCAACTCAGAAGGCGTTCACCGCCCTGCGCTATGTGCACAAACACACCGGTGCCGCCGTCGTAGTGGTCGACCACTTCGGCAAGGTGATGGAGGCCGGGACACGCGGGTCATCCAACAAGGAGGGCAATGCCGACGCCGTGCTCGCCACCCTGGCCGACAAGGAGCTCAGCGGCACCGTCTCGAACACCCGGCTTGCGGTACGCAAGCAGCGCGACGGGCTGTCCGGGTTCGAAATTCCCTTCACCCCGCAAGTCATCGATCTCGGCCTGGACGAGGACGGCGACCCGGTTACGGCGGTGGTCCTCGATTGGGGTGTCCCCCGGAAAACTACCGGCGAGGCGCGCAAGCCAAAGGACGTTGTCCTGCTCTGCTCCGTGTTGGCCAAGGTCGTCGCTGAAAAGGGGTTCCCCTTCCTGCCGTCGCCCGGAGGTCCGAGCGTGCAAGCCTGCCACGGGGACGACCTACGCGACGCGTTTTGCGAGCGCCGGCACGCAGGCAACCGAAAAGCGCGTTGGATAGCCTACTCGCGGGCGCTCAGGGCCGCCACCGCCGCTTCCCTGATCGGGACAAGGAACGAGGAAGGAGAATGCTTTATCGTATGGGCGCGACAGCCCGGGTGACCCTCAACCATTCTCGCCGGGGCGTCTACAACGTCTACATACTATGTTTTTGTAGACTTGTAGACGCTAAAAACGGGTCCAACCGTCTACAAGTCTACAAGCAGAGACTTGTAGACTTGTAGACAAGAAGGGGGACCAAAAATTGAAAACCAGGAGGTTGTTGCAATGACCCGCATCCCGAAAACATGCGTGCTCGACTATGACGAAATAGACGAGTTCGAACTCCGCCTGCGTGCCCCGCACCGCCAATGAAATGGGTGGCGCGAGCCCCGATCCAACCGAATAGCGCATGGAAGGCCTTGGGCGTCATCGGCCCGTCCCGCTCGGTCATAAAGACATGCGAGGACGGCCCCTGTTCGCGCTGCAGGCGTCGTAGCGCGCGTATCTCGTCGCCATTGCAGATCGCACAACTCGGACGCCCGCAAGCCGTGGCGGTAGCCGATCGATGGCCCCAGCGGCTCGACTTGCGGGCCGCGTCCATCAACTGCTCGATCTCACATGCGCCGACCCCTCGGATAGTCTACGAACTAGCGCGTGCCGCCGCATGGCGCGTGGCTGTGGCGCTTGCGCGATGACATAGCGGCGCGCTGGCGGTGAGTCGCGCTCAATCGGATCACACATCGCCCGGAACGTCCGCAGCGTTCGCGTAAGAGCCGAAGCTGACCCCCCGCCAGCCGGCCCGCACGCTCTCTTAAGACTGTCTCGCGGAAATGGAATGCGAAAACGGATCGGGCGCGTTAAACCGCTGGCATCGCATGAAAAATTATTCAGCTATTCAATGGTCGGTTCCATCACAACCTCGAAATCATCGAGAGATCGACCGCGTAGCTCCGCGCGATCGATGCCAGGGTTTCGCCTGCAGCACGCCGCTTGATGGCCTCAGCCCGCTGATAGGGCGAGAGCTTGGGCTTGCGGCCAAATTTGACGCCATTCGCCTTCGCCCGCCTGCGGCCCTCGCTGGTGCGCTCCCGGATCAGCTCGCGCTCAAACTCCGCGATGGCGGCCAGGAGCGTGGAGAGCAGCCGACCCTGCGGGCTTGAAGTGTCCCACAGCGGATCGCCAAGTGAGCGGAATACGGCGCCAGCCTTGCCGATACGGTCGATCAGGTCGAGAAGCTCACGGGTCGAACGACCAAGCCGATCGAGCTTGGTCACCAGGACGACATCGCTCGGCTTGAGCGCGGCCATGAGCTTGGCCAATTGTGGGCGATCAGCGCGCACGCCGCTGATCTTCTCGCGGTAGATCGTGGTCGCGTCCGCGGCTTTGAGCGCCTCGATTTGGCCGGTCAAGTGCTGATCCGCGGTGCTGACGCGAGCATAGCCAAAAACGGTCATTTAGCCCTCCCATTTCACAAATAAGATTTGCAATGTCTAACACGTTGAAAATCCTTGTCCAGCATTATTTTGTGAAACTGCCAAGTTTTGCAAGAAATAGTCGACGGCGGCATCAGCGCCAGCGCGCCGCCACGTCATCCGACAATCGCCAGATCCAATTGTTGCGACCAAGACGCCGGATCCGTCGCGCACCAAACGACCGCGCAGCTCGATTCATCGATGACCGCTCGGATTCCGTCAGCGGCCGTTTTTCGATCAGCACCACGCGCGGCCAGCACCACGTGCCAAGCTCCACGCTGGACGCTTCCTGCGTGACGAGAAAGCATCGAGCGGCCTGCCGCTGCAGCCGACCGACCTTCCTTCGCTTCTGACCGAACAAATAGCCCATTTCAGCCCATTGTTGGAGACGACGCGTCATCCTCGAGCGGGAATTTTCGGAACCGGTGGTAGGACGCGAGTGTCAGGCATAGCAAGCTGCGTCACGCGAGCGCGTTGTAGTAGCTGTCCTGCAAATGATCTCTGATCGGCTGCGGAAGATACTTGAACAGAGGTCCGAAAGTGCCGGGACCAGGCGGCGACAAAACATGGCCAGACAATAAGCCTTCGATTCTGCTTATGAGAGTGGGAGCGAGCCCCAATGAAAATTCAGGTGCATCCGAGCCGAGAGCCGACAACGGTGCTGCCGGATCGAACTTTTGGCCGCTCGCGCATTCAAGCTCACGGCCAACATGTCGAAATCCGATAGCCGACATTGGAATACGCGCAACGACGTCGAGACCATGAACAAGGCGATACGTCACTGGCCCGAGTCTTGCGTTGTTATTGTAGGCCATTTGGAACCTTTCACCGCCGGCACGCGGCATGCCAAAGCCATAAACCCCTCTAGGCGCGGCACCAGCAGAATCGGCGAATTGTGCGGCGAGGACAGCGAGCGCAGCTCCAAGACTGTGGCCCGCAATAAACAGCGGCTTGTGTATTTGCTGACTCCTAGCAATTGCTTGCCCGATCTCGGTCCGGACGGCATCGAGCGCCGCTTGAAAGCCCGCGTGGGTATCCGTATCAGGAGTTCGTGGAATGTTAAAGTCGGTTGCCAACGTTTCCCATACCGCTGGATCGGTGCCCGCAAATGCGATAAGGACCGCGTCAGCTCGCTCGCCCCAAATTCCGCAGGTATCGAAGCTTGCGGTTACGTCGACCTTGTGTTCGACAAATGGGAATATTGAAACAAAATTCCACACGTTTCGGACCGCATCGATTGTCTGCGGTTTACCGGTCTCGTACGCAAGCTGAGACAGCCACATCAATGCTCGCGCATTGTCAATCCTAAAATCTGTCGCAGCGGCATCGAAATTTGCAAAGGCCGTCCGGCTGTATTGATCGGGCGGAAGCTCAACAAATGTACTCACTGCGCCCTCCAGTGATGACGCGATCCGGCCGCTACCCCAAATTATTTCCGACCTCGCCATTCGTCGACATCGAGGCTGTCGCGGTGCGACCGGAACGCTCGGCGACACATTCTTTCCTCGGCCCCTTCAGATCGAAGCTCGGCGCCGGGGTTGGCGGCGCAGGCGTCGGTTGCGTTGGCGCGGGTTGCGGTATCAGCATCGCGACCGGAACCGGAATCGCTTGAACGTATGGCGTCGGCCACAACATCCTGTGCAGCCCGATGTCTCGATCGGCGATCTGTGCGACTTGGGCTGCGCCTGCTCGGCTTTATTGCACGTCGAGAACGGCGGTGCGGCCGCGACGATCATCACGGGCTTTCCGATGTGGCGCGCGTCCTGGCCCATGCTGAACGGCCTCCCGACGGTGCCGAGTGCTTGCAGGGTGGTGCTCAGCGCGAGGCCGGTGACGCTGAGCTGAAGGTTCGACCTTGACATCGCGGGCGTCGCGGGCGTCGGCGGCGTCATACAAGTCCTTCAGATCCTTCGAATGACCGGGGTTTGCGGCGCTATAGGCGAATGCCTCGGTTGCGCTTGGCCGCCTCACGACCGGAAGCGGAATCGGCTGACCGTATTGCGTCGGCCACAACGTCCTCTGTAGCCGCGACCACGCCTCGTTCGGTGACACGTGCGACTTGGGCTGCTCCTGCTCGGCCTTGTTGCAGGTCGATAGCAGCGGCGCGACCGCGACGACCAATGCGAGGCTGACGAGCTTTCCGATGCTGCGCATGCTGGTCCGCTATGTCGTTTGTCGCCCGAATCCGCTCAACAGCCGGAGAGCTATACTCCCCAAGGCGCCGAAGCCGCCAGTGGCGCCGATCGCGGCAGTGATGATCGGAACGAGCGTCGCAAGCGTCCCGATGCCCGTCGGTTCCTGGCCCATACCGAAGGGCGTCCCGACGATGCCGAGTGCCTGCAGGATCGTGCTCAGCCCGAGACCAGCGACGCTGAGCTGAACGCTTGGCTTCGACAACGCGGGCGTCCCGGACGTCGTCTGCGTTTTCTTCGCGAGCGCTTCAGCCGGGAGCAGCTGCGTCAGCAGCGCGTTCACGTCGGTATTCGCCGCCGCTGCTCCGGGCTTGCCGGTCAGCAGTCCAGACAAGAGGTCGGTGGTATCGAGTTGTGTCCCGCTCAGCGCCGATCGCAGCAGCAGCGGCAACAGCATCTTCGCGGCGTCGTCGGCCATTAGTAGTTTCCCCTTCGAAAGCATCATGAGCAAGAGGATGAGCAGCGGCAGATTGTCCTTCGGTAGAGGTTTCGGTATGTCGCCCCCCGGCCCATTCGGCAGGGGAAAGCCGCCGTTGCGCGCGTCCTTGGCCCATTGAATGGCTTGCTGTTTGGGGGTGAGGTGTTCCATTCCCGCAGGTGGCGCGGCTGGAACCCACGTGAATAAACCGTCAGTGGGGAAGTTGCGCGGTGTATAGCCAAAGGCTTCCGCCATGTGTGAAGATATGTCGATCTTGCGGCCGGTACTTGGGTTGGGACCAATATCTGTCTGCGGCATCGGCAGGGATATGCCGTTGGGGGCAGTCACCACAAACCAATCGCCTAATGTTGAGCGATCAAAGAAGGCGCAGCCCTGCGCCCAGTCAGGCACACCAAGCTTGTTGCTCCCCGGTTCATCACCTGAATCAACCCAGTTGTACGTTCCGCTGTACTGCGAGTACCAGCTGCCGCGGCCGGAGCTCACAGTCGCGTAGGTCGATGAATGCGCTGGGATGGGTAC
>Ga0318536_10000276_pt1 | contig 14031 bp, 7 predicted proteins | sample GRESIP117b4f28_FD_203481 | JGI IMG/M metagenome (GOLD analysis project Ga0318536, IMG submission 203481) | Tropical soil microbial communities from Luquillo Experimental Forest, Puerto Rico - GRE.SIPMG.117b4f28 | ecosystem: Environmental > Terrestrial > Soil > Tropical forest > Bulk soil... | reverse complement strand
CCTCGACCACGGATGTAGCCGAGGGCCAGGCCGTGATTTGGATGTCGTTCGCCGGCGGAGGATCGAAGGTCGCGTTCTCGGGTAATGCCGATCCGTTCGGCACGAACGCAGACCACGGGTCCGAGATCTTCCTCGTGGACTACGCCGGGACGAATTTCAAGCAGCTGACCAACTCCGTAGGCCCGGCCAACATCCCCCTGGCGTCGGAGTACCCCGCCATCACGGGCGACGGGCTCACCGTCTTCTTCTCGTCGGACGTGTTCACGCTGACACAGAACACCGACCGATCGTACGAGCTCTGGAAGATCAAGACCGATGGGACCGGCAAGACCCTGCTGACGAACAACGGAATCGAGACCTACGAGCTCGTCGTGACCAGCTCGGGCAACCGGTTGGCATTTCGCGACGCGTTCGGCGACGGTGAGACGAAGATCATCGACGCCAACGGCTCCAACCTCAGGACGCTCACCTCGACGACGAAGTATTCCGCCGAGTACGCCAGCATCGACGGCGCCGGAAACAACATCGCATTCACCTCGAAGGCCGATCTCATTCCCGGGGGGAACACGGGACACACGGTGGAGCTGTTCCTGATTCACCCCGACGGGTCGGGTCTCGCGCAGCTGACCCACGGTCTCGACATTCAGTGGCCGGCGATCGCGGGGAACGGCGCGACGATCGCGTTCACGTCCTTCGCCGATCCCCTCGGCACGAACTCGAGCCACAGCGGCCAGGTGTTTCGCGTCAACAGCGACGGTACCGGTCTGGCGCAGGTCACCCACGCCACCTCGGGGTTCGCCTACCTCCCGAGGACGTCCCGTGACGGCAGCATCATCGTGTTCTCGGCCGAGATGAACTTGACCGGCCAGAACGCCGACCTGAGCGCCGAGGAGTTTCGGATCAACGCCGACGGGAGCGGTGTTGTTCAATTGACCAACTCCTCCGACGCGAACAGCTACAGCTACGCGAATTTCATCGACGACGCGGGTACGTGGGTCACGTTCACGAGCACCGCGAACCTCGATGGACTCCACGGCGCCGGGGTGTTCGACCAATGGCGCGTCCGGAGCGACGGAACGGGGCTCCAGGCGATCACCACCGGTGTCGCGGGCGACGATTCGGGCTACGGCGACATCAGCGGCGACGGCTCGACGATCTGCTTCGAGTCCAACAAGGATCTCACCGGCGGAAACCCGGACCACAACGATGAGATCTTCCTCTGGACCTCCGGAACGTTTCGTCAGCTCACGTCCACGACCGACGGCTCCTCCTACTACTGCCGCCTGAGCCGGAACGGACAGTGGGGCTACTTCCTTTCGTACGCGTCGATCTTCGAGCCGAACCCGGCGGGAGTGAACCAGTTCTACCGTGTCAACATCGGAACGGGCGCCGTCGAGCGCGTCGAGGGCCTCGGGTTCGGCGCCGCCTACTACTCGCCGGCGGCGGACTACGGGAACGGCAACGAGCCGGCGGTCGACGACACGGGTGTCCGCGCGGTCTTCGCGCAATGGACGGACGGCGCGCGGACAAACCCCGACCTCTTCAAGGAGGTCATGCTCTACGACTACACGAAAGCTCCCGCGATTGCCGTCGCATCGGGTCCCGCGCCGACGCGCGTGTCCTGGGACGTCGAGGCGGGTCCGATTCGTTACGACGTCCTCCGCGGCGACCTGGCGAATGTGCACGTCAGCGGCTCGTCAATCGATCTCGGCACGGTGGCCTGCGTGAAGAATGACTCTCCCGTCAATTCGACCGAGGGATCAGACGATGGCCTGACTCCCAATCCCGGCCAAGTTTTCTTCTACGTGTATCGCGGCTCGCAGGGACTCTCAGCGGGACCGGGATCGTATGGTCAGGGGAGTGGAGGCAAGGAGCGTTTGGCGAGTTCGGGGGATTGCCCACAGTAGGCACTGCAGTCCAACCGTCTCAGGCCGCGGCTCTCGGAGAACTCTCCGTAGAGCCGTGCGCCGTCGAAAAAGGATGGCCTTTCCTCAATCCCTAGCGTTCCGCTTCGGGTTCGAAATGCGTTACGTCTGCGGAGCCAAACGCTGAGTTTTCGAACTCCTGGCTCTCTGGTTAACAGCCCCCTCGCCATTCCAATCCTTCTCGCGTGAAAGAGGCCACGGGTGCGCACAAGTTGTCGGCGGGCCAATGGTGTGCGGGTATCTCAAGACAGGACGGGGCGCAGGCTGCGGTTAACAGTTGGGGAGAGCGTGGAAAGGCTCTCGGGCTCTCGTGCGCCGGACAAAACCGGCGAGAGGTTGCGAATGAAAGAGTCGTACGGTGAAGGAGTAGCGATCCACACCGGCCCCGAGTCATGCGCCGACGTCCGCAAGGGCGTAGGTGAAGCGTTGACAGGGGAACATGCAGGCTGGGCATTGAGCCGCGAAAATGAGAGTCCACATCGGGGCGCCGACGCTCTGAGAGTAAGCGGAAGGCCACACTCGTCGTGTCGCCATCGCGAGACACGCCGAGGCCCCGCGCGGTCAGAGACCCCAGGCATGCACGGAAACCTCTCGTCCGGGAACCGGGAGATCCCACGTTCGCCTGCCGCTTGGAGTGAGGCAGGCCGCATCGGGAAGTCCAAGGACACTCGCCGATGACGCACGAACGTGGGAAGTCGGATGGCCCCGTAGTACCGAGGAAGCTGCCGAACAAAGCCGTGGGACCGGGTGCGGAGGCAGTGGAGGGAAGGGGGCTGGCCAAGGGGAATCCGCACGGAGGCAACGCGTCCCGGACACTGAGCCGGGTCGGCGCGCCCAGCGCATTCGAGCGGATACGACACGCAGCAAGGAGGAACAGGACACAGCGGTTCACCGCGCTCCTGCACCACGTCTACGACCAAGAGTGCCTGCGCACGGCGTACCTGGGAATCAAGCAGGACGCTGCGGCGGGTATCGATGGGGAGACATGGGCGCACTACGGGGAAGGGTTGGAGTCGAATCTGGCTGACCTTTCCGACAGACTGAAGCGAGGAGCGTATCGGGCGAAGCCGGTTCGTAGGGTGTTCATCGCGAAGGCGGACGGGCGGCAGCGGCCGCTCGGCGTTCCCGCGCTGGAAGACAAGATCGTCCAGCGCGCCGTCGTCGAGGTACTGAACGGGATCTACGAAGAAGACTTCGTTGCGTTCTCACACGGTTTCCGTCCCGGGCGCAGTCCCCACAATGCTTTGGATGCGCTCGCGGTCGGGATCGAAGCGAAGAAGGTGAGCTGGGTGCTCGATGCCGACATCCGTAGTTTCTTTGACACTCTCGACCACGGATGGCTGGTGAAGTTTGTCGAGCACCGGGTAGCGGACCGGCGTGTCGTGCGCTTGATCCAGAAATGGCTCAGCGCCGGCGTGCTGGAAGATGGCAAGCGGATACGGAGCGAAGTGGGGACCGTCCAGGGCGGGAGCATCAGCCCGCTGCTGGCGAACATCTACTTGCACTACGTGTTCGACCTCTGGGCTCGGCAGTGGAGGCGGAAGCATGCGCAGGGCGACGTGATCGTCGTGCGTTTTGCAGATGACTTCGTGGCGGGGTTCCAGCATCGAACGGACGCCGAACGGTTCTTGGCCGAACTACGAGATCGATTTCGGCGGTTTGGCCTTGAGCTGCACCCCGAAAAGACGCGACTGATCGAGTTTGGTCGATTCGCCGCGGAACGCCGTAAGCGGCGCAGCGAGGGGAAGCCGGAGACCTTCAACTTCCTCGGCTTCACTCACAGCTGCGGGAAGACCCGCAAGGGGACCTTTGCGGTACTTCGGCAGACGATGCGAAAGAGGTTGCAGGCGAAGCTGAGGGCGGTCAAGGCCGAGCTTCAGCGACGGTTGCACAACGCCATCCCGGAAGTGGGTGCCTATCTACGCTCAGTCGTTGCGGGGCACATGAATTACTACGGTGTCCCGCGCAATGGGGCCGCTCTATCGAGCTTCCGTCGAGCGATTGGCTCCCTGTGGTGGCGAGTATTGAACCGCCGAAGCCATCGACGGGGGGTATCGTGGGCTCGCATGCTGCGACTGATCGCCAGGTGGCTGCCACCTGCCCGCATCTGCCGTCCCTATCACTCCTGGCGGCGTCTCGTGAGAACCTGAGGTGGGAGCCGGATGCGGTAGCGCCGCTCGTCCGGATCTGTGCGGGGGGCGCCGGGTGACCGGCGTCCCTACCGCGACCCGACGCGTCAGAGGGCCAGCCGGGGTTGGGATGCGCACGAGTTCTGAGCGCGAGGCGTCCTAGCTGGTCCAGCCGAGCAATGCCGCGGCGAGCGAGAACGTGTCCCGGAAGCCATGCGCGAGAATCGCGACCCACAAGTTGCGTCCCGAGAGCAGGTACGCTCCTCCCAGCACGAGTCCCGAGACGGTGGAGGCCACAACTCCCGCCGGCCCCTTATAGTAATGTCCGATGCCGAACAACACGCTCACCAGAACAAGCGCGGCCACGTAAGCAGTCTTCGATCGTCCACCGACGTCAGCCGCTCGCGTCATCAAGTACCCGCGGTATCCCATCTCCTCCCCGAAGGCCGCGAACAGCCAGGAAATCCCGAGCATTGCAAGCACCCAGGCCAGAGTTGGCTTGGCAGCGTCAAGATCCTTCGACGCGTGCTGAGCCCCCAGGAACTTCTCCGCAAACGGGCCGACGACAACGTCGGAGAGCAGGATGATCAGCGCCGCACTCGCCAGTGCCCAACCGACGGCCCGCCACCATGAGTCCGGTCGTTTCAGACCGATGGTTCTCCATCCGCCGTCGCGTAGCCGGATCGAGATCCACCCCAAGATGAAAAGTAATGGCACCTCGTTCGGCACGATGTGAAAGACATTGTGACCGATGACGATCGCGGCGCCGACGAGGAACTCCGCGAGAGACCACCACCGGCGCTCCCCGCTCGCTGACATCACCATGCTCGTCATCCTTGCCGAGGGGGCGTGTCCCGGCTGTACCGACAGGCGCTCTGGGCTCATAGCAGTGGAACGCATGCGCGCCCTCGGAAGTTCCGTATTCCACCCGCATGCGCGCCCCCCGGCCTCCGCTCCCCGCGCCGCCGTGGGCAAGTGCGTCCTACTGGCGAGCGCCTTCTCCATCTACGGGTGGCGGAACCTGCTTCGGGTGCTGCAGGTCGATCATGCCTCGGTAGATTCGCGACCGGACTTCGTTACGTTCGTTGGCTCGCGTGATGTAACGGATGACGAGCGTTGTCGCGGAGCCCGTCGGCCGGAGACTCAGCGCCGGCTCGCCGCGAGATGCATCGATCGTCGCGCCCGGCGCGACCTTTTGCCATTCATCGGCCGCGAGCTGCGCGTTCTTCTGAGTTTCCGCGGCCACGATCTGCCTTATGGCCTCGCCTGTCGCGAACGGATCGGTGTCGGCCGGCAGGGTGAACTGAACCTCGTCCCACATCCACTGACCGGACGTTGAGAAATTGAAGTAATTCCCTTCCACCGCGTAGCCGTTCATGAACACGACTTTTCGGCCGGTCGGATGCCCGGCATCGGACCAGCTCCCCGTTTCCAGCAAGATCGTGCGCAACGGCCCGATCTCCAGGACCTCTCCGGACACGCCGTTGATCTCAACCCAATCTCCGGCTCGGATCCCGTTACGGCCCATCAGAACGAACCATCCGATGAATGCGACGATGAAATCCTTCAGGGCCACCGTCAGCCCCGCTCCCGCGAGCGCCAGGACCGCGGCGAACTGCGTGGGTGGGCCGAAAATGACCAGCAGGATGAGAATCGCTCCCCCCGCTCGGATCGCGTAGCCGGCCACGGAGTGCAGCGTCTGGACTTGTCTCCGGTCCACCGATGGCCTTGCGAGCGATCGACTGACCGAGAAGTCGATGGCCGTCGTCACCAATGCGATCAGCAGGATCGACAGCAGGCAGTAGAGGAGGAGGTGCACGCACTGCCGCCCACGCTCTCGTATGAGGGTCCACCATTTCTTGTACATGTCGGCGAGTTGTGTCTCGTCTTCGAGCCGCTTGTCGAAGACCTGGAGGTTCTTTCGATTGGCCGCACGCTTCTTGAGCGCGGAGATCTTCGCGGCTCCCGAACTTGGAGAAGTGGGCGCTGTCGCCTGAGGCGTCTGTTTCTCTTCCTCTAGATCCAGCCGGTCGTGGCTGTTCTTGAGCTCGGTCGCCTGAGACCGTGCGTCCTGTTCGGCCTGCCGCAACCGATCGAGCTTCCCATGCAGCGCAAACCAGGCCCTTGCGAGGGCGACGACATTTCGTGCGGGCGCCGCTTCTGCCGAGCTCTGCGGGGTGGATGGAACGAGTGCCTGAAGCCCTCCGCTCGCCTGCTCCCGGGCTTCATACCGCTCCTTCATGCGTTCGATGATGCCCTGCGGATCGCCTCCGGCGCGGATGAGGTCTTGGTGGGCATCGTCGAGCTCGTCCTGATCCAGATCCGCCTGTGCTTGGGCGAGTTGCAGTTGCTGCTCGAGGGCGTCCTTGACGGATTCTTTGGCGCCGGCGAGGTCCCTCTTCACCCGCTCCACCTCGGCTTGATCCATGTCCGTCTGCGATCGCGCATTCTTCAGGCGAGCGGCGATGTCCTGTGCCTCGGGCGAGAGCGGTGCAGGATGGTCCGCCGCCGCTTGGAGCGCGTTGGCGAACGCGAGATCGACCTCCTTATCGGCGATCCGCAAGACCTCCCGTGCCATCCACTGCTCTTCGCGGGTCGCGGCGGACGCGGCCAGCTTTCGAGCCGCGTCGAACTGATCCTGAGTCGCCCTGACCAGATGATAGAAGGGTTCGTTTCGGTACGGAGATCCGCTCGTGGGCTCCGCAATTGGACGGTTCGTGATGACCAGGGCGATCACCGTCACGATCAGAAGAGCAAGAAGCACCTCGGAAATGACGCGGTGGTAAGTCTTCATGACGTCTGCTGAATTGTCGCATCGGAGGCATGCCGAGCCGTTTCATGCGCTGCGACGGACCCAAAGCCTTCTCGCATCGGCAGAGCATATCAGCGATATCGGCTAGAATATGCGGCACTCGGGTAGATGATCCTGGTGCGCGCGATTCACGTTAACCGCCGCGGTTGAGTAAGTTCGCGAGTAGCGCCAGATGAGGGCGTGACGCCAGCGATGGCAAAGTTCCTAACGGGTTTCGACACACGTGGCGTCAGGGTCCACGTGGGCTGGGACTTCGTCGTGGTAGCAGCAGTCGCCCCCTTTCTGATCGTTGGTCGCCGCTTTCTGAGCTGACGCCCCTGAGAGCAGCGAGGAACGTGAACAGCGTGAGTCAGACAAGACGAGCATCACCGGGAGTGTCGGGAGTTTCTGGATCGCTTTCCGCCATTGCGGACCCCCCACTCGCGTGGTGTTCCTCACCGTGACCTGCTTTGTCGTGGCCCTCGCGTCTGCGAGCGAACAGAGCTCGTATCGCATCCTCACCTTCGACTAACGATCGGGGCGCAGCGCGCCATTGAGCAGGTGTGCTGGAACCACCGGGTCTGGCCGAACGAGAACCCGGCGCTGGTGGAGTTCGGCGCGATATTGGATTGCGACGGGAACACTTATTGTTGTTAGCGCCCTCATCGGCGCCTCCCTGCCGTGGCTGGGTCGTGGCGCGGGACTCCTGCCATGGCTTCAAGCGATCCACGCTCAAGCGAAACCGTCGCGCCGTAAGGCAAACCTTCGCTGCCGCGGCGGCAATGCTCGCGCACCATCGCACAGCTGCTGCGCTCAGAAAATCACCATCGGGCGATGCACTCGATCCACGATGGTACGGCGCGGCCGTTCCTGCAGAACTGTCACCATTCCGCTGGCGGGCCGACTTGAGAACGGCGGATGCTCGATACGAGACGTCACGCACAGGCCCGACGAAACGGAGAAATCATGGACACCAGACAATTGATCCAGTCCGTGGAGAGTCACGCTCGCAGTTCGAAGGAGACGAAGCTTGGTCACGCCAAGATCGGCGCGGGGCGGCGAGTGGCTGCCATGGGACTTGCGGCAATCTTCCTCGGCGCTGCGGCAATCGCCGCCGGCGCGCGCGTGGGTTCGAAGATCGGGGTTTCGGAGAGTGCTCACGGCACACCACCCCGCTCCCACTTCAATCGACAAGGCAACATCCTTATCTCAGATCAGTACAACAACCGCGTCATCGAGATCGACCCGGCGGGCGATATCGTCTGGTCGTTCGGCAACGGTCCGGCGGACTTGACGTCCGGGGATTCTCCGGTCGGCGTCAATGACGCGCAGCGCGTCGGCGGCCTCACGCTCGTGGCCGGAACGGGAAACCCGGGCGGCTTCGGCGACTGTAACCCGGGACCTTGTCCCGACAATCGTGTAATGCTGGTCAATCCCGTAGGGAAGATCGTCTGGCAGTATGGTCAATTCGGTGTCAGTGGCTCCGATCAGAATCAGCTCAACACCCCGGTCCAAGCGACCTACCTGCCCAACGGCGACGTTCTCATCACGGACCAGGCCAACGAGCGCGTCATCCAGGTCACGCATAACGGGACGATCGCGTGGCAGTACGGACAGACCGGCGTCACCGGAACCGACGACAATTTCCTGAACAACCCGAATAGCGCCGAGCTACTCGCCAACGGCAACATTCTGATCGCGGACGAGAACAACAATCGCGCGATCGAAGTGAATCGCGACCACCACATCGTCGCGACCTTCAGCGCGAACGGCGGTGTGGGCGCGGTGGCGTTTGCCAGCCGACTCGACGACGGCCACACCCTGTTGACCGACGCGGGGAACGCACGCGCCGTCGAGGTCGACGCAGGTGACAATCTCTCGTGGCAGTGCGTGACGAACGCCGATCCGAACAGCAATCCGGATCCACAACCGTCACGCGCGATTCGCCTCGAAGATGGGAATACGATTATTAGCGACCAGTACAACAATCGCGTCTTCATCGTTGATCACGCGACCCCCTGCAACACCCTGACGGTCTACGGGCTGCCGCTCAACAATGGGCTCAACACCGGCTTCGGCAGTCAGAATGCGAATCAAGGGATGAACGGGCCCTACGACGCCAAAGTGATAGGTGACTTCACCGGGTTGACCCCTCCGGATGTGTTTGATCCGCAGTCGTCCGAGGAGCCCCGGACCGATAACGCACTCCGCATTCGGCGTCCGTAGGCAGTGCGGCTCGGCGCGGATCCGCGGCGCTAGTGCGGGTCGCCCGGGGACTGGACATGCCGGCTCTCGGGAGCGCGCGGGGTCGAGTCCGCAAGGCGGGCTGCTGCCGCCATGGAGGCCGGCGAGCGGCGCCCAAGCTACGCGAGTGTCGGAGCGACCTTCTGTCCAGGCCGGCCAACCTGCCGTGCCGTTCAGTTGTAGTTCAGTTGTTGGCGGCGACGGGCGTCGGCCTCGAGCCATCGGGTGGGGGTTGTGGCACGAGGCCGACGCAGACGGCCTTCGGAACACGTCCTGATACTGGAGTTGGCGCACCCGTCGCCGCCGCTTTCAACTTCCCGCGCGGCCATTCAGATCGGCGCGGCGTCCACCCGCACTACGGCTGCTGCACGCACGCCGGCAGCAGCGCCGGGTCCCTCCCGCTCAGCTTGTCTCCCTGGTCCTCGGCCCGTACCGCGTCTGGCCCTGATAGGCAAGCGAAGGGATCGGACGGACCGACCTGTGTCGAGAGCCATCGAGCTCGAAGAGGCCGGACGCCGACAGAGGATCGATCGCTCTGAGCTGAAGCTTGTCAAGGATCGCTGCGATAAGGCCGACGGCGTCGCCACCCCCGCGCACATGGAACGCGAACGACTTCACCTGTTCCGCGTGACCGAGATTTACCTCGATCGATAGGCCATCCCGGTCAATCACTCCCCACGCGGGATCGGAGAAGTCGACCTCGGGTGCGAATCGGGTAATCAGTTCGATCAAGGCTGCGCGTGAAAGGCGAAGCGACTTCGGCACGAAGTCTGGCGGGATATCACGTACCGATTGGATGTCGTCGGGAAGATCCTGAACGAAGATGTCCCAACTCATCACATCCACCAGCCCGTATGACAACAGCGCCACCGCACCCGTCCGCCGCAGCGCCCCGTGCCGCCGTGGGCAAGCGGAGGGACGGAGGAGGGCGCGGGGTTCAGCCCGCAGTTGGGCCGCGTGCCTCGCACTCGTTCACTCCTCGACAACGTCACGGAGCACCGCCTGCACCTTTTCGGTGATCGTCTTGGCGTCTATTCGGGCACGCCGACGGGAACTGTTGTTGGAGTTCCCACGAGCACAGCGGATTATCCACCGCACGGATGCGCTCACGCCCCGGCGTCGTCATCGCAGAAGCCGAGGAGCCAGCGCGCATGACCGCGGATGTGCCGTGCGCCGGAGGGGGCGGGGTGAGTGTGGATCGCCGTCGTGACCGGGTTCGCTCGCGGGCCAAGTACGGCGACATCACTTCACAGATCGGCGACGAGCGGGAGTACACTCAGCCGGAGGGGTCGCCGGTGGTCGAAACCACGTGTTGTCGACACAGAGTCGGAGGGCGGATCGCGCCGTTGGTTGCCGCCGCGCTCGCGGTCATCGCGGGGCGCGCCGCGCTCGCGCAGGTGACGGGTGGATTCAACATCAAGATCATCGACAACTCCGACAAGTCCGCGATCGTCGGGGCTGCGGTCACACTGAGCAACTCGCAGGGATTTCTCGTTCCGACGACGATCGTCACCAACGTCAAGGGCGAGGCGCTGTTCCCGGTGCTCCGGCCCGGACAGGTCTTTACCGTCGACGTCATCATGGACGGCTACGCGCGCATCAAGCAGGACATCAGGTGCGACGCGGGCAATGTCAAGGACGTCGTGATCGCGATGGCGCCCGAGCAGCAGGAGCGCGTCACGATCATCGACCATAAGACGATCGTCGACCTCGACAACAACGAGCAGTCGACGAAGTTCTCGTCGGAGTTCATCCAGGATCTTCCGGTCGCCGGCCGCTTCTATCAGAACGTGTTGGCGCTCGCCCCCGGCGTGCAGGATCCCGACGGGGACGGCAACCCGAACGTGAACGGGGCGCGCGAGCGCGACTTCAAGGCCACGGTCTCGGGCGTCAGCAACGTCGATCCGCTGACCGGGAAGTTCCTCAATCAGGTTGCCTCGGACTCGATCGAGGCGATCTCCGTCGTCACCGCGGGCGCCGGCGTCGAGTACGGGCGCGCGCAGGGCGGGTTCGCTCAGATCATCCAGAAGCAGGGATCGAACGACTTCGAGGGCGTGTTCGGGATGATCTTCAGCTCGCGCGCGCTCGATGGGACGGGTGCGACCGGACTCTCCCGCAACGAGCTGCCGGATTTCTTCCGGTACCAGCCGTCGCTGCAGGTGTCGGGCCCGATCGTCAAGGACAAGCTCTGGTACCGGCTGACGCAGGAGTACATCAAGCGTGAGGATCCCGTCGTGCTCGGGTCGGGCGGCGACGTGGCCACGACCGGCACGGAGCAGTTTTCGACGTCGGACCAGCTGACCTGGCAGGTTTCGAACCGGAACAAGCTGGCGCTCCAGTACCAGGCTGACCCGCTCACCACCACGAACAACGGCGTCAGCCCGCTGCGTCCGGTCAGCGCCACCCAGACCGTCAAGTTCGGCGGGCCGACTTACTCGCTGACCTGGACCGCGCCGTACTCCCCGAGCCTTCTCGTCGAGAGCATCGCCGCCTACCAGGACACGCGGCAGCAGATCATTCCGACGACCTCCGGCGTGGCGAACACGTGCATCGCCGGGGGATCGTTCCTCGACGACGCGCAGTGCACCGACCTCGACACCGGCCGCGTCAGCGGATCGTCGGGCTTCACCTGGAAGGATGAGCGGCAGCGCCTGACGATCAGGAGCGACGCGACGTACTACAAGGGCCGGATGTGGGGGATGAGCCATCAGTTCAAGTTCGGGTTCATCACAGAGAACGAGCGGTACTTCCGCAGCCTGGAGGAGGACCCGACGTTCGGCGCGCTCCGAAGCACCGTCAGCCTGCAAGACCCGACGCCCGAGCGCCTCCTCCTCGTCAACTTCTCCCTGCAGCCGTTCAGCACCTCCCGCGCGGTCGGCACGACGTGGGGGATCTACGGAGAGGACGTCGTCCGTCCGATCTCGAACCTCTCGGTCACGGTCGGCCTGCGCATTTCGCAGGAGGACATCAGCTCCGCGGGGGTCAAGCCGTTCGACCCGGCGTCCGAGGCGCAGAAGTTCCTCGACGCGGCGGGGTCGGGAAGCGGGCAGGACCTCGTCACCCTGCTTCAGAACGGCTTTGTGGCATACGAGGACATCCCCGGTGCGCTCGACTCGATTCGCGCGCAGGTCCCCGGCATCACGATCAACGGGGGCGGTCTGATCGGCCAGCAGGCGTTCTGGACGCACTTCAGGCAGCCGGACAACATCGACCTCCACAACACCAACCTCGAGCCGCGCTTCGCGGCGGCGTGGGATCCCTGGAACGACGGGAAGACGAAGTTTTCGGTGTCGGCGGGTCGGTACTACGACAAGATCTTCCTGGCGGTGCCGCTTTCGGAGATCGAGCCGGTCCACGTGTCGGACACATGGACCGCGTCGGAGGCGAGAGGCAGCGGCGAAGTGCCGTTCCAGCCGACCTTCGCCGTCTCGGTGGTCGATCGCAACCTGAAGACGCCGTACCAGGACGAGTACTCGTTTGCGGTCGAGCGCGAGGTGATGCAGGAAAGCTCGGTCTCGCTCCGGTACATCCACCGCAACTTCAAGGACCAGCTCCAGGACATCGACATCAACAACGCCCCGGGCGATTACGGCCGGTGCGCGTACCAGAACGTGCCGGGCGACCCGTACATCGTGCCGAGCCCGGGCACGGGGCCGGTGGTCGACCCGTACACGGGACAGACCTACCAGGACACCGATCCGGGGATCGGCGACGGGCGCATCGACGACTGCAGCGGCACGCTCCTTATCCAGAGAAACGATCCGAGGCTTGGGGCAAAATATGATTACGTGACCCGGCCCGACGGGATCCCCGACCTGTACGTGCTGAACCCGGCCTGGGGGCACATCTACAAGATCGGCAACTACAACGCCGCGAAGTACGACGGGGTGATCCTCGAGTTCGTCCGGCGGCAGTACAAGAACTGGCAGATGGAAGCCTCCTACACCTGGTCCCGGGCGGTCGGTGACGGGGAGGACTTCAACCTCGCCCTCGGCAATGACCGTTCGTTGCTCTCCGACGAGTACGGTTATCAGTCGTACGACCGCACGCACTCGGTGAAAATCAACGCGACGGCGATCACGCTCTGGGGATTCCGGCTCGGCGGAGCCGTGCAATGGCAATCCGGTCTTCCATACTCGCTACTGACGAACACGACCTCGCCCTCGGCGGCGCCCCCGCAGTACAACAGCATTGCGCAGACGTTCTTCACCACGCGGATCACCTACCCGACCCGCCAGCGGAACGACCAGCGCAACCGGTCTTACTGGAACGTCGACGCGAAGCTGGTCAAGGAGATGAACCTCCCGAAGGGGATGAACCTCCAGCTCACCGCGGAGATCTTCAACCTCCTCAACGACAACGTGTACATCATCTACAACCCGTACCTCGGCTACGGTCAGCAGCTCAACGGCGCGAACGACGCCTACCGGCGCTTCGGCCGGCAATACCAGCTCGGAATGCGCCTGGCGTTCTAGTCGGGAGGCAATCCCGAGCTCGAACCGGTAGAGCAGAAGCCTGGAGGTGCACCATACGCCTTCGGTGGTGCGTACTAGACACATCTCCGTGCTCTCGGGAAAGATACCCGCTCCGGTCCGTTGACCCGCTCGCGACGGCGGTATACGTGAGGTGTGCTGCTCGCGAGGACACAATGAGACGCCGCGCGCTCGCCGTCGTCGCGCTCTCGGCCGCCGCCGTCGCGGCCGCAGCGATCGGCTGCCGGTTGTCCGATCTCTCGGGCGGCGGCGGGTGCGGGTCCGGGCGGTGCGGGTACCTCGACCACCGGTACGACTCGATCTTCTATTGTCCGCCCCGGGACCTGATCCCTGGAGGCTGGTACGGGTACAGTTGGCGCGACCCGTCGCAGTGCCTCGGCGAGTGCGCCGCCGCCGCCAACTGGGGGTGCGATGCCAGCGGCTGCGACGCGAGCTGCGAGATCGACGCC
>Ga0318536_10000275_pt1 | contig 14086 bp, 12 predicted proteins | sample GRESIP117b4f28_FD_203481 | JGI IMG/M metagenome (GOLD analysis project Ga0318536, IMG submission 203481) | Tropical soil microbial communities from Luquillo Experimental Forest, Puerto Rico - GRE.SIPMG.117b4f28 | ecosystem: Environmental > Terrestrial > Soil > Tropical forest > Bulk soil... | reverse complement strand
TAAATGTGCTGCTCGCCGCTGACCGCCAGTGAGCTCGCATAGGCCACCCGATTGACGCCGCACAGGCGCGCTGCCTCGAAGCAATTTTCCATGCCGAGGACGTTGAGCTTGAACGCGGCATGCGGCGGATGCTCGCTGCCGAGATAGTAAGCGAGGTTGACAACCCGCGCCGGTTTCGCCGTGACCATTGCCGACATGACGTCGTCGAACTGGCTGATGTCGCCGCGCACCACCTGCACCTGCTTTCCGAGATGGCCGAAAGACGCGGTGCCGGGGTTGATGTCCATGCAGACGACTTCTTCGCCGCGCTGCGCCAATAACGGTACGAGCCGGCGGCCGATAAAGCCGGTGCCGCCGAGGACCAAAGTCGTCGTCATGAGACTTTCCTCCCAAGAGATGGCCGGATTGCCCGATTCCGACGTTAGTCCGCTTCCGCCGGCCGGGCAATCGGGCCTAATCTCGCATCAGCCATGACAAGGTAAGGTGCGATGGCCGCGATCATTTTTGCCAATTGCGCGGTATTGGACGGTACTCGCCGCGAGCGCCGCGAGGATCACCACGTGCTTGTCGAGGGCGACCGTATCCGCGGGGTGTCGGACCGCCCGCTCAAGACCGCCGTCGCTGAGACGATCGATCTAAGCGGGCGCACCTTGATGCCCGGCCTGATCGACGCGCATGTCCACGTGCTAGCCGTGGATGCGGCATTGGCTCGGCTGTCGGACCGGCCGGTCACCCTGCTGACCCTGCAGGCGGCCAAGGTGATGGAGGGCATGCTGCAGCGCGGCTTCACAGCGATCCGCGATGCCGGGGGCGCCGATGGCGGGCTCGCGGAGGCGGTCGAGGAAGGTCTTGTCCGCGGGCCGCGCATCTTCCCTTCGGGCAGCGCCCTCAGCCAGACCGGCGGGCACGGCGACACCAGACCGCGCACGAAGTCGGTCGTCACTTGCGCCTGCTGTGAGGGCGGTGCTGCCCTATCGCGCATCGCCGATGGCGTCACCGAATGTCGCCGCGCGGCGCGTGACGAACTGCGCAAAGGGGCGACACAGATCAAGATCCTGGCCTCGGGTGGTGTGGCCTCACCCTACGACCCGATCTGGAACCTGCAATACAGCGAAGAGGAGGTGCGCGCGATCGTCGAGGAAGCGCAAGCTTGGCACACCTATGTCCTCGCCCACGCCTATTCTCCCGAAGCCATCCGCCGCTCGATCGATTTTGGGGTGCGCTCGATCGAGCACGGCAATCTGATCGACCGAGCCACCGCTGAGCACGTCGCCGGGGCCGAGGCGTTTGTCGTGCCGACCCTCGTCACCTATGATGCGCTGCACCGCCATGGCCGGGACTTTGGCTTCCCCGAAGTTAGCATGGCAAAGCTCGCCGAGGTGCGCGAGGCCGGCCTCGGTTCGCTTGAGATACTTCAGAAGGCGGGCGTCAAGATCGGTTACGGCACCGATCTTTTGGGTCCGATGCATCGCTATCAGTCGCGCGAATTTGTGATCCGTACCGAGGCGATGGCACCCTTCGACATCATCCGCTCAGCGACGATCGTGAACGCCGAGCTGTTGAACCAAGCCGGCGAGCTTGGGGTCGTCTCGCCCGGCGCGCGCGCCGATCTGATCGCGGTCGATGGCGATCCCCTCGTCGACATTTCATTGCTTGACGGCCAGGGCGAGCACCTAACCCACATCATGAAGGACGGGGTGCTCTACAAAAGGGCTGATTAGCCAGATCTGCCGGCGATGACAGCCCCAAGCCAGGGCTGTAACTGGCGTTAAGCTTGTTGTAAGGTTGCATCAAAGAACGCGCCACGAATTTTTTCGGCGGCAGTTGTAGGGGAGTGGCGTCAAACAGGGAGGGCGAAGCATGACCGTGGAGTTTTATTCGCTCGTATTTTCCAATGTAGGAGAAATGTACACCGATACAACTGATCCCTTTGCTCGAGTGAAAGTCCGGCTTTACTTTCGTAATGCCGGAACAGACATCTGCACACCGGTTGAAATCGACACAAAGGTCACTTACTGTCCGCACTCGACCATATCGGAGATCTATGCTTCTGCTCTGACGGAGGTAAAAAAGGTGATCGGTGCCGCCCACGCTCTGCTTGCTGATTGCAGTCTACGACAGCTGCAGGCTCTTTCCGCGGAACGGGTGCAGCGGTCGGAATAGCCCGCTCGACTGCACGTCAATCCGCGGCGTTCTTGCGGCCGTAGCGGCGGACCCGCAGGTCGGCCTGTTCCTTGTGGCCCCAGAACCGCTCGATGGCACAAAGCCGGCTGCAATATTCGCCGATCATCGTGCTCGCCTCTGGCGTCCTGACCTCCTGGTAGGTGCAGGTCTTCAGGAACTTGCCGACCCAAAGACCGCCGGTGTAACGCGCCGCACCCTTGGTCGGCAGCGTGTGGTTGGTGCCGATCACCTTGTCGCCGTATGAGACATTGGTCTCCGGGCCGAGAAACAGGGCGCCGTAATTCTTCAGCCGGTCGAGATACTGCCGCGGCTCTTCGGTCAGCACTTCGACATGCTCGGCGGCGATCCGGTCGGCTTCTGCCGCCATCTCATCCTCGTCAGCGCACAGGACGACCTCGCCATAGTCGCGCCAAGCAACTCCGGCAACATCGGCGGTCGGCAATACGCCGAGCTGCCGGTCGATTTCGGCCATCGTGGCCTGCGCGAGCTTCGCCGAGGTTGTCAGCAGTATCGCCGGCGATGTTGGGCCGTGCTCGGCCTGGCCCAAGAGGTCGGTCGCGCAGATCTCGGCGTTGGCGGTATCGTCGGCGATCACTAGGATCTCGGTCGGGCCGGCGAAGAGATCGATGCCGACCTTTCCGTAGAGCTGGCGCTTGGCCTCGGCGACATAGGCGTTGCCCGGGCCGACCAGCATGTCGACCGGCTTGAAGCTCGCCGTGCCGAGCGCCATTGCCGCGACCGCCTGCACCCCGCCCAAGACATGGATCTCATCGGCGCCGCCCAGATGCATCGCGGCGATCGTCTCGGGATGCGGACCGCCCTGGTTGGGCGGGGTGCAGGCGGTGATGTGGCCGACCCCGGCGACTTTGGCGGTGACGATCGACATGTGCGCAGAGGCGACCATCGGGTAGCGCCCGCCCGGCACATAGCAGCCGACACTGCCGACCGGGATGTGCCTATGGCCGAGGACCACTCCGGGCAAGGTCTCGACCTCGAGTTTTGCATCGACGCCCGCTGGATCTCGGCGAAATTGCGGATCTGCGCCTGGGCGAATTTGATGTCGTCGATCGTCTCCGAGGAGACCTTGGCGACAAGCGCGTCGATCTCGCCTTCGGAGAGGCGAAAGCTTGGCGGCGACCATTTGTCAAAGCGCTCGCTGAGTTCGCGCACCGCCACGTCACCGCGCTGGGCGACATCGGTAATTATCCCCTCGACGGCGCGGCGGACCTTGGCGTCGTCCTGTTCCTGCTGGCCGCTGAGCGCCGCCTTTTTGATGTGTCGTGGCATATCTCCTCCTATTCGATAACCTCGTCGGCCTCAGCAAGCAGATAAGGCGGCACGGTGAGGCCTAGCGCTCTGGCGGTCTTGAGATTGATTACCAGCTCAAATGTGGTCGGCTGCTCAACGGGGATGTCGGCGGGCTTTTCCCCGCCCAGGATCTTGGCGACGATCGCAGCAGCGCGCCGGACCATATCGCCGTTGCGCGGAGCAAGCGCGATCGACAGACCGGCGCGCACCATAACAGGGTTTACGGTGAAGGTCAGCAGCCGGTATTCAATAGCGAAGGCCGCGATCTCTTGACTGCGCAGAACGTCCGGTGGGCGGGGGTTCACGGTCAACGCGTCTGGGGGGTTTGATGCGATACCGGAGAGGGCTGTGTCTAGACCCTTCCGTAGTGACGATCGTCGGCTCCACGGCAAGGCCGAGACCGCGTGCGGCTGCTTCAAGGCCCTGCTTCCCGAGCTGGGACCCCGGGTTGTCCGGGCGCCAGAAAATCGCGATCCGCAACGCGTTTGGGCGCAGTTCCTTGATGATTTGAAGTTGCTTTCCGACAGTGTCCCCGAGTTGACTGGAAACACCGGTGATATTGCCCCCCGGCGGGCAAAACTTGCGATGAACCCCGCTCCTACAGGGTCGCCGGGGCCGAGCATGACGATCGGGATAGTCTTGGTCTTTTCGCGCGCGGCCTTGGTTGCCTCAGAGTTGATCGTCACGACGACGTTAGGGTTGAGAGCAACGAGCTCCGCTGCAAGTTCACGATAGCGTCCGGCGCGACCCCCTGTGGCCCGGTGAATAAACTCAACATTACGGCCCTCGATCCAGCCGCTCTTCGCGAGGGCGTCGACAAATATTTGCCAACCTTGAGCGACTTGCGAGTTGCTCAGCGGCAGCTCTCTAAGGACCGCGACACGAGCCATAGGAGTCTCCGCCACAGACGACAGCGGCAGAGCAATAAGGCCAGCGCAGAGAAGCTCGACTAGCTCGCGCCGGCGCATGCGCTCACCACGCGCTCCAACCGCCGTCGAGGAGCAGGCTCGAGCCAGTGACAAGACTGGCGGCGGGGGAAGCAAGAAACACAACCGCTTGCGCTACTTCCTCGACGGTGCCGCCGCGGCCCAATGGGATGCGGTCGAGGATCCATTTGCGGGTCTCGGGGTCGTCGAAGAAGGGTTTTGTCAGCGGGGTCTGCACAAAGGTCGGTGCGATCGAAACGACCCGCACACCCTTGGGTGCCAGCTCGACCGCCATCGCTTTGGTCAGCCCTTCGACCGCGTGCTTGGTCATCACGTAGACGGTGCGGTCGCGCTCGGAGCCGACATGGCCCATCTGTGATGACATGTTAATAATGACGCCGCCGTCATTGGCCACCATCAGCCGCGCCGCCGCTTGGGCCACCAGAAACGCCGCTCTGACGTTGAGCCCGAGCAGGAGGTCGAGGGTTGCCTCGTCGACTTCAAGAAAGGGCTGCGGGCGGTTGATACCGGCATTGTTGACCAGGATGTCGAGCCGCGGAATGCCGGCGAAGGCGGCACGCATGGCCACGGTATCAGTGACATCGAAGGGCACGGACCCTGCCTTGCCGCCGGCGCTCGCAATCTCGCGCGCCACCCCGTCGAGCTCGCTCTTGGTCCGGCTGACCAATATCAGGTCGGCACCGGCAGCGGCCAACGCCAACGCAATGGCGCGGCCGATCCCGCGCCCCGCACCGGTGACGAGTGCCGTATTACCGTCGAGCCGAAAGGCGTTGTCGTCTGCCATTCTAGCCCCGGATGTCGCCGGCGTAGGCCTCCAGAAGCTTCCAGATCTCTGGCCCTGGCTTGGCGCGCCAGCTCTTGTAGAAATCGCCTAGCCTCGACCGGAAACTCGTAGTGTCCGCGGTATTGACCTGCATGCCGCGGCGCGCCAGCTCCTCGGCGCCGGCGGCGTTGACCTGCTCGATGTCGTCGCGCTGCAGCAGGGCGAATTTCTCGGCGTTGCGCTCGACCACCTCCTGGACGGCGTGTGGCAGCGCGCTCCACGCTGCGGCATTGGCGAGTAGCGTAAAGCCCGACCACCAATGCGCGGTCAGGCTCAAATAGCTCTGCACCTCGTAGAGCTTCAATGACAATACGACGCCGAGCGGGTCGCTCTGGCCATCGAATTGACGCGCCTTCAAGGCCTCGTACATGCCGCTGAAGGGTACCATGCCGGCATCCGCGCCCAGGGTTTTGAAGAAGTCGGCAGCAATCGCACCCCCGGGGCTGCGGAACTTTAGTCCAGCCAAATCATCCGCAGAGTGGATTGGCCGCACACTGTTCGTCAGGTGGTGAAAGCCGTTCTGCCAGCAATGGCGAAAGGCATGGAGACCATTCGCCGCCAGCTCGCCGCGGATGCGGTCGCCAAGCGCGCCGTCGAGGGCGGCAAACACCGCCTTCGACGCGCTGAACGCAAAGGGCAGCAACGGCAATGCGCTGGTCGGCGCCACCCCGCCGAGTGTGGCGCCTGCCATAAAGAATTCGAGTGCGCCGGCGCGCAGATCCGCGAACATTTTGGGGTCGGGACCGAGCCGGCTCTCGGGAAACACCTCGAGGCGGAATTCGCCGCCGGCCTCCCGGTTGATCGCCTCGCCCATCTCGACAGCCCGCCGGGCGGTCGGGCTCCCGGCCGGCTGGTTCAAGCCGAGGCGATATCGCTTTGCGTCCGCCATCCGCTCACCCCTTTGGCAGGCCGAGCACGCGCTCGCCGATGATGTTGCGCTGGATCTCGCTGGTGCCGCCGGCGATCGTGTATTGCCTGGCACCGAGCACCCGGTGGTACCAGCGCGAGGCGTCGGGGACTGCCTCGGTCACCCCGTCGACCATCGCATAAGGGCCGAGAAGGGTCGAGGCGAAGTCGGCGATGCGCACGCCCAGCTCGGACCCGAACAGCTTGAGGATCGAGCCTTCGGGCCCCGGCGGCTCCCCGCGCAGCCGGCGGGTCAGGCCACGCAGCCGCGTTACCTGCAACGCCTTGGCCTCGATCGCCAACTGAGCCAATTGCTGGCGGATATGGGTCTCGTTCCAGGCCGGCTCCTGGCGCGTCGGTAATTGCTTGGCGAGCTCGATGAGCCGCGCGATTTGTGCTGCATGGTCGCGCCCGCCGGCGCCGCTGCGCTCAAACATCAGGGTGGTGATCGCGACCTTCCAACCCTCGTTCAGCGGACCGACCAGATTAGCCTTGGGTACCGGCACATCGACAAAGAACACCTCGTTGAAGTGACGGTGGCCGTTCAAGAGGACGAGCGGCCGTACCGTGATCCCCGGCGTCTTCATGTCGACCAACAGGTAACTAATACCATGATGCTTAGGTGCGGCGAGATCGGTGCGGACCAGCAGAAAGCACCAATCGGCGAAATGCGCGCCCGAGGTCCACACCTTCTGGCCGTTGACGATGAAATGGTCGCCATGGTCGATGGCTCGGGTGCGCAGGCTCGCGAGATCGCCGCCGGCATCGGGCTCGGAAAAGCCCTGGCACCACAATACGTCGGCGTTCAGGATGCACGGCAGATGCCGCAGCTTCTGCTCCTCGGTCCCCCAATGGATGAGGCTCGGGCCGAGCAGGTTCAGCCCGCTCGCTCCCGGCAGGACGGGGGCGCGGGCGCGCGTGTATTCCTCGTCGAAGATGACCTGCTGCATAAAGCTCGCACCACGGCCGCCATACTCCTTGGGCCAGGAGAGCCCGACCCAGCCCGCGGCGTGCATCGTCCTCTGCCAGGTGATGCGCTTTTCGAGTGTCTCGCGGTCGGGCGCGACGCGTTGGTCGGCGGCATCGTCGACGCAGATGTCGGATGGCAGATTGGTCTCGAGCCAGCGGCGGACCTCGGCGCGAAACTCGGCATGCTCCGGGCTGTCGGCAAAGTCCATAGTTGGAATCCCTGCGGGCGATCGAAGAAATCGAGGCTAAGCGCCGGCGCCCGGCGTGACAAGCGCTGCTAAAATTTAAAAGCGGTCGGCCGCATAGAAGGACGGATCGGTAAACGGTGTCTCGCCGGTCATCATTTCGGCGAGCAGCCTTCCGGTCACCGGGCCGAGCGTAAAGCCGTGGTGGGCGTGCCCAAAGGCGAACCACAGGCCTCGGTGGCGCTCGCCGCGCCCGATCACCGGGACCATGTCAGGAAGGCAGGGACGGCTTCCCAGCCACGGCGCCGGCTCGAGCGGTTCACCCAGCGGAAACAATTCGCTGGCGAGTGTCTCATCGCGAGCGAGTTGTATGGGGTTCGGCGGCGCATCCCGATCGGCGAATTCGACGCCGGTCGTCAGGCGAATGCCCTTGTTCATCGACACGAGCATGTATCCCCCATTGCCGTCATGCAGGGGATGGTTGAGCCCGGCGTTGCCCCGGATCCCGTAGTGCATGTGGTAGCCGCGCTTGACCGCCAATGGGATGTCATAGCCCAGCGGACGAAAGACATCGTCTGACCAAGGGCCGAGAGCCACCACCACCTCGCGCGCCTCGGTTATTCCGTTCTCGGAGGGCAGACTCCAGCCAGTGGTTTCCTCAGCGAGACGGCACGCATCTCCTGTGAGGAAGTGCCCGCCTCGGCGCATAAACAGATCGGCATAGGCTTTCGTCAGCATGCCGGGATCGGAGGAGGTCGGCGACCCGCGGAAGTGGATCGCCCCGGTGATCTTCTCCGAGACATGCGGCTCGAGCTCGCGCAATTGCGCCCCGCTGAGGATCGCGTAGTCGACCCCGTATGTGTCGAGGCGCCGCGCGTTGGCGATGGCTTGGCCCAGACTTTCCTCGGTGCGCAGGCATCTGATCCAGCCTTTGTGCTGGACCAAGGTGCGTGCGGCATCGCCGGCCTCGTCGATCAGCGCGTCATGCTCTTGGACGCATTGCGCCATTAGCGGCGCCAAAGCTTGGGCCGAGCGCTCGGTGCGCTCGGGTGTTGCGTTCTGCCAATAGCGAAACAGCCAAGGTGCAAGGCGCGGTAATGCCGATAAATGATAGACGACGTCGGAGCGATTGTTGATCGCGTAGCTCAAGATGGCGCCGAACTCGCGCGGAAAAGTGTAGGGGATCACGCCCTCGCGCTGGATCAAGCCGGAATTGCCATAACTCGTCTCCTCGCCGGCGCCGCGGCGATCGATCAGTACAACGTCGCGACCACGCTTCTGCAGATGCAAAGCGACACCGACCCCTACCATTCCCGCTCCGAGAACGATCACATCAGCGCTCATCACTATCCTGCCGGGTCAGATTGTTCCGGCCCCCTTCAGCTCTTGAATCTCGGTCGCTGAAAGCCCGAGCCAGCCGCCATAGATTTCGCTGTTGTGCTGGCCGATCGTCGGGCTCGGCCGGGTTTCGACCTTGTCGGTGCCGTGCAGGCGCAATGGCGTCGACGGGACTACGATCTTCCCCAACTCGGGGTGGTCGATTCGCTCCAGCATGCCGCGCATGTGCATATGCGGGTCGTTCATGACCTCCGGCGCGTTACGCACCGGGGCACACGGGATACGGTAGGCCTTGGTGCGGGCAAACACCTCCATCTTCGGCAAGGTCCGGGTCCAGGCTTCGACCAACGTGTCGGTCTCGTCCATATGCGCCACGCGTCCCGCATTGGTCGCAAAGCGCGGGTCGTCCCTGAGGTCCTCGCGGCCCATCGCCTTCAGCAGGTTCTGGAAATGCGCCTCGGTGACGACATGGATCGCCACATGTCCGTCGGCGGCCGCGAAGACATTGTAGGGGGCGCTGTTGAGCCCGGATTGTCGGTTGCCGGTGCGCGGCGGGATCTCACCGGTTCGGTAATAGTAATCGTAGCTCGCCGCCAGGGTCGGATAGACCGTCTCCTGCATCGCCACTTCGACGAGCCGGCCTACCCCGCTGCGGTCGCGGTCATAGAGTGCCGTCAGGATGCCGGCGTAGAGATGAATGCCGCCCATGAAGTCGACGAGGGTCGGGCCGGCCTTGACCGGCGGGCCGTCGGGGAACCCGGTGACGCTCATGATTCCAGAGGCCGCCTGGATCGTCATATCCATCGCCAGATTGTCGCGGTCGGGGCCACTGAGGCCGAACCCGGTGCCCGAGGCATAGATAAGTCGCGGGTTCAGCTCATGCAGGCGGCGCCAACCGACCCCGAGATCGTCCATCGTGCCGGGCGAGAAGTTTTCCAGCAATACGTCAGCGCGCCCAACCATTTCTTCTAGCAATGCCCGGCCGCGCTCGTGCTTCAGGTTCAAGGTGATCGCCCGCTTGTTCTGGTTCAGCATCGCGAACGGCAAGGTGGCGCTCTTGCCGGGTTCGGCGCGACGCCGCCCCGGCTCGCCGCGCGGCGGCTCGATCTTGATCACGTAAGCCCCGGCCTTCGCTAGCAGAAAGCTTGCATAAGGCCCCTGAAAGATCTTGCCGAAATCGAGCACGGTCACATCCGACAACGGCCTGTTGGCCCACGATTGTACCATCGGCGCTTCCTGCAGTTCTGGTGACCGGATATTTCAGTCGCACATGGGCTCTTGGCGCGTCATGCTAACCGCAGGCTCGCACGGAGGATCGAAAAATGAAATACGACGTGATCTCAGCCGACTGCCATGTCGATCTGATCTGGCTGCCGCCCGACCTCTTCACGGAGAATGCCAGCCAGGCCTTCAAGGACCGCATGCCGTACGTGACCAACGGGCCGCGCGGCAAGGAATGGGTCACTAAAAATGGTTCTACCTTCGGGCTGATGAACGGCATGGGCTCGGGCGGCCGGCAATACATTCCGGGTCAGATCTATCGCTCCGACCGGATGGCGTCGACTGGGCTCTACGACGACGGCAAAAAGGGCATCCGCCGCACTACCGATCCAGAATTGCGGCTCAAAGACCAGGACCGCGACGGCGTGCAGGCCGAGGTGTTGTACGGCATCCTTGGTGCCACGATCCGCCTCAAAGACAACGAGGCGGCTGGCGAGATGCTGCGCATCTACAATGAATGGCTTGCCGATTTCTGCGCCACCCATCCCGATCGCTATGCCGGGCTCGCCTGCATCCCGAACCATGACACGGATGCGGCGATCGGAGAGATCGAGCGGGTCGCCCGGCGCGGGGTGGCGCGCGGCCTCGAAATCTCGCGTCGCCACGACATGGCGCCACTGTGGGACCCGTGGTGGAAACCGGTCTGGGACGCGGTCGCGGCGACCGGCCTCCCGCTGCACTTCCACACGATCGGCGGCGGCAACCGGCCCGACACCTCGAAGCTCGCCCCCAAGGTTCAGCTGGCCGCGCGGGCCGCCGGCATCACCGCCTTTCAGATGTACATGGCGGACGTGCTGCTATCGATGATCTTCTGCGGTGTGCTGGAGCGCCATCCTGGCTTCAAGGTCGTCATCGGCGAGGCCGGGATCGGCTGGATCCCCTACGTGCTGAACCGCATGGACGCCGAGTGGGAGGACCAGTTCAAAGAGCTCGATCTCAAAATGCCGCCGAGCGAATACTGGCGGCGCCAGTGCTATGCGACCTATCAGACCGATCCCGTCGGCATCAAACTCGTCGAAGAGATCGGCGAGGATAACATTATGTGGGCCTCGGACTTCCCGCACCCGGACGGCATCTGGCCGGATTCGCAGGAATACATCCTGAAGGAGCTCGGCCATCTGCCCGAGGCGACGCGTCACAAGATCGTCTGCGAGAACGCTGCTAAGCTCTACCGCTTCGCGAATTAGCGCCCGCCCCTCGTCCAACATCGCCGTGCGCGGCGTGTCGCCCTTTCCCGCGCCGCATTGCGGAGAAGGCGACAAGAAGCTGTTGTGTGCTGCAATTGCCGGCGATGTCAGTGCGCCTCAGGGCTTGCCCGGCCGGTGAACCGGGAAAAACGAAGGGTGAGGACTGCCGGCGTCTGTGGGGTACACCTTGGAGAGCACTAAGATGTCACCAGTCTGTGGCGGCAAAGTCCGGCAAGCGCTCCGCCGTTGGATAGCTGTACGTGAGACCAACCAGTAGCGGCCCAAGCCCGACAGCGCGCAGTCCGGTCGCGCGAGTGACCGCAGCCGAGACGCCGGCCGCGCAGCGACCGGTTCTCGATCACTTGCTGCAGCTCTACAAATACGACTTCTCGGAATTCGCGCCGATCGGCAGCCCTTATGGCGAGGTCGACGAAGAGGGCCTCTTCGCCTATCCTGGGCTCGAGAGCTATTGGCAGGACAACGGCCGCATCCCGCTGCTGATCCGGGCCGATGATCGCCTCGCCGGCTTCGCCTTGGTGAACCAATGGTCCGCCCTGGGGCTGCCGCTCGATCATGCTGTCGCGGAGTTTTTTGTGCTGCGCAAGTATCGCCGAGCCCGCGTCGGCACGCGCGCGGCTTTATTCATCTTTGGCCGCTACCCCGGCCGATGGGAGGTGGGGGTGGCCTGGTACAACCCGCCCGCTTTGGCGTTCTGGCGCAGGGTCACCCAGGAGGCGGCTCCCGGGAAGGTCGAGGAGATCGCCGGAGACGGAAAGCGCTGGGCGGGCCCGGTGCTGTGCTTCGACACCGGCTCGCTTCAGTCGGCGTTGCCGTAGTCGCGGCGCACCGCTTCCTCCGTCACATAGCCGTCGGCGAGATCCTCGCGCAATAATGCCGGGTCGCGAGCCGAAGGCGGGCCGTAGCCACCGGAGCCCGGCGCTTCCATCACGACGCGGCCCTCCGCCGGGACGGTGAGAGCGCCCTTGCTGTTGAGCGGTTGCCTGCCACCGTCGGGCAACTCGAGCCAAAGCCGCATCGGCCCACCCGGGCGTCCGCCGGCGAGGCCAAAGGGCGGCGTCAGGCTGCGCTCGCAGCACACCGCGGCGCGCGCCTCGTGGCCGAGCACGCGCCACACCCGACGGGCGCCGAGCCCGCCGCGCCAGGTGCCGGCACCGCCGGAGTCGGGGATCAGTGAATATTCCTCGACGCGAAGCGGGAAGCTCATCTCCAACATCTCGATCGGCGTGTTCATCATATTGCTGACTGTACTGGCCACGGCGTTGATGCCGTCCTTGACCGGCCGCGCGCCAAACCCACCCTTCAGCGACTCGTAGCTGACATAGTGCTCGCCATTGCGCGGGTCGACGCCGCCAAAGGTCGCCACCGCCGACGTGCCTTGCGAAGCCGCCATAACGTTTTCGGGGCAGATCTGAAACATTGCCGCCATCACCATGTCGGCGACGCGGTGCGAGATCTCGTGATTGGCATAGACGACCGGCGCCGGCGGCTGTGCGTTGACGACTGAACCCGGCGGCGCCGTGACCGTCACCGGCCGCCAGCAGCCTGAATTGGGCGGGATCAGACTTTTCGGGTCGGCGATCATTTTGAGCGCACAAAACACACCGGATGCGGTCACCGTCAGCGGCGCGTTCATCGGCCCCGGCACCTGATTGTCCGAGCCGGCGAAATCAGCGGTGATCGTCTCGCCTTGTTTGCGGACCTTTAACCGGACCGTGAAGGGCTCGTCGGCCTCGGCACCCGGTGCCAGCACCCCATCGCCATCGAAGACATCGGTAAAGCTCGCCTCGCCGTCAGGCAGGAGGCGCAGCGCCGCCCGCATCATCGTTTCGGAATAGTCGAGCACCTCGTTCATGACCTTAAGCAATTGGTCGGCGCCGTATTTGCGCGCCAGCGTTTCGAGCCGCAGAGCGGCGCGCCGGTTCGCCGCGACCTGTGCGCGCAAATCCCCTTGCCGCTCGGCCGGGGTGCGCACATTGGCGAAGATGATCCTCTCGATGTCGCGGTCGGGCCGACCGTTTCGGTAGAGCCGCACCGGCGGCAGTCTCAGACCCTCGCCGTAGATCTCGGTCACCGCGCCATAGCTGCCCGGCGTCGCGCTGCCGATGTCGGGCCAATGAGCGCGCACGCAGCCAAAGCCCAACAGCCGGTCGCCGATGAAAGCCGGGGCGACGACATTGACATCGGGCAGGTGCGAGCCCCCGTGATAGGGGTCGTTGTGAATGAACACGTCGCCCGGCTCGACCTCGGGATGGGTCGCGATTACCGCGCGCACCGCATCGGGCATCGAGCCCAGATGGATTGGCAAATCCGGCCCTTGCGCGACCATGTTGCCGGCGCTGTCGAAGATCCCGCAAGAATAGTCCCCGGCGACCTTGAGCAGCGGCGAATAGGCGGTCTTGGCGAGGACGATCTTCATCTCCTCCGCCGCCGAGCAGAGCGCGTTCTTGACCACCTCGAAACGCGCGGGATCGGTCTTCGTCGGGCGGATCGCCGCATCGAGAAGGGTGTCCGGCATGGCTCACCTCCAGCGCAGCCGAATATAGCCCGTGCCGTCGACCGTGGCGATCCAGCCGGGCGGCACGACAATCGTCGAGTCCATCGCCTCAATTATCGCCGGACCCTCGAGCGTTTCGCCCGCCGCCAAGCCGTCGCGCCAATGGACCGGACAATCGACGGAACCGATCCCCGGGAACCACACCTCCCGCATCCTGCAACGCGCGGGTACTGTGGCCGGTGGTTGTGCCAGCGTGAGTCCGGGTAGGCGGCCGATCGCCGTCAGCCGCAAGTTGACCAGCTGCACAGCCTCCTCGGGATTGGCATGGCCGTAGGTTTGGCGGTGCTTGTCGTGGAAAGCTGCGGCGAGTCGATCGAGGCTCGCACGGGTGATCGGTCCGTCGGCAAGTGGCACCGTCAGCTCGTAAGCCTGACGGCGGTAGC
>Ga0318536_10000265_pt1 | contig 14309 bp, 16 predicted proteins | sample GRESIP117b4f28_FD_203481 | JGI IMG/M metagenome (GOLD analysis project Ga0318536, IMG submission 203481) | Tropical soil microbial communities from Luquillo Experimental Forest, Puerto Rico - GRE.SIPMG.117b4f28 | ecosystem: Environmental > Terrestrial > Soil > Tropical forest > Bulk soil... | reverse complement strand
GACTTGGACCTGATCGTCATGCGGCCCCGTGATCAGGCCAGCGCTACGCGGTTTAACCGCCGGGGCTAGACGGCGCCGTGGTGCTCGTCGTCGGCGTCCCCGACAAGGTCGGGGCGTTCGACGGCGTGACCGGCGCGGTGACCGGAATCTGAGTGGACGGCGGATGCGCCGTCGGCGGCGGCAGCGCGGACATCGCCACCCAGGTGTCCCAGTCCACGGCCCAGTCCCAGATGTCGCCATCGGAGTAGGACAGCTGGATCGAGCTTCCGGTCACCTCGACCGGGTCGCCGTAGATCGCGCTGCGGTAGTACTCCGAGGCGTCGCCCGTCGACAGGTTGATGCAGCCGTTGGTGACGTTGCTGTTGCCCTGCGCGCCCGCACTGGAGGGGTTGGCGTGGATGAACTCGCCGTTGTTGGAGATCCGCACCGCCCAGCGTTCGTGGGCGTTGCTGTAGCCCGCGGCCGGATTGGACATGTAGAAGTCGGCGTACTTTTCGGTGACCACGTGGATCCCGTTGCGGGTCACGTTGCGCGCCTTGTCGGCCTCGCCGTAGCTGCACGGGAAGTCCATGATGACGCCGGCGTCGGTGACGACCTGGATTCGGTGAGAGGAGACCTCGGCCTTGACCACCTGCCGCCGACCGGTCTGGACCTTCAGGGAGATGTCCTGGTCGCCGTAGGCGCCATCGCCGAACGGCAGCCCGTAGAACTTGGCGTCGACATTGACGGTGGTGCCCGCCGGGTAGTACTCGCGGGTGCGGTAGTGCACGCGCGCGCCCTGCGCCTCGTCGGGCAGCCAGGCCCAGCTACCCTCGACGGGCGGATTGGTGGTGACGGTGAGCGCCTTCTCGACGGCGGCCTTATCGCTGATCGGTGCGTCGAATTGGATGATGATCGGCGCGGCGACCCCGACGGTCTGGCCGTCGGCCAACTGGAATGCCCCGCTGATCTTCTTCGTCGGCGACACGGTGGTGAACTTGCCGGCGACCGGAACCGCCTTGCCGTCGTGCCCGACGGCCGAACCGGTCCACGTGTAGGTCGAGTCGTAGCCCAGCGGCTCGGTGGTCGTATAGACGGTGCGGTCATCGTTGAACGACCCGGCAACCACCTTGCCCGACGAGTTCGTCAACGCCACCTTCTGGAACCAGCCGTCGCTCACCGCGACGCTGATCGCAGAGATCGGAACCACGTCGGCGGCGGCATCGGCGGGCTGGTACTTCAGGCGCAGCGCCGGCGGTGCCTTCTTCTCCGCCTGCTGCTTGACCACGGAGCCGGCACAGGCGCTCAACACGCTGGGAGCGAACACGCCGAGCCCAAGGGCCGTCAAAGCCAGGCGCCGGTTCATCGGCGGCGGGGTGGAGGTGTTCACGATAAGTAAGGGTACCGTGAGAAAAGACCCCTCCTCCGCCACGACGATCCGCGGATCGGGTGTCGGTACAGGCGTTTTGCCGCTACAGAGTGCACCCGACCAGGACGGGCTCCGGTTTGAGTGTGATACCAAACACATCACGGACTCCGTCACGGACGGTCCGGGCCAGCGCGATCACGTCCTCGGCGGTCGCGCCCCCGCGGTTGGTCAGAGCCAGCGCGTGCTTGGTTGACAGCCGGCAGCGGGCTTCGACGCCGCCCGGATCCGGATCCGGATAGCCCTTGCCGAAGCCCGCCCGCTCTACCAACCAGCCCGCGGCCAACTTGACGCCGTCCGGGGCGGGGTAGCGCGGAACCGGCCCCTCGACATCGCGGGCCAGCCGCTCGTAGACCTCCACCGGGACCACCGGGTTGGTGAAGAACGAACCCACGCTCCACGTATCGTGATCGGTCGCGTCAAGCACCATGCCCTTGCGGGCACGCAGCGTCAGCACCGCGTCACGCACGGCCTTCGGGTCGGCGCGCTCGCCGCTGGTCGCGTTGAGTGCGGTCGTCAGTTCGCCGTAGCGCAGCGGCGCGCTGCGACCCGATGCATCCAGCGCGAACTCGACTTCCAGTATCACCCAAGGGATTTCGCGTTCCGACCGGCCGGCCCGCTTGAGCACGCTGGTGCGGTAACCGAAGCCCAGCTCGATGCCCGGCACCCAGCGCACCACCCCGCTGCTGCGATCCAGCACTCGGACCCGCGTGATGGTGTCGGACACCTCGGCCCCGTAGGCTCCGACGTTCTGCACCGGGGTGGCCCCGGCCGACCCGGGGATACCGGACAGGCATTCCAGCCCACCCAGACCTCTCTCGATCGCCTTGACCACGAAGTCGTCCCACGACCCACCCGCCTCTGCGCGCAGCAGGTTGCCGTCGACGGTGACGCCGTCATTGGCCAACCGAACCGCCGTCAGGTCGGTCAAGGACTCGGCGATCACCAGATTCGAGCCGCCGGCGAACACCAGCACGGGCCGGCCGTCGGCCGCTTGGGCTTCCGAGTCCAGCTGCCGCACAACGGCGACTGCTTGTTCGGTGGTGGTGCATGTGATCAGGCGTCGCGCGACCGGTCCGACCCGCAACGTCGTCAACGGTCCCAGCGGCACAGCCTCGGCGACATGCGCACCGGCAAAGACCGAACCGCCCACGGCCCGTAACGGTAGCCTGGCCAGCTATGCCGCGTTCATTCGACTTGTCGGCCGACTACGAGGACAGCGTCGAAGAGGTTCACCGGGCTTTCCGCGAAGAGAAGTACTGGCTGGCCAGGCTGGCCGACATTCCCGTCGACGACGCGAGGCTGGAGTTGCTGCGGGTCGGCGGCGAGTCCGGGGACGACGGCACCATCGACGTGATCACCCTGCAGGTGGTGCGCAGCCACCACCTCCCGGCCCTCGTCAAGCAGCTGCACCGGGGCGATCTGCGCGTCCGGCGCGAAGAGACGTGGGGACCCGTCACCGACGGCGTCGCGACGGCTTCCATCGGGGGCTCGATCGTGGACACCCCGGTGCATGTGTCGGGCACCGCCGAACTCTCACCGATCTCACCCGGCGGCGCCCGGCTCACGTTCCGGATCACGGTCAAGGTGCGGATCCCGATTATCGGCGGCAAAGTGGAGAAACTCATCGGCATCCACTTGGCCGACCTGGTGACCAGGGAGCAACACTTCACCACGGAGTGGATCACCGGTAACGCCTAGGCTGGCGCACATGCGAATCGCGTTGGCGCAAATCCTCAGTGGCAGCGACCCGGCGGCCAACCTGCAGCTGGTGCGCGAGTACACCGGCCGGGCCGCCGATGCGGGCGCGCGGCTCGTGGTGTTTCCCGAGGCGACCATGTGCCGGTTCGGCGTGCCACTGGCACCGATCGCCGAGCCGACCGACGGGGCCTGGGCAGACGGTGTGCGCCGGATCGCGACCGACTCCGGCATCACCGTGATCGCCGGCATGTTCACCCCGGCCGGCGACGGGCGGGTGACGAACACGCTGATCGTGGCCGGCCCGGGCAGTGCCAACGGGCCGAGCACCCACTACGACAAGATCCACCTCTACGACGCGTTCGGCTTCACAGAGTCGCGTACCGTCGCGCCCGGGCACGAGCCGGTGGTCGTCACGGTGGACGGCGTTCGGGTGGGGTTGAGCATTTGCTACGACATTCGCTTTCCGGCGCTCTACACCGAGCTGGCCCGCCGCGGTGCCCAGCTGATCGTCGTCTCCGCCTCCTGGGGTTCGGGGCCCGGCAAACTCGAACAGTGGACGCTGCTGGCCCGGGCCCGGGCGCTGGACTCGATGAGCTACGTCGCCGCGGCCGGTCAGGCCGACCCCGGCGACACCTCGAGCGGCTCGGGCGCACCGAACGGGGTGGGCGGCAGCCTGGTGGTATCGCCGCTGGGTGAGGTCGTCGCATCGGCCGGTGACGGCCCCCAACTGGTGGTCGCCGACATCGACGTCGACCGGGTGACCGAGGCCCGCGACAATATCGCGGTGCTGCGCAACCTCTCGGACTTCGCTCAGATTGATAGGGCACAATCAGTCGGGTGACGAACCCACAAGGACCACCGAACGAAGGCCCGTCGACGTGGGCCCGTCCCGGCAACCAAGGTCCCTTCGGCCAGCCCCCCACCGAGCGGCTAACCGAGCGCATAAGCACTGGCGGCCCGGGCCAGGCGCCGCCGCCGCCCGCGGCCGGTCAGGCGCAGCAGACCGAGCGGCTCGGCGCGGCGAGTGCGGGCATGCAGCGACCCGGCTACCCCCCTCCGCCGATCCCGCCGGCGGGCCCCACGGAGCAGATTGCCGTTCCGGGCGGGGAACCGGCACCGGCAAAAAGAAAGCGACGTTTCCTTCGCGATCCGCTGTCCATCCTGCTGATCTGCGTCATCGTCTTCTCGCTCATCATCGCGGGGCTCATCGGGGCGGAGCTGTACGTCCGTCACGTGGCGAACAGCAAGGTCGCGCAAGCGGTGGCGTGCGAGGTCAAGGATCAGGCCACCGCTTCGTTCGGGGTGACGCCGCTGATGCTGTGGCAGCAGATGACGAAGCATTACACCAACATCTCGGTGCAGACGGCCGGCAACCAGCTCCGCGACGCCAAGGGCATGAAGCTCGCCCTCAATATCAAGGACGTCCGGCTGAACTCGACGGCCAACTCCAAGGGCACCATCGGCTCCCTGGACGCCACCATCACCTGGACGTCCGACGGCATCAAACAGTCGGTGCAGAACGCGATCCCGGTCCTGGGTCCGTTCGTCACCAACAGCGTGACCACTCACCCAGCTGACGGCACCATCGAACTGAAAGGGATGCTGGACAACATCACGGCCAAGCCGGTGATATCCGGCAAAGGGTTGGACCTGCAGATCGTCAGTTTCAACGCGCTGGGCTTCACTCTGCCCAAGGAGTCGGTGCAGTCGACGCTGGACGACTACACCTCGAACCTGACCAAGAACTTCCCGCTGGGCATTCACGCCGACAGCGTTCAGGTCACCGATACCGGTGTCACAAGCCACTTTTCGACGCAGAACGCCACAATCCCCGCCGACAACAACAACAACCCCTGCTTCGCCAACCTCTGAGACCCGCGCTCTAGCCGGCTTGGCTCAGCCCGTCGAGCACCGCTCGGGTGCCTGACAGGCCCAGCCTCGTCGCGCCGGCGTCCAGCATCGCCACCGCGTCGTCGGCGGTGCGGATGCCCCCACTGGCCTTGACCCCGAGCCGCCCGCCGACGGTCTCGGCCATCAGAGCGACCGCACGCACCGACGCCCCGCCCGCGGGATGAAACCCGGTCGAGGTCTTGACGAAGTCGGCACCGGCGTCCTCGGCCGCGCGGCACACCGCTGCCAGCGTGCGCCCGTCCGCCAGGCTCAACAGCGCGGCCGACTCCACGATCACCTTGAGCACGGCCTCGGGTACGGCGACGCGCACCGCCTCGATATCGGATCGCACCGCATCGAGGGCCCCGGCGAGCGCCGCGCCGACGTCGATGACCATGTCGATCTCGCTGGCACCGGATGCCACCGCGTGCGCGGCCTCGTGCGCCTTGACCGCCGACACATGCTTGCCCGACGGAAATCCCGCCACCGCCGCCACGCGCACGCCGCCGGACTCCACCGCGGCCGGCACCATCGAGGGCGAAACGCATACCGCGTAGACGCCCAGTTCGACGGCCTCGGCGACCAGCGCGGCCACGTCGGCGTCGGTGGCCTCGGGCTTGAGCAGGGTGTGGTCGACCAGCGCGGCCAGCTGCGCCCGGGTGGGTTCGACCGCCACTAGAACGCTTCTTCCGGGCCGCCGGGATTGCAGCGGGAGGCCACCATTTCGGCGTCGTCGACGACCGGCCGCCAGGGCTCCAGATTCCAGCTGGTCTTGCCGGGTTGTGCCAGTTCGGCGAACTGCCAGTGACAGATGAACTGCGCGCGCATACCGGGGGTGTCGGCGTCCGGCGACAGCGCGAGCACCTCGGCCCACCCCTCGTCGGCGAGGGCGGCGGTCCAGGGTTGTCTGGCGACCATCCGCCCGGACGGCGTCGGGAACACCCGCAGGCTGGGCCGGCCTCCCCACTGTGCCCACTCGGTGTGGTCGACAAACGGTGGCTGGTACCCCGGATCGGCCGACGCGGGAGGCGGCCCCGGAAGCGGGCCCAGCAGGGCGACAACCGCCGCCACCGGCGCGACCAGCCGGGCTCTCATCCCTTTAGCGCGACTTGCCCTGAATCTCAAGCAGTTTGGGCCGTACGTCGACCAGATACACACCGGCGGCGCAGGCGGCGATCACGGTGCCGAACACGGCGAGAAGGGACAGCGCCGCGGCCCCGCCGAGGATCAGCAGCCACACCGGCTTGGTCAACTTGTCGGCGGCCGTGTACGCGTCGGATCGCTGCATCGCCGCATGCACGAACGCGTACACGGTCGTCACGAGGACGGCGATCTTCAGGATCGACAGCACGCTAAACACGAGGTTCACGCATCAAGCGTATGCGGGCACCGGCCAAAACGTCGACTCCGAGCCGCCCGAAGGGCGACTCGGAGTCGAGCGTCCTGCAATCACCGAGTTCAACTCGGTGGCTGACTACTTCTGGGTGACCTTCTTGGCCGAACCCTTCTTGGCCGGAGCCTTCTTGGCCGCAGCCTTCTTGGCCACCGGAGCCTTCTTGGCCGCGGACTTCTTGGCTTGAGCCTTCTTGGGCAGCTCGATGCCGACCAGCTTGGCCGCACGCTCACCGACCGCGCGGGTCTGCGAAGCGACGGTGCCGAGCGCCTCTTGGGTCAGCTCGACGGCCTGGTCAACGGAGGCCTGGGCGCGGGCCGACGCGTCCTCGAAGGGCCGCTGGCTGCGCAGCCGATCCAGGGCGGCTTCGCCGCGCTCGACCAGCTCGTTGTACCGGTTGGTCGCGGCGTCCACGTAGCCCTCGGCGGCCTTGCGCAGCTCCTCGGGGGTGAACCGCTCGCGCAGCTCGGTGAGCTGCTCGGGCAGGTCCTCCTGCAGCTTCGACAGGCGCGCACGCCGCTCCTCGACCCGGCTGCGGGTCTCGGTGCGGGTCTCCTCGGCACGCTCACGCAGGTTGACGATCAAGTCGTTGACCGTGGCAAGGGCCAGGTCGGCCGCGCCGAGGGCTGCAAGCAACGGAGCCCGCAAGTCTTCGATGTTGGTGGTGTCAGTCTTGGCCTTAGCCATGTTTGTTTCCTTTCATCATTTCTTCCGTAATCGGTGTTAGTACGTATCTGATCTGGGTAATAGGCAAGCGTCGGCTCCGGGGAGGAGTAGTCAAGACCCTCGGATTGACGTGGCACGCAGCTTGCGGGGAACCTCCTGGTTGGTCGGGTCGGTTGGTTGTCGAGTTCGCGTCGCGCCTAGGCGCCCGAGGCCTGGCGTCGGGCCCTCCTCTCTGGGTAACCAAGCGGCAAGTTCTCTATGCGTCGCTTGGCAACTGGCGCGATGCGAAAGCCCTGCGCAGGCCGTTTGGCCGAGCCGACCGCGTGACAGCGCCGACCCGCGGGGCTGATCACTCGTCGGTGCGGGATTCGGTCGGATACTCCTCATGGGCGGATTCGTTTTGTTCGGCAAACGACGCGTAAATGTCGAGCAGAATTTGCTTCTGACGCTCGGTGATCGCCGTATCGGTGATGATGGCGTCGCGCACCTGACTCTTATCGCTGGGCTCGAGAATCCCGGCCCGCACGTAGAGCACCTCGGCGGAAATGCGCAGCGCCTTCGCAATCTGGTTCAGGACGTCGGCGGACGGCTTGCGCAGCCCGCGCTCCACCTGGCTCAGGTAGGGGTTGCTGACACCGGACCGTTCGGCAAGTTGTCTCACCGACACCTGGGCGTTCTCGCGCAGGTCCCTGATGAAGCTGCCGAGGTCGGAGGCCACTTCGGAGGCCGCGGTCGACACCTTGACGGAGAGTTTCTCCTCCGATGCCATTGCGTGCTCCTTGGGTCCGAGGGCCGATCTTGATAGGCATCAGCCTACGGAAGAGTGCTTGCTTTTGCAAGCACTTGTTAGCACCCCTAGAAAAATAGCTGGGCGACCGCGTAGATCACCAGCCCGGCCAACGCGCCCACCACGGTGCCGTTGATGCGAATGAACTGCAGGTCACGCCCCACGTGCAACTCGATCCGCCGGCTGGCCTCCTCGGCGTCCCAGCGCTCGATGGTATCGGTGATGATCGCGGTGATTTCCACGCCGTACTCGGAGACCAGGTGCTGGGCCGCCCGCACGATCCAGTTGTCGACCTTGTCACGCAGCTCGGCGTCGTCGCGCAGGGACTCCCCTATGCGGACCACGGTGTCGGCGATGCGGGTGCGCAACGTGCTGGACGGGTCGTCGACGCCCTCGAGCACCAGCCGTTTCAGCGTCTTCCACGCCGTCGCTGCGGCGTTGGCAATCTCGTCGCGCGCCATCAGCTGCTCTTTGACCGCCTCGGCGCGCGCGATGGTGTCCGGGTCGTGCTGCAGGTCGTCGGCGAACTCGAAAAGGAAGCGGGTCGCCGAGCGGCGCAATTCGTGGTCGGGGTTGCGGCGCACCTTGTCGGTGAAGTCCATCAACTCGCGGTGGATGCGGTCGCCGACGAGGTGGTCGATGAATCGGGGGGACCAAGTAGGCGAGTCACGCTCGACCACCCTCTGGATGATCTCCCCGGCGTTCAGCGACCACTGAAACGCCCGGTCGGCGAGCAATTGGATCAGGGCCTCCTGCCGGTTCTCGGCGAGCAGGGTGGCCAGCACCCGGCCCACGGGCGGACCCCACTGCGGCTCGGCGACGCGGCGCACGATCATCCGATCGATCACCTGTTGGACGTCGTCGTCACGCAGCAACTCGACCAGCACCCGCAGCACCGTCGCCGTCTCGGTCGCCACCCGCTGAGCGTGCGTGGCGTCCGACAGCCACTTACCGAGCCGGCTGGGAATCTGGGCGTCGCGCAGTTTGGTCTCCACGACCGCCGGCGACAGGAAGTTCTCTCGCACGAAGGTCCCCAGGCCCTCGCCGAGCTGGTCCTTCTTGCGCTTGATGATCGCGGTGTGCGGGATGGGTATCCCAAGCGGGTGCTTGAACAACGCCGTGACAGCGAACCAGTCGGCCAGCGCGCCCACCATGCCGGCCTCCGCGGCCGCACCGACGTAGCCGACCCAGGCGCCCACGTTGGCGTGGGCCTGCGCCCACCGACACAGTAGGAACACGCCGCTGGCACCGATCAGGAAGCTCAGCGCCACCAGCTTCATCCGGCGCAGCGCCAGCCGCCGCTCGGCGTCGGCCTGCGGATCGGCGCCGGCGAACGATTCCGCGAAGGAGGCGTGTGCCCGCGGGGTCGCCGCCGGCGAGCCCGACGCTTGGCCCCTATCCGGGGCTCGGTGTGTCACCAGACCATCATGTATCGCCGCGAGCAGTTAGTGTTACCGCCCAGCTCTGAGAGCTGGCAGACATACGGCCGATCCGCCAAAAGGGCCCCCGCAAGCCGTAGTATCGGGAACGTCTGATGAGTGGGAAGCGGCGACATTGGCAGAGCGGATCCCGGTTGTGACCGTTAAGACGGATGGTCGCAAGCGGCGCTGGCACCAACACAAGGTGGAGCGCCGCAATGAGCTGGTCGACGGCACGATCGTGGCGATTCGCCGGCATGGCCGTTTCCTGAGCATGGACGAAATCGCGGCGCAGATCGGGGTCTCCAAGACCGTCCTGTACCGCTACTTCGTCGACAAGAACGACCTGACCACCGCGGTGCTGATGCGCTTCGCGCAGTCGACGCTGATTCCCAATATGGCCGGTGCGCTGACATCTGAACTCGACGGCTTCGACCTGACCCGCGAGATCATCCGGGTGTATGTCGAGACCGTCGCCGACGAACCGGAGCCGTATCGGTTCGTGATGGCCAACAGCTCGCCGACCAAGAGCAAAGTGATCGCCGACTCCGAGCGAATCATCGCCCGCATGCTCTCGATGATGCTGCGCCGGCGCATGCAGGACGCCGGGATGGACACCGGCGGGGTGGAACCGTGGGCGTACATGATCGTCGGCGGCGTGCAGCTGGCCACGCACTCCTGGATCTCTGACCCACGGATGAGCGTCGAAGAGCTGATCGACTACCTGACCATGCTGAGCTGGAGCGCGATCTGCGGGATCGTCGAGGCGGGCGGATCGCTGGAGAAGTTCCGGGAGCAGCCGCATCCATCGCCGATAGTCCCGCCGCGCCTGCCATGAGATCGGGGTTTCATGCCTGACGTGAGCGTGGGCTCACGGTTCAGGTCGTGGGCGTACGCACTTCGCACCACCAATCCGCCGCCGGACGGCCCGATCGACACCGTCACGCGCTGGCTCGTGGTTACCCGCGCGGCCGTGCTGCCGATGACTCTGGTCTCCGGCCTGGTCGCCGCCCTGCTGGCGGTCGGCAAGCCGGGGCTGGACTGGCGCTGGCTGGTCCTGGCCATTTTGGGAATCACGCTGGCGCATACCGCCAACAACCTCATGAACGACCTCTACGACACGCGGGTCGGCACCGACAGCGCCGACTACCCGCGCGCGCTGTACGCCCCGCACCCGGTGCTGTCGGGGCTGATCAGCCGCCGCACGCTTGGGCTGGCGATCCTAGTGGTGAACGTCGCCGATCTGGTAATCCTGGTCACGCTGGCCTGGGCGCGCGGCTGGCCCGTGGTGGCCTTTGCTCTGGGTGGGTTCGCCCTGAGCGTTGCCTACACGGCGCCACCGCTGCGGCTGAAGAAGCGCGGCCTCGGTGAGCCCGACGTCTTCGTCGTGTGGGGTCCGCTGATGGTGTGCGGCACGTACTACTCCGCGGTGGGCGCGGTCGGTTGGGACGTCGTGCTGGCGTCGCTGCCCTATGGCTTGTTGTGCACGACGGTGCTGATGGGCAAGCACATCGACAAGATCCCGTACGACGAACCGCTCGGCATCCGGACGCTGCCCGTGCTTCTCGGCGAGGCGCGCGCCCGGGTGGTGACGCTGGCCATGATGGTCGGCTTCTATGTGCTGGTGGCCGTCGCCGTCGCGGCAGGCGCGATGCCGTGGCCCGCGCTGGTCGTCGCGTTGGCGGTGCCCCGACTGGCGAAGGTGTGGCCGTATTTCCGCCGCCCGAGGCCCGACGAGCCGCCACCAAAGTTTCCGGTGTGGCCCCTGTGGTACGCGGCGCTGGCCTGGGTGCACGTGCGTCAGGCGGGCGCGCTGCTGGTCGTGGGCCTCGCGGTTGGAGCCGTGCTGCGCGCTTTTTGACAACGGTGCGACGCAAAATCGTGTTCGAAAGGCGACTTCAACCGCCTTAACCGCTAGCATGCAGGGGATGCATCGGGGGTTGACCGGGCTCCTTGGGTTGCCAGGGCGCGCGGAACTCCGAGATACAGAAAGGCCCTATTCCTAATGTCTATGCAGCTCACGCCGCATTTCGGGAACGTGCAAGCACATTACGATCTCTCGGACGACTTCTTCCGGCTGTTCCTCGACCCCACCCAGACCTACAGCTGCGCCTACTTCGAGCGTGACGACATGACGCTCGAGGAGGCTCAGATCGCCAAGATCGAGCTCGCGCTGGGGAAGCTCAACCTCGAGCCGGGGATGACGCTGCTGGACATCGGCTGCGGCTGGGGCGCCACGATGCGACGCGCCATCGAGAAGTACGACGTCAACGTCGTGGGCCTGACGCTGTCGGAGAACCAGGCCGAGCACGTGCAGAAGATGTTCGACGAGATGGACACCCCCCGCTCCAGGCGAGTGCTGCTCGAGGGCTGGGAGAAGTTCGACGAGCCCGTCGACCGCATCGTCTCCATCGGCGCTTTTGAGCACTTCGGCCACCAGCGCTACCACCACTTCTTTGAGATGACGTACCGCGCCTTGCCCGCCGACGGCGCGATGTTGCTGCACACCATCTCGCGCCCCACCTTCAAGGAGACCAAGGAACGGGGTCTGCCGTTGACCCACGAACTGGTTCACTTCACCAAGTTCATCCTGGCCGAGATCTTCCCGGGCGGCTGGCTGCCGACGATCCCGACGGTCGAGGAGCACGCCGAAAAGGTCGGCTTCAAGGTGACGCGGATTCAGTCATTGCAGCCGCACTACGCGCGGACTCTGGACATGTGGGCCGCCACGCTGGAGGCCAACAAGGACAAGGCCATCGCCATGCAGTCCCTCGAGGTCTACGACCGGTACATGAAGTACCTGACCGGCTGCGCCAAGCTGTTCCGCCAGACCTACACCGACGTCAACCAGTTCACGCTGGAAAAGTAACCGCGGCCTTAGCCCTGACTTGTGATCACAGGCCGGGCACGCAACGCCTCGCGCCCACGGACCCGCTATTTCGTCAGGGTGAACTGACCGACGTTGCTGATGCCTTTGATGAAGAAGTTTTCACACCCGGTCAGATAATGCATATAGCGGTCGTAGATCTCTTCCGACTGGATTTCGATCGCCTTGTCCTTGTTGGCCTCGAGATTGGCCGCCCACATGTTAAGCGTCCGCGCGTAATGCTCCCGCAGTAGTTGCACTTTTTCGACCGTGAATCCGGACGCCTGCGCGAACTGGAAGATATCTTCCTGCGCCGGCAGCTGCCCGCCCGGGAAGATATATGTGGCAATGAATTTCATGAATCGCAGGTCGCTCATCGTCAGTGTGACGCCGCGCTCATGCATCTGCTTCTGGGGGTAGGTCAGAATCGTGTGCAACAACATTCGGCCGTCATCGGGAAGAATGCCGTAGGCGCGGTCGAAGAACGCGGCATAACGCTCATACTTGAACGCCTCGAAGGCGCCAATGGTGACAATCCGGTCGACTTTGTCCTCGAACTCTTCCCAGCCCTGCAAGCGCACCTCGACGCTGCGCTGGGTCGGGATCTTGGCCAGCTTGGCTTTGCTGTACTCGAACTGGTTGCGGCTGAGCGTAATTCCGATGACGTTGACGTCGAATTTCTCGATCGCGCGCTGCAGCGCTCCACCCCAACCGCAACCAATGTCGAGCAACGTCATCCCGGGCTCGAGGTTCAGCTTTCCCAGCGCCAGGTCGAACTTCGCGTTTTGCGCTTCCTCGAGGGTCATATCGTCACGCTCGAAGTAAGCGCAGGTATAGCCCATAGTCGAGTCTAGAAATAACGCGAAAAACTCATCTGAAATGTCGTAGATTGACTGCGACTCTTCATAATACGGCTTCAACTGGGCCATGCGGTGGGGATACCTCTCGTTAAATTGGATCGCGAGCATGATATCCGATTCACGCCAGCGACTGCTACACGGGCCGTCCCGGGCGAGTCCCGGACCGGCCGTCCGTCGGCGTCAGTACGTGTAGAAACCCTGACCCGATTTTTTGCCTAGCCGACCCGCCTCCACCATGCGCAGCAACAGTGGCGGCGGACCAAACTGGGGTTCTTTGAATTCCTCGAACATCTTGTCCGCGATCAGTTTGAGGGTGTCCAGACCGACGAGATCCGACAGCCGCAGCGGGCCCATCGGGTGCGACAGCCCCGCGACGACCGCCTTGTCGACGTCTTCGACGGTGGCAAAACGGGCCTCGACCATCCGGATCGCCGACAGCAGATACGGCACCAGCAGAGCGTTCACCACGAAGCCGGATCGGTCGGAGCAGCGCACCACCTGCTTACCCAGGACCGTGTCGGCAAAGTGCTCGGTGCGGGCGGCGGCGGCTTCGTCGGTAACCAGCGTGCACACCAACTCCACGAGCGGCAGCACCGGGACCGGATTGAAGAAATGCAGGCCCAGCACGCGTTGCGGGTTCTTGGTGGCCGCGGCGATCTTCATGATCGGGATGCTGGAGGTGTTGGACGCCAGCACCGCGTCCGGATCGGTGACCACCCGGTCGAGTTCGGCGAAGATCTGCGCCTTGACGGCCTCGTCCTCGAGGATGGCCTCGATCACCAGTTGCCGGTCGGCCAGGTCGTTCAAGTCCGTGGTGAGGGTCAGCTGGCTCAGTGCTCGGTCGCGTTCGCGCTCGGTCACCTTGCCCGCGCTGACGCCACGCTCCAAGGACTTCACGATACGGTTGCGTCCCGCCGTGATCAGCGCCTCGGTCGGCTCGTACACCGTCACCCCGACGCCGGCGCGAATGGCGACCTCGGCGATACCGGATCCCATCTGCCCGGCCCCGACAACCCCTACACGCTGGATCGCTGCGTCGCTCACTTCTGTGCCTCCTCAAATGCGCGACCAGACGCAAAAGCACCACATTTGCGGCGCGAATGGGTGCTTTTGCGTCTGCTCGGCAGACTAACTCAGTGGAACTGGCCCTCTTCGGTGGAACCGGTCAACGCGGTGGTCGACGACTCCGGGTCCACAGTGGTGGCGATGCGGTCGAAGTAGCCGGCACCGACCTCGCGCTGGTGCTTGGTGGCGGTGTAGCCACGCTCCTCGGCTTCGAACTCGCGCTCCTGCAGTTCGACGTAGGCGCTCATCTGGTTGCGG
>Ga0318536_10000258_pt1 | contig 14388 bp, 11 predicted proteins | sample GRESIP117b4f28_FD_203481 | JGI IMG/M metagenome (GOLD analysis project Ga0318536, IMG submission 203481) | Tropical soil microbial communities from Luquillo Experimental Forest, Puerto Rico - GRE.SIPMG.117b4f28 | ecosystem: Environmental > Terrestrial > Soil > Tropical forest > Bulk soil... | reverse complement strand
CAACTATCTGGACTGGATGGTCGCGGTTCCATGGAGCAAGGTCGACCCCGAGGACATCGACATCGAGCGTGCGCGGCGCGTGCTCGATGAGGATCACTATGGCCTCGAGAAGGTCAAGCGGCGCATCCTCGAGTACCTCGCGGTGCGGAAGCTGAATCCGCAGGGACGCAGCGCCATCCTCTGTTTCGTTGGCCCGCCGGGCGTCGGCAAGACCTCCCTCGGACAGAGCATCGCGCGGGCGCTGGGGTTGAAGTTCGTGCGCGTGAGTCTCGGTGGCGTGCACGATGAGGCGGAGATTCGCGGCCACCGGCGCACCTACATCGGGGCGCTGCCAGGCAACATCATCCAGGGGCTGCGTAAAGCCGGGACCCGCAATCCCGTGCTCATGCTCGATGAGATCGATAAGGTCTCGGCGAGCTTTCACGGCGACCCGAGCGCGGCCCTGCTCGAGGTGCTCGATCCGGAGCAGAACTCGACTTTCCGTGACAACTACATCGCCCAGCCCTTTGACCTGAGTCGTGTGCTGTTCATCACCACGGCCAACGTTCTCGACACGATCGCGGGACCGTTACGGGATCGCATGGAGATCATCGAGCTCAACGGCTACACCGAGGAAGAGAAGCTGCAGATTGCCAGGCGCTACCTGGTAGCGCGGCAGCTCAAGTCGAACGGCCTCGAAGCTTCGCAGGTGACCATCACCGATGCGGCGCTGGCGCGCGTCATCCGTGAGTACACGCGCGAGGCCGGGGTCCGCAGTCTCGAGCGGCAGATCGGTGCCCTGCTGCGCAACGCCGCCGTGCAGATTGCCGAGGGCAAGGCCGCGCATGTGACCTTCGATGCACCCGATGTCCACGCAGTGCTCGGCGCTTCGCGTTTCGAGAGCGATATCGCCAGCCGCACGAGCGTTCCGGGAGTAGCTACCGGACTCGCCTGGACCCCGGTCGGTGGTGACATACTCTTCATCGAATCGGCGCGACTCCCCGGGCATGGCAAGCTCATCCTCACGGGACAACTTGGCGATGTCATGAAAGAGAGCGCGCAGGCGGCCTTGAGTCTCGTCAAGTCGCAGGCCGAGGAGCTCGGCATCGACCCCAAGGTCTTCGACAGGAGCGACGTTCACGTGCACGTGCCGGCGGGGGCGATCCCGAAAGACGGGCCCAGCGCAGGGGTGGCGATGTACGTCTCCCTCGCCTCGTTGTTCAAGCGCGAATCCGTTCGCCCGGATGTGGCCATGACCGGAGAGATCAGCCTGCGGGGACTGGTACTGCCGGTCGGCGGCATCAAGGAAAAGACCATCGCCGCGGCGCGCGCCGGAATCAAGCGAGTCATTCTTCCGGCGCGCAATCGGCGCGATCTCGAGGACATCCCGCAGAGCACGCGCGAGTCCCTGGAGTTTGTCTGGGTGGAGCGCGTCGATGAGGCGCTCGCGGTCGCCCTGGGTGGCGCACCGAGCGGGGAGCCGCAAGCCGAGCCCGCCGAAGCCGAGACGCGTGCCGCACTTGCCCGCAAGGAACGCTCGCGCCGGCAGCCGACCTCAGGCCCCGTCCTCTAGTCTCAGATACCGGCGCTCCGCGGACCGCAGTGCGGTGCGGCGTTACCCGCACGACTATCTTTCCGGTGAGCGGGTTGGCCCGTGCATCCAACCGTTGTGGGAACTGGTCTCCACCGGCAAGCTTCGCCCCGGCAAAGGCGCACTGCGGAATCTCCGAGCCTGCTCGTCAACCGCGCCGCATCGAGCCACTGTCCTCATTGTAAGCGGACGCGGAGACCGGGATGAGCCCGACCCTCAGACCCCGACTACTCCCAGTGTCCGTCGCGCGAAGCCGAGCTTACCGCGGGCGCCCACGGTCTCCCCGACCTGAGCATGAGGAACTCCCCGGGCCGCAGGCCGAGGGAAGTCGTCCGCGAGAACAATATCGAGGCGGATTGCCCGAAGGCTTCGACGATCAGCGTGCCGGGCATGATGGCGAGCTCCGGGAAGTCGTTCGCTCTCATGCCGCGCGGGGCGAGCTCTACGGCAAGATGTCGGATCAACGCCTCGAGCGCACCCTTGGAAGCCCGATGGCCGTGTAGTGCGGCAGCGCGCGCGTGGCACCGAGCGAGCTGACGGCGAGAATGCAGCTCTGGCGGTCAAACCGACTCAACAGTCGCGTGACCAGTTCATGGTGCGCACGCGCGTTCAATGCAAACGTGCAGTCGAGGTGCCGGCCGGTGAGTGATTCCACCGTGCGATGGGTGCCGGTGGCCGCACAGTCCACGATGCCCGCGAGCGGTGTGCCGCTCTCCCCGAGATGCGTCTCGATGCGGTCGAGGCCGTCGGGATGGTGAGATCGGCACGGCAGATCGGCTGCTGTTCCTGCGCGGCGCTCGACGGCAGCTCCTGTGCCGCTTTCTCATCGCGGACGTAGTTTGCGATCACCCTTGCTCCGCTGCGCGCGAAGCGCTCGGAGATGGCTCGCCCGATACCGCGCTGCTGCGTTGCGATCAGTGCAGCCGCCGCACTGCGCGCGCCACGGGCCGCGACTTGACGAATTGGGAGCGCTGCCTTTCAATCGGTCGGAACGAAGCGCAACCGACGAGGAATTTGCCCTGATGATGTTTCCCAACCCTGGCATTGGCGCCCTGGGGCTCGGCGCGCTGCTCGTGCTCACCGCGCTGGCTCCGCGCCTGCGGGGCGGCGCGCGGAGCGGTCGCAGCGCGACGTGGAGCGTGGTGGCGGCTATTGCCGGAGCCGTCCTGCTTGGCTGGGGATTGCTCTCCTCGCTTGGCTCGCGGTCGCCCTCGCGACCTGCGCCGCCGCCGGTGACATCCACCCCCGCACCTTCGCCGGTCGATCTGGTCGAAGTGGCCGGCGTGGCGCTGCAGGCCTGCCCGCGCGCCACCGCCCCAGCCGTACCGGATGGCGGCACGGCCTCGCGCGAGGAGATGACGGCGGCGACCGCGGCGTTCAAATCCTTCGACACCGCCACCAATTCCTATGTGCACTGCGTCGACGTGACCATCGAGCGCATCGCCAGCCAGCATCCCGAGGCGTCACAGGACGATCTGCACTCTCTGAAGGAATTCGGCAGGGTTGCCCACAATACGGCCATCGACCAGGAGACAGCGGTCGCGGATCAGCTCAATGCGCAGGTTCGAAGCTACAAGGCGAAGCACCCGCAATCATGACCGCCGGTTGCTGAGCTCGCCCGAACTACCCCGCCGCCGTGCTCGTTCATCTCATTGACGGCACTTACGAGCTCTTCCGGCACTTCTATGGCCTGCGCCGCTTCACCCAAGGCGTGGATAAGCCTTCTGGCGCCGTGGTTGGCGTGCTGCGCACGGTGCTGCAGATGCTCGAGGAGGGCGCCACGCATCTTGGCGTCGCCACCGATCATGTTATCGAGTCCTTTCGCAACCGCCTGTGGGCGGGGTACAAGACGGGCGAAGGCGTCGAGCCTGCATTGCTCGCACAGTTCCAGCCCCTGGAGGATGCGCTCGCCGCGCTCGGTGTCGCGGTGTGGCCGATGGTGGAGCTCGAGGCCGACGACGCGCTCGCTTCCGCGGCACGGATCGCTGGCGAGAATCCCGCCACCGGCAAAGTGTGCATCTGGACCCCGGACAAGGATCTCGCCCAATGCGTGCGCGGCGAGCGCGTGGTGCAGGTCGATCGGCGCACACGCAAGATCCGTGACGCCGCGGGCGTTCAGGCGGACTTCGGGGTCGGACCGCAGCTGATCCCGGACTTCCTCGCACTCGTCGGGGATGCGGCGGACGGCTACCCGGGCCTCGCCGGGATCGGCCGCGTCACGGCGGCACGACTCATCGGGAAGTACGGCGCGCTCGAAGACTTTCCGGCGACGGTACTCGGAGAGCGCCGGCAGTTGGCGCTGCTCTTCAAGACTCTCGCCACCCTGCGAACGGACGCGCCGCTCTTCGGCGATCCCGAGGAGCTCAGATGGCGCGGGCCAACCGCCGGCTTCCCGGACACTGCGGCGCGGCTCGGCGAGCCGCGACTCGTGACTCGCGCCAGCAGGATTCCGACTCGCTGACCACCACGGTCGGCGCCGGTCCGGCTGGGGCGCGCATCAGCTCAGCGTGCGGCACAGACTTCGGGCGGTGTATCCGGCTCCGCACGCGAAGCGCGTCAGGGGCCCGAAGCAGTTGGCCGAGGCAAGACCGACCACATACAGACCCGGGATCGACGCCTCGAAATTTCTCTTCAGCACCGGCGTGTCCTCCACACAGCGCAGCCTCTGCCGCAGGCTCGCATCGAGGAACTGCAACCGTTGCATGGCGACGCGGTAGCCCGTCGCAGCGATCACGTGGTCGACGACCAGTGTCGACTCGCCCGCGCCGCGCTGGCGGTAGGTCAGGTGCACGCGGTTGTTGCGCACCGTGAGCGCGTTCAGCCGTGCGCCCAGGTGCATCGGCACCCGACCGACCAGCTTGTCTCTGACGAACCAACCAGGAGCCGGTCCGAGGTGATTGCGCACCGCGCGCAGCCGCAGTCGCAGCGGCATAGCGTGAAACAGCAGCGGTGCGTCACTGCACAGCCGCGAACGCCAGCCGAGCCCGAGGCCGGAGCGCGGCTGGCGCAGCCGCTGCAGCCAGGGTCGCGGCTCCTGCGGTTGTGTGTGAAACTCAACCGCATCCCGCCGCGCAAGAAGCAGCGCGTCGGTGCCGGCCTCGTGCAGAAGTGCAGCCAGGTCGGCAGCAGAAGCACCGGCGCCGATGATTGCCACGCGACGGCCGCGAAGCGCGCCCGGATCCTGGTGCTGCGAACTGTGCGTAACGAACTCCGACCCGAGCGCCGCGAGCGCCGGCGGCACATATGCGAAATGCGTGATGCCGACCGACAGGATCACGCGCTTTGCGCGCAACGTTTCCCCGTTGTCCGTGCTCAGCATGAAGCCGTTGGGACCGTGTGTGAGTGCGATGACGTCGGTTTCCTCGAGCATCGGCACCAGCCGGCGCTGAAACTCCAGCCCGTAGTCGACGAATGTCTCCAGCGGCACGGGGTAACCGATGTCCCGGTACGGCAGACCTCGCTCGAGGCTGTAGTTGCTGAGTGTGAACCGGCCGTCGGGGTCGAAAAGATTCGAGGCGAAGCCCTCGGATTTCAGGTACATGCCGGCCGGCATCCGGTAGCGCCAGGTGTGCATCGACGTACCGAAGATGCGGAACGGAACGCCGCGGCGGCGCAGGTGCGCCGCAATCGACAGGCCGTAGGGGCCGGCGCCAACGATGACGACGTCCGTCGCAACTTTTTGCATTCGTGCACCAACTCGGCGGCGTTCTGTCAAATTGCGATCACGCCGCCAGTCCCTACTCTATCCTTGCCCAGGCGTCGGCCGCAGCGAACAACATCTCATGTCGAACGCCGAGATCCCTGCGCAGACACAAAACATCAAGCGACCGGTCCTGCTGTTGGTAGCGGGTAACTGGTGGCCGACGGCTGCGCGCATGGCGGTCGCGCTCATTGAGAACGGCTGCACCGTCGCGGCCGTCTGCCCGCCGGAACATCCGTTGCGTTACGTGCAGGGCGTGCAGCAAATCCGCACCCTGCGCGCACTCGCCTCGCGCCGGTCTCTGGAACAAGCCATGCATTGCGTGCAGCCGGACCTGGTGGTGCCCTGTGACGATCGCAGCGTCGCGCAGCTACACGAGCTGCATCGCCTGCGCCCGCAGCTGCGCGCGCTCATCGAGCGCTCGCTGGGTCGGTCCAGCGGGTTCGAAGTCGTGGAGAGTCGCCAGGAGCTGCTCGACACTGCGCGAGAGCTCGGGATCCGTGTCGCCGGCACCTGCGGGGTGAGGTCCGCGGCGGAGGCGAGTCATTGCTTTGCGCGCGGCGCGCCGTCGGCACTGTTGAAAACGGACAGCACCAGCGGCGGCGAAGGAGTGCGGATCGTACGCTCGGCCAGGGAGGCGGCGGCAACCTTCCGGCGTATGCGGTTCGGAGCAAGCCTGGCGGTGGCCCTCAAGCGTCTGCTCGTGAACCGCGATCCGATGGCATTGTGGTCCTGGGGCCGGCGCCGGCGAACGGCCATATCCTTGCAGGAATTTGTCAGCGGAATCCCGGCGAACATCATGGTCGCGTGCTGGCGGGGCGAGATCCTCGCAGAAGTCAGCGTGAAGACCCTCTCCTGTCAGGGGCCGACCGGCGCATCCCTCGTGGTCCAGCTCATTCAAAACCGGCAATTGAGCCACGCCGCTGCAATGCTCGCTGCGCGCTTCGGTATGTCCGGGTTCTTCGGACTCGATTTCATTCTCCAGGAGGGCACCGGTGCGGCATACCTGATCGAGATGAACCCACGATGCACGCAACTCGGGCACCTGGCGTTGCCGCAGGGCGATCTTGCCGGAGCGCTGTGCGCCGCGCTCCTCGGGCGCGAGCGACCTCCCCGCGCGGGCACCGCCATCGCTACCGACACGATCGCGTTTTTTCCTCAGGCCTTTCTGTGGGGTGCGCGTAACGCTTTCCTCGGGCACGTGCATCACGACGTACCCTGGGAGCAGCGGCAACTGGTGAAGGCTCTGATGCAGGCCCCCTGGCCGCAACGAACCTGGCTCGCGCGCCTCTATCACCTGCTCCGCAGGCCCACGGCGCTGCAGGCCACCGAGGCTGTGCCGATCGAACAGCTGGTCGAATGTGAAATACCGGTGCGGGCGCCGACCGATCGCCTGTTTCCCGTGCCCGTGCCGCCGGCGCGTGCGATGGGCTCCACTCCGAGACTTTAGGCCAGGAGGCGTCCCGGCGGACAATCACCCGGCACCGCTCAGGTCACGAGACGCCGCGCAAACAAAGACTCGAATGCCGGCATCACGGCTTCGATGACGTCCCCGTGCGCCGCCGGTACCTGGCGCTCGCGTGGACGGTAGGCCTCGAAGCCCGTCGAGCGCAGCACCGCCTCGTACCAGTACGGGGCCCATACGCCATCGCCGGCACGCGGTCCCGGGGGCCAGCTGAGCATCCGCGGCGTAAATGCGATATCGAGCTCTGCGCACAGCGCCCGCAACTGCGACTCGGGAGCTTTGAGAAACTCGGCGGCATCGATCACCGGTGGGGTGCGGCCGCAAAGCTCGCTCACGTACTCAAAGATGTCGAGCTGCTGCAGCACACCGAGATCTTCCGCGGTCACGTGCGGTCGGCTGCGGATGTAGGAGTTGAGGACCTCACGCGGATCACGGATGAGGAACACGTGGGTGAGCCCCCGCAGCCAATCGCGACCGATATGCGGCAGCAGGTGGTGCGTCATGTGCTTCTGGTACCAGATCGCTTTGCCCTGCGGCACGGGACCCACGAGCCGCGCGGCAACCTTGCGCCAGTCGGCCTCACCGGCCGCGATCACATCCTCGCGCCCCGGATGATCGAGACCGGTGTGGGCGAGATAGTGGGCATACAACGGCTCGTCCACCACCGCGCAGTCGCCGCGGTTCTCCCACGAGCGCATCATCGCGGTGGAGATGTTGCGGGGACCTGACCACATCGCGAGCCGCAGCGGCGTCATGGCGGCGCCTGCGCGGCGACGTCGCGCTCGATGAGGCGCAGGTAGAGCTGCTGCAAGCGCTCGACCATCGGGCCGCGCCCGTCACTGATGCGGCGACCGTCGATTTCGATTACCGGAGCAATGCCGGCGTAAGTGCCGGTGATGAAGGCCTCCTGCGCGGAGTAGGTTTCGGTCAGACTGAAGTTCTTCTCGAAGGCCGGGATGCCGTTCTCGCGGCACAGGCGCAGCACGTTGGCGCGCGTGATGCCCGCGATGCAATAGTTGCCGCTCGAGGTCCACACCTCGCCCTGGCGCACGATGAAGAAGTGCGTCGAATTGCAGGTGGCGACGAAACCGTGCGGGTCGAGCATCAATGCCTCGTCGGCACCCGCCTTGGTCGCCTGGATGCAGGCGGTGATGCAGTTGAGCTTGGAGTGCGAGTTGAGCTTGGGATCCTGCACGTCGGGCGCACCGCGGCGCACGTGCACGGTGAAGAGCCGCACGCCCTGCGTCAGCAGCTCCGGTCGCGGCAGCTTGTATTCGGGGATGATGACCACGGTCGCCGGCCCGATGGAGGCGCGCGGATCCTGGTAAGGCGTGCTCTTCAGACCCCGCGTCACCATGAGCCGCATGTGCACGCCCTCGGTCATGGCGTTTGCCGCGAGGGTCTGGTACAGCGCCGCGGTGAGCGCCGCGCGGTCCATGCCGACATCGAGGTCGATCGCCTTGGCGGCCTCGTACAGGCGATCGAGATGCGCGCCGAGGAAGGCAATCCGGCCGCGATGGACGCGCAGGCCCTCCCAGACTCCATCCCCCAGGATGAACCCCGAGTCGAACACCGAGACCACGGCTTGCGCGCGCGGCCGCAGGTCACCGTTCACATAGATGCGGATGTCGCTGTTGCGCGGGTCATCGGTTGCGTGGTGGGTGCCCTGTGTCATTCCCTCACCTGTGTTTCGCACTGGGGCATCGGATTCTAGCGCGCCGCCGGGCAGGCCACGGGGCAACGTTTGCTCTTGGCCGCAGCGACTGATCTACTCACACGATGCCGGCCATGAATGGGGTGTACCTGCTGCTCGGAGTCGTGGCCGCCGTCGGCGTCTGGTTCATGGGCCGGTGGTGGTTCCTCGAGCGAGGCCGTGGTGCGCTGCGTGCGATGCGCCGGGCGGATCTTGTCACCGGCTTCGTCACCGACTTTTTCGACACCCTGGGCATCGGAGCCTTCGCACCGACGACCGCCATCTTCAAGCTGCAGCGCCGCATGCCGGATGACGAGATTCCCGGCACGCTCAACGCCGGTCATGCGCTCCCGACCGTCGTCGAGGCCGTGATCTTCATCGCGATAGTCACACTCGATCTGACGACGCTCGTTTCGATGCTCGCCGCGTCGGTGGCCGGTGCCTGGCTCGGTGCGGGCAGCATCGCGCGGGCTCCACGACGCGTCATCCAGATCGGCATGGGTGTGGCGCTGCTGGTCGCAGCGGGACTCCTGCTCGCGAAGAACCTCGCCTGGCTGCCGGCGGCTGACGGCACCGCGCTCGGGCTTTCCGGCGGCACGCTGTTGTTCGCCGTCTGCGTCAACTTTGTGCTCGGCGCGCTGATGATGGTTGGCGTCGGACTGTACGCGCCCTGCCTGATCCTGGTGACGTTACTCGGTATGAGCCCGCTTGCCGCCTTCCCGATCATGATGGGCTCGTGCGCGCTGCTGATGCCCGTCGGCGGCGCGCGGTTCGTACGCGCGCGCCGCTACAGCGCGGGCGCCGCGCTCGGCCTGACCCTGGGCGGAATCCCCGGCGTGCTCTGCGCTGCCTTCATCGTGCGCTCGCTCCCGCTCGAATGGCTCCGCTGGCTCGTGGTGGGGGTGGTGATCTATGCCGCGGCGTTGATGCTGATGTCGGCGCGCGTGCCGGTGGTCCCGCAGACCTCTACCTCTTCACGGCCCGATCCCCTACATTCGCACGATGCGTGAGACCGTCGACGAAGCTCCTGCCGCAACCGCCGGGTTGACTTACCCGTTCGCGACCGCGCCCGAGCCCGGACATGTGCTCGGCGTGGCCCCGGGCGTGATGTGGCTGCGCATGCCGCTGCCGTTCATGGGGCTCAACCACATCAACGTCTGGGCGCTCGAGGACGATGCCGGCTGGACTCTGGCCGACACCGGCATGCAGACCGCCGACACGGCGGCGCACTGGCAGCAGGCCTTTGCCGGACCCCTCGCGCGGCGTCCGGTGACGCGTGTCATCTGTACGCACATGCATCCGGATCACATCGGCATGGCGGGCTGGCTCACCCGGCAGTACGACTGCCGGCTGTGGACCACGCGCCTCGAGTACCTCACCTGCCGCGTGCTGGTCGCCGACACCGGTCGCGAAACACCGCCGGACGGCCTGCGCTTCTACCATGCCGCCGGTTGGGACGAGGATGCGCTCGCCAGCTACAAGGCTCGCTTTGGCGCCTTCGGCAAGGCGGTGTACGCGCTGCCGGACAGCTACCGCCGCATCGTCGACGGCGAGGAACTCGCCATCGGTGGCCGGCCGTGGCGCGCGGTGATCGGCCGCGGCCACTCCCCCGAGCACCTGTGCCTGTACTGCGCGGAGCTCCGCGTGTTGATCTCGGGCGACCAGGTGCTGCCGCGCATCACCTCCAACGTCTCCGTGTTCCCGACAGAGCCCGAGGCCAACCCGCTCCAGGAGTGGCTCGAGTCACTCGCCTCGATCGGTGAGCGCGTACCTGACGACGTGCTGGTGCTGCCCTCGCACAACGAGCCATTCCGCGGCCTGCACGCCCGGCTCGCGGCACTCATCAGCGGACACGAGCAACGCCTCGCCCGCATGCGCGAGGAGCTCGCGACGCCCAAGCGTGCCATCGACGTGTTCGGCGTGCTGTTTCGCCGCCGCGTGGGCCCGGACATGCTGATCATGGCGACCGGGGAGAGCGTGGCGCACCTCAACTGTCTCATCGCAAGAGGGCTCGCGGTGCGGGAGCTCGACGCCGCGGGCGTTGCCTGGTACCGCCGTACCTGAAGGAACGCTTAACGCGCGCGCACCGGCCTCCGCCTCCCGTACACTTCCCGCATGCAGCATCAGACCTTCACGACCATCGCCGAGCAATCGGGCTTTCGCCATACCGGGCGGAGCGACGAGGTCGCGCGGCTGTGCACGGCGTTCGCCGCCGCCTGGCCGCGCGAGGTGCACAGCCTCGAGTTCGGCCACTCGGCCGAAGGGCGCGCGATGCGCGCCCTGGTCGTCTCGCGCGCCGATCCGCGCTCGGTACCGCTCCTCATGCTCCAGGCCGGCATCCACCCGGGCGAGAGCGATGGCAAGGACGCAGGCTTCATCGCCTTGCGCGAGATGCTCTCCGAAGGCGCCTGGCGCTCCGTACTCGAGCGCATGGCGATACTCTTCGTGCCGGCCTTCAACGTCGATGGCCACGAGCGCTTCGGCCGCTGGAACCGGCCGAACCAGAACGGCCCCGAGGAGACCGGCTGGCGCACCACCGCGCAGAACCTCAATCTCAACCGCGATTACGCCAAGGCCGATTCGCCCGAGATGCGCGCACTGCTCGGGCTGATCCGCAGCTGGGATCCGCTGGTGTGCGCCGATCTTCACGTGACCGATGGTGCGGATTTCCAGCCCGATGTCTCACTGCAGGCCGAGCCGATCAATCAGGGCGATGCCCGGCTCCACCCCGCCGGCCGCGAGATGCGCGATGCGCTGATCGCGAAGCTCGCCGCGCAGGGCTCGCTCCCCCTCCCCTTCTACCCCGACCTCGCCGTAACGGACGATCCCGACTCGGGGTTCCGCCTCACGGTGTACTCGCCGCGCTTCTCGACCGGCTACTTCCCGCAGCGCAACCGTTTCACCGTTCTGGTCGAGACGCACTCGTGGAAGGACTACGCCACGCGGGTGCGCGTCACCCGCAACACGATCTTTGCGCTCGCCGAGCTCGTCGCAGAGCACGGCCTGGCCTGGCGCGAGCTCACGCGGGAGGCGGATGAGGCCGCCACGCGGCTCGGAGGCACGGAGCTGGTGCTCGACTACAGCTCCGGCTGGCGCGAGCCGGCGGGCGGCGTGCGCGCGGATGCGGCTGGCGGCAGCGGCACGAGGATGATCGACTTCCCGGGCTACGCCTGGGCGCGCGAAGTCTCACCCGTCTCGGGCGAACCCGTGACGATCTATGATCCGCATCGTCCGCAGATCTGGCACGTGCCGTTCCGCGACCAGGTGTCGCCCGCCCTCGTCGTGCGGGCGCCGCTCGGCGGTTATGTCGTGCCGTGCGCCTGGGCAGCGGAGATCGGTGCGCGCCTTGTGCTCCACGGCATCCACTGCGAGACGGTGCGTACGGCGAGCAGCGGCGTGCGCGTCGAGGCCTTTCGCGCGACCCAGGCTCACTTCGGCACCACCCCCTTCGAAGGCCGTACGCGGGTCCGGCTCGAAGGTACCTGGCAGCGCGAGCTCCAGGACATCGCCGCCGGCTCGCTGTTCGTGCCGATCGCTCAGCCGGGCGCACGGCTGTTGATGCATCTGCTCGAGCCGCAGGCGCCGGACTCGTTGGCCGCCTGGGGTTTCTTCAACGCCTGCTTCGAACAAAAGGAACATATGGAACCGTACGTGGCCGATCAGATCGCGCGCACCCTGCTCGCACAGACTCCTGGACTCCAGGAGGAGTTCGGCCGCAGGCTCAGGGACGATGCCGCCTTTGCCGCCAACCCCGGCGCCCGGCTGGAGTTCTTCCTGCGGCGGCACTCGTCGTGGGATTCCAGCATGAACCTCTACCCCGTGTTCCGCGTGGATGAGCTCCTCGCCTCCCCGGGCGCCACGCGGGGGTAGGATCTTGCAAAAGCGCGCGCGACTCACATTCGTTCTTGCAACGCTCACTCTCTTTGTCGGAAGCGCCGCACACGCGCAGACGAGCCCGGCCGCGGAGACTGATGTCACATCCCCCACGGTTCCGGAGCAATCTCCAACAGCTACACCGCCGGGCACGGAGGCACCGCCACCTGGCGGCCTGGCGCACGACGCGGCGCTCTACTTCACGGCCCCTCTGCACTGGAGTGGCACCGAGTGGGCCTGGTTCGCCGGTGCGCTCGCGGCGATCGCGGGGTCCCACCATTACGACACTCAGGTCTACACCCACTTCACCAAGGGGTTGACCCCGACTGAGATAGCGAACATCAAGAGCAATGATCTGCAGGATGCGCTCCCATCGGTCGCGGTATTCCTCGGAACGTGGGGGTTCGCGGCATGGACCAGCGATCCGAGTGGTCACCGCGAAGCCTGGTCGATGCTCGAGGCCGCAGGGCTGAGCACCGTCAACGCCTATGCCCTGAAGTTCATCATCCGCCGCGAGGGACCCTATCAGACGAGCGATCCGAACGAATGGTTCAAGAGCGGTGGCAGGTCGTTTCCGTCCGAGCATGCGACCGCCTCGTTCGCCATCGGCACGGTGCTCGCGGAGGCCGGGAGTGACGACTATCGCTGGCTGCGCCGCGTGCTCGGCTATGGCCTGGGGATCGGCACGAGCTACCTGCGCCTCAAACACAACGCGCACTGGCTCTCGGACACGGTCGCGGGCGGCGCACTCGGCATGGCGAGCGCCCAGTTCACTCTCAACCACCAATACCGCAACGCGGCAGGCTCGAATTTCGCGCTCGTGCCCGTGCCGGGGGGAGCGATGCTCACCTACCGGGTGTCGCTGCCATAGTCAGCCCGATGTGTTCTCCTACGGCTCGCGCCGCGCATCGCCCCCGCCCCAGCGGACCACGCCGCAGCAGGGCTCAGCCAGGTGCTCGATGTGGTCAACGAACCCCTGGGTGCGAATGAGCGCGAAGCCTCTGACATCGGCAAACGGCAACTCAGCTCGCAGCCGCGCGGCCGCCGCGAGCAGCGTGCGACCCCTGGTGATGACATCGTCGATCAGCACGACCCTGTGGACTGGCGTCGTCGCCCGCGTTACCGCGAATGAGTCGTAGTGCTGTTGCACGGTTGGCCGCGCCGCGCTGGGCGCGGTCGCCGACTTGGTGACGGCGTACCGTCGCCGCAGCCCCGTCCATATGCGTAGTGCAAAACCCACCTCACTGAGTGCAACCGCGAGCCGCAACGCCGCCCACGGTGTTTCCCCGGAACGAGCGCTTCCCGGAACCGGAACCAACACAGCATCGCGCGCGAAAAGCGCCGCCAGCTCCCGGTTCGAGAGGCTGTTCCGATAGACGAAGCCGGCATAGCGCGGCAGCCACAACGGGTCGCTCGACTTCACCCGGTCGCACAGCTCGCGTGAAGACCCCGCCAGCCATCCCGCGGCGCGCGGGGAATAGATGTAGCAGGAGGCAAATGTCACGCTCGAAAGTGGCCACGTTCGCTGCGTCAGGCCACTCTCGAATGGCGCGGCGCCATGATCACAGTGCCAGATCATCCTGCGGTGACTTGGCTGCGGCGGTGTCGTGCTCGCGGGCTTCACGCTTGCCTGCCTGACCCCGCTCCGAAGATTGAGCGCTCGCCTGCTGCTCCTGCGAGCGAAGCTGCAGCCACGCCTCCCGGGCACGGCGCCTGACTTCCTCGACATCCGCGCCTGCCATGGCAGTGACCGCGGCGGACCCGGCGGCCTGCCGTTCGGGAAGGGCAGCGGCCGCGCCCTCGCGATCCTGCTGCCGTTCTTGCCGGCGTGCGACGCGTTCCCGGTACCCGGCGCGCAGTCCCTCGACGACCTGGCTGGGCAGTCCTCGCTGCTCCATCTTCAAGTGCATCAACGGGATTGCAGGCCGTGGCTCACGGTCGAGGCCTTGCGCGGCGAGGCTGCGGTGGTCGATGCGTGCGTCGATATTCGCCTCGCGCAGGGCAGCGTTCGTCAGCGTTGCCCAGCGCTCCCGCAGGCTTATGTACTCCTGGCGGTGATCGGGTAAGCCACGACGCCGGCGTTCGCG
>Ga0318536_10000257_pt1 | contig 14389 bp, 7 predicted proteins | sample GRESIP117b4f28_FD_203481 | JGI IMG/M metagenome (GOLD analysis project Ga0318536, IMG submission 203481) | Tropical soil microbial communities from Luquillo Experimental Forest, Puerto Rico - GRE.SIPMG.117b4f28 | ecosystem: Environmental > Terrestrial > Soil > Tropical forest > Bulk soil... | reverse complement strand
ATCATGATCTGGGAGCTGTGGCAGAATGGGCAGTACGTGGAGCTTTCCGCCCTCGGCGTCATGCTGATCGTCGCGCTGTTCCTGCTGGTGATGGTCGCGCAGCTTTTGGGCAGACGGTTCGGAATCGCGGAAACGTAAACGCGGGATGGGAACGTGCTGCGCGTAGGATCGCTGTTCACCGAATATGCCAATGAGCGCGGCGAAGCGGTCAAAGCCGTGCAGGACGTCAGCTTCGAGGTGCCGGAAGGAAAGCTGTTCACCCTGCTCGGGCCTTCCGGCTGCGGCAAGACCACCACGCTGCGCTCAATTGCCGGACTGGAGAAGCCGCGCTCCGGCGTGATCGAAGTGAGCGGGCGCGTCGTCTATTCTTCGGAAAAGCGAATCTTCGTCGCTCCCAACAAGCGCAATTTCGGCATGGTGTTCCAGTCCTACGCGATCTGGCCGCACATGAATGTCTTTCAGAATGTCGCCTTCCCGCTCGAGGTGCGCCGTCTTGCCAAGAAGGACATCCGCGAAAAAGTCATGCGCGTATTGGAGACGGTCGCGCTCGCGGAGCTGGTGGATCGCGACGCTACCAAGCTTTCCGGCGGCCAGCAGCAACGTCTCGCGCTGGCGCGCGCGTTGGTCATGGAGCCGCAGCTCTTGCTGCTCGACGAGCCCCTCTCCAATCTCGATGCCAAGCTGCGCGACCGCATGCGCTCCGAGCTCAAGCGGCTGCAGCGCGAGCTCAATCTCACGACCGTCTATGTCACCCATGACCAGAGCGAGGCGCTGGCGCTCTCGCACGAGATCGCGGTGATGAACGAGGGTCGCGTCGTTCAGGTCGGGACACCGCGCCAGATTTACGAGCAGCCCCACGACAAGTTCGTCGCCGATTTCGTCGGCACCACCAATTTCATCGACGGGGTCGTGACCGCGCTCGAGGCCGGCCGCTGTGTCGTCAGCTCCGGCATCGGCGAGCTCAAGGCGCATGCCAGTAACGGCATTGGCAAGAACGCGCGCGTCACTGTCTCGGTGCGACCCGAGGACGTGGAACTGTCGGAAACGCCGCTCCCCGTCGCGGACGGCGACAACGCCTACAAGGGGACCGTCAGCGCGAAGGACTTTTTGGGCGACTATCTCGACTTTCGCGTGAAGGTCGGTGAGATCGAGCTGCTAGCCAAGGCCCATCCGTCCTTGCGCACCCCGACCGGCGATCCGATTTACCTGCGGATGCGAGCGGAAAAATGTGTGGCGATCAGCAGTCAGTAATCAGGGATCAGGTATCAGCAACGCGCGCTGAGCTCTGATCTCTATCACTGATGCCCTGATCCCTGAAAGGAGCAAATAATGGCCAAAGACGCCGTCGTCTCGGAAGAGCTGGCGAAGAAATTCGCGACCGAAAAAGATACGCCCTATCTGCGTTGGGTGCGCGGCGAAGGTCTCGACATCATCAGCGCGCATTACGTGCGCAACCTTCGAACGGTCGAGCTCAAGCCGTGGGCGCGGCGCGGCGGATCCGGCGTCTACATCAACCACGAAGCCTCGCGCACCTCCAACGACTGCTACGTCTGCGAGATTTCGGCGGGAGGCAAGCTTGCGCCGCAGCGTCAGCTGTTCGAGGAGATGATCCTGGTGCTCGACGGCCGCGGCTCCACCACGGTGTGGAACGACGCCGGCAAACGCATCACCTTCGAGTGGAAGGCGGGCGCGATGTTCGCCATTCCGCTCAACTGCTGGCATCAGCACTTCAACGGCTCGGGCCAGATGCCGGCGCGCTACGTCGCGGTCACCAACGCGCCGCCGGTGATCAACCTCTACGAGGATGTCGAGTACATCTTCAACACCAGCTACGATTTCAAGAACCGGTTCAACGGCGAGCCCGACTATTTCAGCGCCAAGGGCGATCAGAAAGGCTTTCTGGTGGTCACCAATTTCGTCGCCGACGCGGTCAACCTGCCGCTGATCACCGCCAAGGAGCGCGGCGCCGGCGGCGGCCACATCCGCTTCAATATGGCGAAAGGCTCGATGAACAGCCACATCTCGCAGTTTCCGATCGGCACCTACAAGAAGGGCCATGCGCATGGGCCCGGTGCGCATGTGATCATCCTCTCGGGCGATGGCTATTCGCTGATGTGGCCCGAGGGCGACGAGCCGCGCCGCTACGACTGGGAGGTGGGCACGCTGATCGTGCCGCCCAACATGTGGTTCCACCAGCATTTCAACGGCGGCACCACGCCGGCGCGCTATCTCGCCTTCAAGCACGAGGGCGTCGCCATTCGCAACGCGCAGGGCGTGCCCAAGGCCTGGATCAGCCGCCGCCTCGGCGGCGATCAGATCGACTATGCCGACGAGGAGCCGATGGTGCGCAAAATGTTCGCCGACGAGCTGGCGAAGAGCGGGCTCACGCCGCGCATGGATCAGGCCTACGCTCAGGAGCTCGCCGACCTGCCGCCATTGGCGAAGGCATCGGGCATAGCGCGTCGAAGACGCGCGTAAACGCGCTGGTGACCCGCGCATCCATGCTCCGCGGAAACGATGCCGGCGATGCCGGGAAGTGACGTATGCGCAGCTACGGCCGCAGCGCGCGCGCTGCCGAGCGCAGCAACGTGCCGGGCTCGCGATGCTCGCGCGCGCCCCACAGCCGCCGGTGCAGCTTGTCCAGCAGCAGATAGATCACCGGCGTCGTGTAGAGCGTCAGCATCTGGGAGACCAAGAGCCCGCCAACGATGGTGATGCCGAGCGGCCTGCGCAGCTCCGAGCCGGGGCCGCTCGCGATCACCAGTGGCACGGCGCCGAGCAGCGCCGCCATCGTGGTCATCATGATCGGCCGAAAGCGGTTGAGGCATGCCTCGAAAATCGCCCGCTCCGGGGATAACCCGCGCTTGCGCTCACCCTCGAGCGCGAAGTCGACCATCATGATTCCGTTCTTCTTGACGATGCCGATCAGCAGGATGATGCCAATAAAGGCGATCAGCGAAAGCTCGCTGCTGAAGATCTGCAACGCGAGCAGCGCGCCCAGTCCGGCCGAAGGCAGCGTCGAGATGATGGTGACGGGGTGCGCCAGGCTCTCGTACAGCACGCCGAGCACGATGTAGACCGCGATCAGCGCCGCGATGATCAGCACAGGTTGCGCGCCGACCGACATTCGGTAGGCGCGCGCGTCGCCGGCGTATTCGGCGTGGAGGGTATCGGGCAGATGCAGCTCGGCCACCGCCTGATCGACGCGCCGCGTCGCTTCCGCGATCGGGACCCCCTCCTCAAGACTGAAGCTGATGGTGATCGCGGGGAACTGCCCCTGATGGTTGACGATCAGGGGAGATAGCCCGCGCTGGATCTTGGTCACGGCGGCGAGCGGAACCTGCGTGTTGTTGGCGCCGCTCACGTAGATTCGATCCAGGTTGACGGGATCGCGCTGATATTGCGGATCGACTTCGAGCACCACGCGGTACTGGTTGCGCTGGGTGTAGAGCGTCGAGACCTGCCGTTGCGCGTACGCATTGTTGAGCGCGTTGGCGATGTCCTGCACGCGCACGCCGAGGCGCGACGCGGCAATGCGGTCGATCGACACGTTTACTTGCAGTCCACCGGTCTCGCGATCCGTTGAGACGTCGACCAACCCCGGCACCCTCTGGATCACCTCGAACACGCGCGGCGCCCAGCGCACAAGCTCCTGATAATCGGTGTCCCAAAGCGTAAATTGATAGGTCGAGTCGGCCTGGCGGCCGCCCACCCGCACGTCCTGCATCGGAAAGAAGTACACCCGCAGTCCCGGAATGTCGGCCGTCTTCTGTCGCAAGCGAGCGACGACAGTCTGCGTGGTCACGCCGCGCTCGGCGAGCGGCTTGAGGCTGATGAACATCGTGCCGCGGTTCACCGACGGGGTAAAATAGGAGGCGCCGATCGAGGAGCCGAGATTGGCGACGGCGGGGTCGGCGCGCACGATCGCTTCCGCCTTCTGCTGCAACTCGTACATCGCCGGAAAGGAAATCTCGGCGGAAGCCTGCGTGCCGCCAAACACCAGGCCGGTATCGTCAGAGGGGAAAAAGCCTTTGGGGGTTTGGATATAGAGCATCACGGTGACGGTCATGACCGCCGCCAGAACGAACAGCGTGAGCGCGCGATGCTCGAGAACGACGCTGAGGCTGCGCGCATAGCCGCGCGCCATCAGTCCAGTGACTCGTTCAACGATGCGGTCAAGCCAAGTCGCGTCGGGGCTCGGCGGTTTGCGCACGAAGTGCGCGCAGATCATCGGCGTGAGCGTCAGCGACACCGCGGTCGAGACCGCGATCGCGAATGCCAGCGTCACCGAGAATTCCCGGAACACGCGGCCAACGATCCCGGTCATGAACAGAAGCGGAATGAAGGCGGCCACCAGCGATATGCTGATCGAGAGCACGGTGAAGCCGATCTGCCGCGCGCCTTCGATGGCCGCGCGGAACGGCGACATGCCTTTTTCCAGATTGCGGAAGCAATTCTCGATCATCACGATCGCATCGTCGACCACGAAGCCGACCGAGACCGCGAGCGCCATCAGCGAGAGATTGTCGATCGAGAAGCCGGCGAGCCACATCATGGCGCACGTACCGGCGAGCGAGAGCGGTACCGTCACGCCGGCGGCAATCGTGGTGGCGGCGCGGCGGAGGAAGACGAATACCACCAGCATGACCAGCGCAATCGTGGCCATGAGCGTGAGTTGCATGTCGTGCACGCTGGCCCGAATCGTCTGGGTACGGTCCGATAGCACTGAAATATCGATGCCCGGCGAGATCCACCGCTTGATCTCCGGCAGCAGCTCGTAGATGCGGTCGACCGTCTCGATCACGTTCGAGTTGGCTTGCTTGTTGATCACCAGCAGCACGGAGGGCTGGCCGTTGAACCAGCGATCGAGGCGATGGCGGAGAGCCGAACCACCGCGCCATTGGCCGCGCGCACCACGATCGGATCATAATCGGGCGCGTTGCGAAGCTGGTCGTTGCTGGCGATCGCGATCGCGCGCTCGTTGCCGTCAAAGCCGCCGATCGGCCCGATTCCGTTGCTGCTGGCGATCGCCGTGCGCACGTCCTCCATATTGAGCCCCATGGAGGCGAGCGCGATCGGATTGACGCGCACGCGGATCGCGGGCTGCTCGGCGCCGTTGACGTTGACTTCGGCGACGCCTTCGACCTGCGAGAGCCGCTGAGCGATCACCGTGTCGGCGGCGTCATAGAGGGCGCTGGGCGGAACCGTCTTTGAGGTCAGCGCCAGGATCATGATCGGAATCGCGGCTGGATTGGATTTGCGGAACGTTGGTGTCGCCGGCAGATCGCTTGGCAAGTCGGTGATCGAAGCATTAATCGCTGCCTGCACGTCGCGCGCGGCGCCGTCGATGTTGCGGGAAAGGTCGAACTGGGCGGTGATGCGGGTGGAGCCGAGCGAACTGCGCGAAGTGAGCTCGGTCACCCCCGCGATTTCGCCCAGGCGGCGCTCGAGCGGCGCTGCGACCGTCGCCGCCATCGTCTCGGGATCGGCGCCGGGCCGGCTGGCGGTGACGTTGATCGTGGGAAAATCCACGGTCGGCATGCTGGCGACCGGCAGGAAGCGATAGGCGACCGCACCGACCAGGAACAGGCCGATGGCAAGTAGCGTCGTGCCGACCGGCCTGCGGATGAACGGCTCGGAAAAGCTCACGGAGTCCATCGCGTCACTCCGCGGCCACGTGACTCTCTCCGGCGAGCGGAGGCGGGGAAAGTTGCGGGTGTTCGGCGAGATCGAGCTCGGTCTGCAGCGGCGCCGGCCGGCTCAACCGCGCCTTGACGCGCTCCATCGCGAGATAGACGACCGGCGTGGTGTAAAGCGTGAGCAGCTGGCTCAGCAGCAATCCGCCGATGATGGTGATGCCGAGAGGATTGCGCAGCTCCGAGCCGGTGCCCTGCTCGAACGCGAGCGGAATAGCACCGAACAGCGCCGCCAGCGTGGTCATCATGATCGGCCGGAACCGCAGCAGCGACGCCTGCACGATCGACTCGCGCGGCGAGAGACCCTGCTTGCGCTCCGCCTCGAGGGCGAAGTCGATCATCATGATCGCGTTCTTCTTGACGATGCCCATCAGCAGCACGATGCCGATCAGCGCGACCACCGAGAGGTCCTGCTTGTAGAGCATCAATGCCAGCAGCGCACCGACGCCCGCCGAGGGCAAGGTCGAGAGAATGGTGAGCGGATGAATGAAGCTCTCGTAGAGCACGCCGAGCACGATGTAGATCGTGATCGCCGCCGCGAGGATCAGCCAGGGCTCGCCGGCCAGCGATTTGGCGAACTCGGCGGCATCGCCGGAATAGCTGCCGATGACAGAAGACGGCATGCCGATGTCGCGCTCGGCCTGCGAGATTACGCTGACCGCATCGCTGAGCGCGGCGTTGGGGGCAACGTTGAAGCTGATCGTCACCGCCGGGAATTGCTCCTGATGGGCGATAACCAGCGGCGCCGTGGTGTGCTCGAAGCGCGCGAGCGTGCTCAGCGGCACCATCGGACTGCCTGACACGCCGGGAATGACGGTCGGTGCGGTCGAAGTCAGCGAGGTCGACTGCGCAACCGCCTGAATGCCGGAAGCGGGCACATAGATCTTCGCCAGCGATGTCGGGTCGTTCTGGTATTCCGGCATCGCTTCGAGGACCACGCGGTATTGGTTGGCCTGCCCGTAAATCGTTGAAATCTGTCGCTGCCCGAATGCATCGCTGAGCGTGTCGATGACCGTCTGCACCGAGACACCGAGCCGTCCCGCGGTTTCGCGGTCGATCTCCACCCGCATCGCGAAGCCGTTGTCCTGCGCCTCGGAGGCGACGTCGCGGAGGAGCGGCGAGGATTGCAATTGGCGCGCGAGCTTCGCCGCCCATTCGCCGACCTCATCAGCATCGGTGCCGGTGAGCGTGTACTGGAATTGCGCACGGCTCGTGCGCGTCGAGATTTGGATGTCCTGCACCGGCCGGAAATAGACGATGACGCCGGGGACCGCGGCGACCAGCTCTTGCAGGCGCTCGATTACCGCGGTCACCGGCGTCTTGCGCTCGTCGCGCGAGCGCAGCGTGATCGCGAGCCGGCCGGCATTGGGCGTGGCGTTGATCGGCGTGACGCCGATGACCGAGACCACGCCGGTCACCTCGGGATCCTTGCGGATCGCGCTCTCGACCGCGCTTTGGAGGCGCTTCATCTCGGTGAAGGAAACCTCCTGCCCGCCTTCCATGACCGCGAAGATCAGGCCGGTGTCCTGCAGCGGCAGGAACCCTTTGGGAATGATGATGTAGAGCCAGATGGTTGCCGCGAGCGTCCCAGCGGTTACCACGAGCGTCAGCGTCTCGTGACGCAGCACCCATTCCAGCGTCCGCCGGTAGAACTCCACCGACCAGTCCACGGCGCGGTGAAAGATGTGGGTGATACCGCGGCGCGCAGGCTCCGCCGCCTGATGCCGCAGCAAGCGGCTGCACATCATCGGCGTCAAGGTCAGCGAAACCACCGCCGACGTCACCACCGCGATGGTCAGGGTGAGCGCGAATTCGCGGAACATGCGGCCGACCAGGCCGGTCATGAACAACAGCGGAATGAATACGGCGATGAGCGAGAATGTGAGCGAAATCACGGTGAAGCCGATTTCGCTCGCGCCGCGCAGCGCCGCCTCGAACGGCGGCTCGCCGTCTTCCAAGTGGCGCACGATGTTCTCGATCATGACGATCGCATCGTCGACCACGAAGCCGGTGCCGATGGTCAGCGCCATGAGCGAGAGGTTGTCGAGGGAAAACCCGCAGAACCACATCACGCCGAAGGTCGCGATCAAGGACAGCGGCAGCGCCACGCCGGCGATGACGGTGGCACGGATCGTGCGCAGGAAGATCAGCACCACGGTGATCACCAGCGCCACGCTGAGAATGAGCGTGAACTGCACGTCGCGCACCGACGCGCGAATGCTCTCGGTCGCGTCGTGAACCACGGTGAGCGTGGCGCCCACGGGCATCGAGCGTTGCAGCTTGGGCAGCTCGTTCTTGATACGCTGCACCGTCTCGATAACGTTTGCGCCGGGTTGCCGCTGGACGTCGACGACGATCGCAGGCTTGCCCTGATACCAGCCGCCGACCCTGCTGTTCTCGAGGTCGTCGATGATTTCGGCCACGTCGCGCAGCAGCACCGGGGCGCCGTTGCGGTAGGTGATGATCACGTTGCGATAAGCGTCCGCCGCGGTGAGCTGATCGTTGGCGGAGATCGTGTAGGATTGGTGGACGCCGTCGAGCGCACCTTTCGGGCCGGCCACATTGGCGGCGACGATCACGTTGCGCAGGTCTTCGAGTGCGATGCCGTAATTGGCGAGCCGCGACAGATCCGCCCGGATGCGGATCGCCGGGCGAATGTTGCCCTGCACCGTGACCCGGCCGACACCGGTGAGTTCGCTCAACCGCTGGGCAAGCAGCGTGTCCGCGATGTCGCTGAGCGCGCGCAGCGAGATGGTGTCCGATCGGATCGCGAGCGTGATGATGGGCGAGTCGGCGGGATTGACCTTGGAATAGACCGGCGGGTACGGCAGGTTTCTCGGCAACACCGATGCCGACGCATTGATCGCGGCCTGCACGTCTTGCGCCGCGGCATCGATGTCGCGGCTGAGCTCGAACTGGAGCGTGGTCTGGCTGATCCCAAACGAGCTCGACGAGGTCATCAGCTGGAGCGACGGGATTTGCCCGAAATTGCGCTCGAGTGGCGCCGTCACCAGCGACGCCATGACGTCGGGGCTCGCGCCGGGCAATTGCGTCGTGACCTGGATGGTGGGGAAATCGACCTGCGGCAGCGATGAGACGGGAAGCCACAAATAGCCGAGCATTCCACCTAGAAAGACCGCCACCCCGAGCAGCGATGTCGCGATCGGCCGATGAATAAACGGCGACGAGACGCTCATGGGTTGATGGCCGGCGGCCTGCCTGTGCTCGGACTGCGCTTGCCCTTCTCCGCGGCGCGATTGCCGCGGGTTCCGTCCTGACGCGGGGCGCGCGGGGTGATTTGTCCGGCATCCTCGGCGCTCGAAGCCACGACCTGCGTTCCATCGGTGAGCCGCGCAAATCCGGTCGTGACCACGCGCTCGCCGGCTTGCAGTCCGGTTGCCACCACGGTCTGCGCATCGTCCTGCTGGGCGAGCGTCACCGGTCGTACCGCAACGGTGCTCTCGTCCTTGAGCACGTACACGAACGTTCCGTTGGGGCCGCGTTGGATCGCGGCGGTCGGCACCACCACGACCTGGCGCAAGGTATCGATCAGCACCCGGACATTGACGAACTGTCCGGGCCACAGCTGGAGATTCGTGTTGGCAAACTCGCCTTTGAGCTTGATCGTACCGGTGGTCTGATCGACCTGGTTGTCGATGACGACCACCTTTCCCTTGTCGAGCACGGTCTTGCCGTCGGGCCCGAGCGCATCGACCGACAATGGACTTTGTGCCTGTGCGCGGTTGAGCTCTGGCAGCTCCTGCTGCGGCAGGTTGAAGAAGACCGAGATCGGACGAAGCTGCGTGAGGATCACGATGCCGGTGGGCTCAGCTGCCTTAACGATGTTGCCCTCGTCGACCTGGCGAATGCCGGTGCGTCCGCTGATCGGCGCGACGACATTGGTATAGGACAGCATGGCGCGGGCGTTATCGATCGCGGCCTGATCGAGCTGCACCTGCGCCTCGAACTGAGCGACCATGGCCCTTTGCGTATCGAGCTGCTGCTTGTTGACGGCGTTGGTGGCCGCGAGTCTCGTGTAGCGCTCGAGATCGAGCTTGGCGTTGGCGAGCTGCGCCTCGTCCTGCGCCTTCTTTGCCACCGTCTGGTCGTAGGCGGCCTGATAGGTCACCGGATCGATCTTGGCCAGCACGTATCCCTTCTCGACGTCCTGGCCTTCCGTGAACGAAACGTTGATGAGCTTGCCGTCGACCTGCGGCCGCACGGTCACCGTGTTGAGCGCTTTGCCGGTGCCGACGCCATCAAGATACACCGGTACATCGGCGGTCTTCGCCGCGATCGCGAGCACCGGCACGGGATCGGCAACGGGTCGGCCGCCCCTGAAGCCCGCTTTCGACGCCGCCTGCGTCTGCTGCCACTGCGGCATGTAATAGACCGCCACAACGCCGGCAACGACGAGGGCGACGATCAGGAAAACGGTGATCCGGCGCTTCAGGCTCATTGGATTTTGACCGCGCCAGCGCCCGTGGCCGGCGGCATCCAGCCGCCACCGAGCGCCTGAAACAGGCTCAAAATGGCTTGCATGCGTGCCAGCCGCGAGACGTTCAAATTGTTCTCGTTGGTGAACCAGGTCTGCTGGGTCTGCAGCACGGTGACCAGATCCACGGTGCCTTCGCGCAGGCGAATTTCGGCGATCTCGAAAGCGCGCCGCGAGGCCGCCACCGCCTGCTGCTGCAGGCGTTCCTGCTCGGTGGTATCGGTGACCGCGATCAGCGCCCGTTCCACATCACCGAATGCCGAGAGCACGGCTTTGCGATAGGTCTCCAGCATCTCCAGTTGCACGCCTTTGGCGAACTCCAGCTGTCCCTCGAGCCGGGCGCCGTCGAAAATCGGCTGCAGCAGATTGGCGGCGATCTGGTAGAGCGCGGATTCCGGCCTGAACAACAGCTTGAACACCGCGCTTTGATAGCCGCTTTGCCCGGTGAGCGTGATGCTGGGGAAAAAAGCGGCGCGCGCAGATTCCACGCTCGCCTCCGACGAGGCAAGGTTGGCCTCGGCGGCGCGAATGTCGGGCCGCTGGAACAGCAGCTCCGACGGCAGGCCGGGGGTTACTCGGGGCGTTCCGAGCCGGAACAGGCTGCCGCCCTTCACGCTAAGCTCGGCGGGCGCGCGCCCGATCAGTACGGCGAGCGTGGCGATGTTCTGGCGCAGCGTTTCGTCGAACACAGGAATCGTCGCGCGCACGGTCGCAACCAGCGCTTCCTGCTGGGCGACATCGAGCTGGGATGCGGTGCCGGCCTCGAAGCGCTGCTTGATCAAGGTGAGGATGCGATCGGCCGCGGCGAGGTTGTTGCGCGCGACCCGCAATTGGTCCTGCGAACCCAGCACCAGGAAATAGGCATTGCCGACCGATACTATGGTCGAAAGCACGACGACTTCCTTGTTGAAGCGGCTAGCGACCGCGGTTTCCTCCGCAGCCACCGAAGCCGCGCGATTCTTGCCCCAGAAGTCGATCTCGTAACTCGCGTTGAGGACCGCGGTGTAAAGTTCGCGCTCGGCGGGCCCACCGGCGCCGGTGCCGCCCGGCCCCGTGGTTTGCGAGGGCCGTGAGCGCAGCCCCTGCAGGTTCGCGGTCAGCGTCGGAAGCAGCGGAGCGAAGGCGAGCTTGCTGTTTGCGTCGGCCTCGACGATGCGCGCGATGGCGATCGAGATGTCGGTGTTGTTGGCCTGCGCCTCCTCGATCAATCGCACCAGTTCCGGCGAGCGAAAGCCGCGCCACCAGTCGAGCGCGGGCGGCGCGGAGGTGCCGCGTCCGGCCCGATAAGGTGGCGGCGCTTCCAGCACGATGTCCGGCCGCTCGGACGTGAAGATGCACGCAGACAGCATTGGCACGAGAGATAATCCCATCAAGCCGACAAGAAAGGGGCGCAGGCTCCCGGCGCCGATCGCCGGAGCACGCGTGCGCAATCCGTCCAAACTAGGACCGACTTTCAACGCCACCACCCGCAACGCGGGGCATTAGCGTCAACGCCACGCACGCGGCCCCCGCCCATCCCGTTAAGCTTACGCGTCGGCACCCTATGCTATCAGGGTCGCCCTCTGCGGCCACTTAATTAACAGACAGGTTGGACCAAGGCGGGGCACGCCGCGAGATTTCATTCGGTGCCGCTTACGGGCGGCAACCATTTGATCGGCAAGGCTTATTGCTGGCGGCGCGGGTCGTTGGCGGGATGGTTTCCCGCCCGCACCGTGGCGTAACGCGCGTGTAAACGTCGAGTCGTGGTGAACGAGGCTAGTGTCCCGATTCCGAAGTTCGCACGCGCTCGAGCCGCCCGACCGTGCGAACTTCGGGTTCGCGGCACTAGGCCGCCGCTTCGGCCTTCGCTCCTTTGCTGGCGGCCAAGTACCAATCCAGAATCTCCGCACCGTTCCAGTGCAGCACACCGTCGAAGCGGCGCGCGTGATCATAAATCGCTTCGAGATATTTCATGCGGTGCGGCTGGCCGCTGATGTAGGGATGGATGGCGAGCGCCATGATTTTTGCCCGGCTCTTTCCCTCCGCGTAGAGGCGGTCGAACTGGTCGATGGCGCGCTGCGCGAGATAGCCGCTCTCGTGGTGCTGAACGATCATCATGGTGATGTCGTTGATTTCCACCGTGTAGGGCAGCGTCACCAATGGCCCGTTGGCGGTGCGGATCACGGTTGGCTCGTCGTCGTAAACCCAATCGCCGATATATTTCACGCCGGCGGCGGCGAGCAACTCCGGCGTCTCCAAGGTCTGCGTGAGGCCAGGACCCAGCCAACCGACCGGCCGCTTGCCGCAGAAGCGCTCGAGGATATCGAGCGACCGCGTGATCATCGCCGCCTGATCGGCGACCTTGTGGATCGGCAGCTGATCGTAAGCATGGCCCATGAATTCCCAGCCCAGCCGCTTGGCCTCCTGCGCCACGCGCGGGTAATCCTCGCAGGTGCGGGCGTTGATCGAGAGCGTGGGGCGGATTTTCAGCCGCTCGTAAAGCTCGAAGAAGCGCCATGCCCCGACCCGCATGCCGTATTCGTGCCAGCTCCAGTGCGCCACATCGGGTAAGAGCGGCACGCCGGTGGGTGGCGGGAGCACCTGACGTGGCATCGGCCGGGAAATATCCCAGACCTCGTAATTGACGATGCTCCAGAACACGAGCCGCGCCTCGCCTGGCAATTTGAGCGGCGGCCGATCGACGATCGCGGAAAAGTCGCAGCGTTCGCGCGGCACCATCGGCGTGGTCATGAGCACTCGCTCCTCTTCGTTCGCTCGTTATGATAAGCCGCAGCCGCACGGCGATCTACCGACACGGCGTCCAGTCTTCGGCTGCGACAGCTTTGCCAGATGTGGAGCACGCAGGATCGCACTATTCTCGCCACACGCCGGCACGATGGACTGACGAAGCATGAGCTTGCGGAACGAATTGCCGGCACCGGCGCGCATCGAATTCACGGCGGACACTCGGCTCGTCCGATCAGCCAGTAACCGAACCGGTTTCCTCACTGCGCAGAGTGAGCGTGCCGGAACGACGGCGCAACTCCTGCCGATCACGCTGGCCATTTTCGCGCTCGCCTTCCTGCTGCCGATCTGGCCGTGGGTGTCTGGCGCGGTGACGATTCCGTGGGATGCGAAATCCCAGTTCTATCCGCAGGTCGAGTTCCTCGCGCGCTCGATCGCACGCCGCGAATGGCCGTGGTGGTCGCCCAACGTGTTCGCGGGCTGGGCGCAAATTTCCGATCCGCAGTCGCTCTTGTTCTCGCCGCTGCATGTCCTGCTGGCATCGTTGACCCCCGCCGTCAGCCTGCGCGCGTTCGATGCAGTGACTTTCCTCTATCTGTTCCTCGGCGGCGTCGGCGTGATCCTGTTCTTTCACGACCGTGGCTGGCACCTCGGCGGCGCGCTCGTCGCCGCGATGGCATTTGCGCTCGGCGGCTCGGCCAATGCACGCATGCAGCACACGGTGCAAATCGTCAGTCTCGCATTCCTGCCGCTCGCGTTGTGGCTGACCGCGCGCGCGCTCGAGCGCTCGTCGTGGCGCTCGGGGATCGGCGCCGGCGTCCTTGGCGGCTTGCTGGCGGTCGGTCGCGATCAGGTCGCGCTGCTGTCGCTCTATGTGCTCGCAGGATTCGTGCTCGCGTACTGGGTGAGCGGCGAAGGGCGGCTCGCGCGCGTGCGTGCCAGCATCAAGCCGCTCGCGGCGGCGGGGCTAACCGGCACCGCGATCGCGGCGATACCGATCACCATGGCCGCGCTGCTGGCGGCGCGCTCGAACCGGCCCGAGATCGGCTACGCATCGGCCGCCTCGGGATCGCTGCATCCGGTGCATCTGCTGCAGTTCGTCTTTGCCGATCTGTTCGGCGCGATGGATCCCAAGATCGACTACTGGGCGCCGCAGAGTCCGATCTGGGACGCGGCCTGGGGATCGCCGGGCCTTTATCTCTCGCAGAACATGGGGCTTCTTTATGCCGGCGCCCTCACCGTTGTCGCCGTCGTTTCGTTCGGCCTGATCCGCGGCGGCGCCTGGTCGCGCGAGATTCGCTTCTTCACCATCGCCGCCGCCGCCCTTCTGCTGTATGCGCTTGGCGGTTACACGCCGGCGTTTTCTCTGATGTATGATTTTCTGCCAGGCGTGGATCTCTACCGCCGCCCAGCCGACGCGACGTTCGTGCTGGTGGCGCTGGTCGCGATAATCGCCGGTTACGTCGTACATCGC
>Ga0318536_10000256_pt1 | contig 14400 bp, 8 predicted proteins | sample GRESIP117b4f28_FD_203481 | JGI IMG/M metagenome (GOLD analysis project Ga0318536, IMG submission 203481) | Tropical soil microbial communities from Luquillo Experimental Forest, Puerto Rico - GRE.SIPMG.117b4f28 | ecosystem: Environmental > Terrestrial > Soil > Tropical forest > Bulk soil... | reverse complement strand
GCCTATGTCCCGCCCGGCACGCTGCGTGCCGCACTCGCTTATCCGCACTCGCCCGGCGACTACGACGAGGCCGCCATCGGCACCGCGCTCACGGCTGCAGGTCTCGACCACCTCAGGCCCTTTCTGGACACTACCCAACCCTCGGAAAGACGCTTGAGCGAAGACGAACAGCGCAATCTCGCCTTCGCGCGCGTGCTGCTGCACCGGCCGCGATGGTTGGTGATGGATGGCGCGCTCGATAAGCTCGAACCCGGCTTGCGCCGGCGCATCGAGGCACTCCTCGCGGAACTCGGCACAGGTGTGGTGAATATCGGCCCGGACAGCGCTCAGGACGGGTTCGCCACGCGCAGATTACGTCTCCTGACCGATCCGCACGGTGCGACCTTCAGGCCGGCTGACCACTTCATGGCTTCCGCCGCCGCGGAAGCCTAGAGCTCAGGGTAGTACTTCGATGCTGCCGCTGAGAAAGTCACGCGGATCGGCGCTCTGGCCGACATGGATCTCGAACCGGCCCGGCTCGAGAACGGGTTCGAGATCCGCACCGGGGAAGGCCAGCGCGTCAACCGGCAACTGCCAGGTCACAGTGCCGCGCTCCCCGGGGCCCAGGGAAATCCTCTGCACCCCTTTCAACTCCAAAAGAGGACGGGAGAGGCTGGCGACCGGATCGCGGACGAACAGGAACACTGTCGCCTCGCCGGCAATGGCACTCTCGTTGCGCACCGAGACAGACACTTCGACGCTTTCGCCGGCGTTGACGCCGGGCGGAGCACAGCGGAGGTCGTGCAGCGTGCAGGAACCGTAAGACAAACCGTGACCGAACGGAAATTGCGGCGTCGCCGGAACATCGAGGTAGATGCTGCTGAGGCGCTCACCGGCCTTTGCCGGCCGCCCGGATGGACGCTGCGCGTAGAAAATCGGCACCTGTCCCACGTGGCGCGGCCACGTCACCGGTAACTTCCCGGTCGGATTGAACCCGCCTGTCAGGACATCGGCGATGGCATTGCCGGCTTCGCTGCCGAGAAACCAGGTGGCGAGCACGGCGTCAGCGCGCTCGAAGAGCCACGGCAAGGTGAGCGGACGACCCGACACCAGGAGCACGATGACGGGCTTGCCGGCATCGAGCGCCGCCTCCGCGAGTGCGCGCTGGCACCCGGGCAAGGCGGGATCCGCACGGCTGCCACCCTCGCCGCTCATCGAGGCATCCTCACCGAGACAGAGGATCACCAGTTCCGCCGCCCGGCAGCACTCGATGGCGGCTGAAATACCGTCCACGCCCTCGCGGCTCGTGTCGACGCCCGCAACGGTGTCGATGCGGCAGCGGGGCAAGGCAGTCTTCAGTCCCTCGAGGATGCTTACGGTGTCTTCCGCGCGCCCGGCGGCGGGCCAGGGTCCCAACATCGCGCCCGATGCCCGGGCGAGTGGACCGATCAACGCGATATGGCTCACGTGTGCAGCAGCAACGGGTAATACGCGGTTCCGGTGGGTGAGAAGCACGATCGCCCTGCGGGCGACCTCGCGTGCGAGTTGACGCGCAGCCGTGAGTCCGCTGCCGGCGAGCCCGCGCCGGTAGGGATCGTCGAAGAGGCCGAGGCGCTCCTTCAACCGCAGCACCCGCAATACACTCTCATCGAGCCGGGTGCGACTTATCAGACCGCGCTGCAGGGCTGGCGGCAGTCCCTGCGCATAGGCCTCACTTGCCATGTCGATATCGACCCCTGCGTTCAGGGCGAGTGCAGCGGCCGTGGCGGTGTCTCCGGCCACTCCGTGAGTGCACAACTCCGCGATCGCGTTGTAGTCACTGATCACCACACCGTCGAATGCGCGCCGCCCGCGCAGCCAGCCCTGCAGGAGCTCGGCGTTGGCAGTCATCGGCACGCCGGCAATGTCGATGAAAGCGGGCATGATCGCTGCAGCGCCGGCCGCCATGGCAGCCGCAAAAGGCGGCAGGTGGACCTCGTGCAGCGTGCGCTCGGACACATCCACCGAGGCGTACTCGCGGCCGGCGGTCACCGCACCGTAGCCGCACAGGTGTTTCGCCGTGGCCGCAATACTCGAGTCGGCGCGAAGGCTCGTTCCCTGGAAACCGCGGGTCTTGGCCGCGGCAAATTCCGCTGCGAGCCAGGGGTCCTCGCCCGGACTCTCGACCATCCGTCCCCAGCGCGGATCGCGGGCGACGTCCAGCATCGGTGCGAACGTCAGGCTGACGCCGTCCGCGGCAGCCTCCTCCGCCGCCGCGCGCGCGGTGCGCTGCCAGCTGTCAGGATCGAACAGGCAGGCTTCCGCCAGCGGTACGGGGAAAATGGTGCGATGACCGTGGATGACATCGAGACCGACCAGCAACGGAATGCCGAGGCGCGAATGCTCCACCGCGAGGCGTTGCAGGGCATGCACGTCTCCACCACCCCACACGTTGAGAACGCTACCGATCTGCCCGTTGCGGATGCCCTCCTCCAGCTCGCGCCGCGCGCCCGGACCCGTGACCGCGCCTGAGCCCGCGGCCATGTTCAGCTGCCCGATCTTCTCCGCGAGGGTCATGCCGGCGAGCAATCGGTCGGTCCGTCCCATGCTGTTGCCTTGCGTTAAGCTGACGTGGTTCAGGAACCGGAACGGATCGAAACGATGACACAACCACCGAGCGGGTCCGCCGCTGACACCGACGGCGCGGGCGTCCCCGCGGCTCGAGCCCGGACCGCAGAGGCCGTTGCCACAGCGGCCCTCAGCAAGGATAGCCTCTTCGCCCAGGTTGCGCGGCTGGTCGCGGCCTTCTGGGCTTCGCGCGAGCGCAATCAGCTGCTACTGCTGGCGGCAGCCCTCGTCGCGGTCGTTGCCGCGACAGCCTATATGCAAATCCGGCTCAACGCCTGGAATCGGCCCTTCTACGATGCGCTGACGCACAAGGATATTCCGCAGTTCATCTCGCAGCTGCGCGTGTTCGCCGAACTGGCCGCCGTATTGCTGGTGCTCAACGTGAGCCAGGTGTGGCTGAACCAGACCTCCCGGGTGGTCCTGCGCCAGGGCCTGGTGCACGACCTGCTCAACGAGTGGCTCAAGCCGATGCGTGCGTTCCGCCTCTCGAATGCGGGCTCGATCGGACAAAATCCCGACCAGCGCCTGCATGCAGACGCGCAGCATCTGACGGACTTGATGACTGACCTCGGGATCGGTCTGCTCCAGTCGACGCTGCTGCTCCTGTCCTTCATTGGCGTGTTGTGGGTGTCGTCGCAACACATGTTCCTGCCCTTTGCCGGCCATCGCTACTACATCCCGGGCTACATGGTGTGGTGTGCGCTGTTCTATGCCAGTACGGCTTCGTTCCTGAGCTGGCTGGTGGGTCGTCCACTCATCGGACTCGACGCCGAGCGCTATGCGCGCGAGGCCAACCTGCGTTTTGCGCTGGTACGTGCCAACGAGGAGATCGAGGGCATCACGATCTACGGCGGCGAGGCCGATGAGAAGGGACATCTCAACCGGGTTTTCGACAGCGTTCTCGAGGTGTCACGTCGCATCGTGGGTGCGACGACGCGGCTCAGCTGGATCACCTCGGGCTACGGCTGGTTCACGATTGTTGCACCGATTCTGGTCGCCGCACCGACCTATCTCACCGGCGGCATGAGCTTCGGGGAGCTGATGCTGGTGGTCGGCGCCTTCAACCAGGTGCAGACCTCGCTGCGATGGTTCGTGGACAATTTCTCCAGCATCGCCGACTGGCGGGCCACGTTGTTGCGTGTGGCCAGCTTCCGCGGCGCACTGGTCACCATGGACAGCCTCGGGGAGAGCACGAGCCGGATCGATCTCGAGGAGACCGGGAGCCCCACGATCCGCCTCGATGATCTGCAGGTCGCCGCGCCGGCCGGCGCAATCAACCTCAGCGAGAGGCACGTGGATCTCGCGCCCGGTGAGCGCGTCCTCATCTCCGGAGAACGTGGCGAAGAGCGAACGCTGCTGTTCCGTGCAATGATCGGGCTCTGGCCCTGGGGCAGTGGTCGCATCGCGCGACCGCCGCGTGAGTCGATGATGTTCCTGCCGGAGCGCGCCTACGTACCGCCCGGAACGCTGCGCACCGCGCTCTGTTATCCGTGCGCAACGCACGAGTTCGATGATGCGGCCGCTGTCCGGGCGCTGACCGCAGTGGGTCTGGAACGGCTGCAGCCGCTGCTCGACACGACGGAGCGATGGGACCAGCGACTGAACGACGATGAGAAGCAGCTGCTCGCCATCGCCCGCGTCATTCTGCAGCGACCGCAGTGGGTGGTGCTCAATGAGGCACTCGAAATACTCGATCCTGCCTCGCGTCGGCGCACTGAGGCGCTGTTCAGCGGCGACCTCGCCCGTGTCGGCCTCATCAACATCGGCAGGGAAACGGACAGAGAGTTCTTCATGCGCCGGGTGCAGCTCCGTACCGACCCGCAGGGCCCGACCTTCAGCCCGGGCGACCGGGTCGCAACCCTGACACTGACACCGTAGGACCACCATCATGCCAGCTTCCAGGGCCGCATCCCGCTCCACGGTTGAAAAGCGAGCTCAGCCGCTTTCTGACGAGCAGCTGCTCGATCTGGTCCAGCGCCAGACGTTTCGCTATTTCTGGGAGGGAGCGCACCCGCAGAGCGGCCTCGCGTTCGATCGACGTCACCGGCACGCGGATGACCCCGACAACACACCGGTTTCCATGGCCGGTTCGGGGTTCGCCGCCATGGCGGTGATCGTGGGCTGCGAGCGCGGCTGGGTGAGCCGCGAGCAGGCGCTGGCGCGCCTCACGGCGATGCTGGAGTGCCTCGAGAAAGCCACCTGCTATCACGGCATGTATCCACATTTCATGCGCGGCGACAGCGGCGCCACCGTCCCCTTCAGCCGCAAGGACGATGGTGCCGATCTCGTCGAGAGCTCCCTGCTCTTCCAGGGGCTGCTGTGTGTGCGCGCCTATTTCGATCGCGATGTGCCCGAGGAGCGTCGCCTGCGCGAGCGCATCGACTGGCTGTGGCGGGAAGCGGAATGGAACTGGTTCAGCCGGAGTGGGCGCAAGGTGCTCACCTGGCACTGGAGTCCAACCAACGGATTCGCCATCGATCACGAGATCCGCGGCTGGAACGAATGCCTCATCACCTACGTGCTGGCGGTGAGTGCGCCGCGTTATGCCGTGGCGGCAGAGGCCTATCACGAGGGCTGGGCGATGAGTCGTGATTTCATCAACCGGCGCCCCTACGAAGGCGTGGAGCTGCCCCTCGGACCCCCGTGGGGCGGCCCGCTGTTTCTCGCACACTTCTCTTTCTGCGGTCTCGATCCCCGCGGCCTCGTCGATCGCTACGCCGACTACTGGCAGCAGAACGTCAGTCACACCCGTATCAACTACGCCTGGTGCGTACGCAATCCCCACCACTACAAGGGCTACGGTTCCGATTGCTGGGGGCTGAGTGCCGGCGACACCCCGGGCGGGTACGACGCGCACTCACCCGAGAACGACCGCGGTGTCATCACTCCGGCGGCGGCGCTGTCGAGCTTCGCCTACGCACCGCGGGAGTCCATGGCGGCACTGCGGCACTTCTATCAGGATCTCGGCGACCGTATCTGGGGACGCTTTGGTTTCGTCGAGGGCTTCAGTGAGCAGCAGGACTGGTACGCCGACACTTACGTCGCCATCAGCCAGGGCCCGATCATCGCGATGATCGAGAATTATCGCAGCGCTCTCTTGTGGAAACTGTTCATGGCGATCCCGGAAATCCAGGCCGGGCTCAAGACGCTCGGCTTCCGCAGCCCGTACTTCGCGTGAGCGCACTGCCAGAGCTCGATGCATGGATCGCCGCGCAGGCGCGCTTCGCCGCGGCGCAGATGTTGGAGGCCATCTCTGCAACCCATCTCGTCATGGAGCGTCCGGGGTTCGGGCAGCGGGTCGTTCCGCGGCCGGGGTCGGTCCTTGCCTCCCCCGTCCCGGCCCACTACGACCCGGACCCGGACTACTTCTTCCACTGGTTTCGGGACGCGGCCATCGTCATCGACGCACTGCGCGTGGCGCTCGCGGCGGGGTACACGGACGGCTCCGCGGTCGCACGTTTCCGCGAGTTCCTGCAGTTCAGCCTCTCGGTGCGCTCCCTCGATGGGCGCGAGTTTCTCGCGCAAGGCGACTTCAGGGCGAAAATACAGCCTGCCTTCCTCCAGTACGTGCGGCCGGACGCCGAGATCGCCGCGCTGTCCGGCGACACAGTGCCGGGGGACGTGCGCGTCAACGCTGACGGCACGCTCGATTTCATCCGCTGGTCCCGGCCTCAGACCGACGGGCCGGCACTGCGGTGCATTGCTCTGCTGCGTTGGTGGCGACAGTTCCCGGACTTACGGGAGGATGCGACGCTGCGCCCGGGTCTCAGTGAGGCAATCTTCGCTGACCTCAACTTTACGCTCGCTCACGTGGACAAGCCGGCCGGTGATGTGTGGGAAGAGCACAGCGGCTATCACTACCACACCCAGCTCATGCAGGCCGAGGCGTTGACGCGCGGCGCCGACTGGCTCGAGGAGACCGGGTACTCCACTGACGCCCGCTCCTTCCGTCTCGCGGCGGAGCAAGCCCTTGCGCGCCTCGATGGCTTCTGGGACGACACTGCCGGGTTCTACCGCTCGCGCGCCGTCGCAACATCGGGCGCCACGGCGGGAGACCTGGATATCGCGGTCGTTCTTGCGGTGCTTCACGCCCAACGCGCGGGTGCAAGACATAGCGTGCTCGATCCGAGGACCCAGGCGACTCTGAGCTCGCTCGAGGAGCTCTTCGAAGCCACATACGCCATCAACCGCGAGCGCCCGCCGGACCGGGGACCTGCCCTCGGCCGCTACGCCAATGACCGCTACTACGGCGGCGGTGCCTGGTATCTCGCGACCCTCGCGGCGGCGGAATTCTATTTCAGCCTGGCGCAGGCACTGGGCCGCGGCGGGCACCTGGCCGTCGTCCCGGCGAACGCGCGCTTCCGGCTGCGCCTCGGCGCGGGTCGAGCCGCTGGCGATCGCGACGAATTGCCGCGGCTCGCCATCGAGCGCGGCGACGCCGTCATGCGGACGGTGCGGGCCTTCACACCCGGAACCGGCGAGCTCGCCGAGCAGTTCGATCAGACCACCGGCGCACCAACCTCGGCGAAGCGCCTCTCCTGGAGCTACGCCGCGTTCATCACCGCGGCGGCGGCCCGGGCTGAGGCCCTGCGCTCCATGCGAGCTGCAGGCCCCGGAGCGCTGCCGGCAGACACGGCTTGAGGATGCGAGCGCCGAATTCGCGGCGCCTTCCCAGGGCATGGGCGATGAGCACATTCACATAGAGGCCAGGTCCGCTCGAATAGATGCGCCAGCCGCCCTCCACCGCGATGCTCCCCTCTCCCACCCGCGCCCACTCCGCGCTCGCCTGGTAACGGTCCCTGAAGGCCGCGTCGCTGCTGCTGAAGTAGCTGTTGCGCTGGCGGAGGGATGCCTGGGACAGCCGCTCGGTGACGGCGATCGGGTTGACGAGCAGCAAGGCATCCCACAGCTCCTCCGCTTCAGCGAGCGCCGCCATGGCCTGGGCGTAGCGCAGATGCGCATGCGTGTACATGAGCCCGATCTCGCGCCCGAAGAATGCCGCGGATTCCGCCCTCTGAAAGAGGAGCTGCGGGCCACCGTGATAGGCGAGCGGCCGGTCCATGAGGCGCACACCGTCGGGGAAGCGCAGATGCCTGCGGACGAGACCGAGATGGTGTTGCACCTGCTCCGGTGTAAAGAGCGCACCGAGAATGGCCTGCACCATCGGCAGGAGCGAATAACTGACTCCCGTGCGGGAGTCCGACGGATGCAGCAGGAGCTCCGGCATCCCCCCCGCGGGGCTGAACTCGCCGTAGCCCGCGACTGTGCCATCACGGATCAGAAAGCGGTTGAAATCATCGCGTATCGCGGCGGCGAGACGTTCCTCGGCGGACCCGTCGGAGCGTCCGCTGCGGCGCAGAATCTCTGCATAACGACGCAGCTGCTCGTACAGCAGCGCGACGGTCCAGCTGCTCACCATCCAGTCGCGCTTCGCGGGATCGACCGGCTGGAGGGAATCGTTCCAGTCGCCGTTGCCATAACGGATGAGGTGTGTGCCGGGGATGAAGCGCTGGCATACCGTGGCGATCAGTTTGTCGATGTGAGCCGCGATCGGTTCTGACGCAGTGGTTTTTTCGAAGTTGTCCTCGCGCCGCCAGGGAACCGCCGCGGCGAGAACCGCGAAATCACCGGTCGCTTCGACGTAGTCGCACAACGCCTTGAGCGGCCAGATGATCACATCGCCGTGCGCCTCCTGGGCCTGGATGATCGAGTAGGGCTCGAGCATGAACCATTGCGGCCAGTCGCCGCGCTGCGCGTACTGCTGAGCGAAAACGATCCGCAGAATTTCCTTCGCCGGCTCATCGTGCTCGAGCGCGAGAAACAGTTCCATCGGGCCCTGGCACACATCCCGCGTGCCCCAGGCGCCGCCGGTGTACTGCTCGAGACCGTGCGGCACGGTGAGATGCACCATCGCGTCGTGCACCAGCCACGGGAGGATCGCATCGGTGGCGCGCGCACCGGCATCGGGTTGCGGGCTCGCGATGCGGATGCCCCGCGTCACGTGGCGCCAGTGGGAGAGCGCCTGAGCCTGCATGACCGCATCATCGACCCGGCCGGCATATTTCCTTGCGAGTCGTTCCGCTTCACTCGGATCGTGGAGCGAGCCCACCACCGCAAAGACGAGCTCATTCGTCGGGACGGTCCGGAGAGTCGCGTAGGCGCCGGTCCCCGCCTTGCCGTCGCTGCCGAGCAGCTCGTCGCTGCCGATCGCCTCGATGCTCTCCGGGGTGCTCACCACCAGGTGATAAACCGCCCGCGGATAGCGCTGGCTCCACAGGCCCTCCGGCTCCGGCCGGAAGGTGAAGCGCTTCTGCGCCGCGTCGATCTCGAACGGCGCGGCCTGCCCGTACTCCTGCTCACCCAACACGAGATGACCGAAAACCAGAAATCGACACGGCGGGCCGTCGACGCTCACCCGCCACTGCACGACGGGCTCCTCTCCCGACACGACCGCCGCGACCGTGACGGTTCGGACACCGAGCCGGTAGATCCAGCGGCAATCCGCGAGCCCGATCTCGAACGCCGACGGCACCGTCAGCAACTCCCAGCCATCGCCCGCATCGATCAGCATGCGCAGCCCGCTGCCGCGCGTGATGTTGTAAGGATCGCGCGAGATCGACCACAGCCGGTGAAACGAGGTGTTGCCGAGCGTGAGCTGCGCGCCGAACACCCCGTGCATCCAGCACGTGAGGCACAGCGTGGCATCGTCCGGAAGCATGTGCGAGCCGCCGACGAGGATGGCGCCATGGCGGCGTGCGACGCGCAGCTCCTTGTCGCGCAGGACGACGTGACGGCTGTCAGCCTCTCGTGCCGTGAAGAATGACAGCGGCCGTCCGTCGGACCGCTCGATGAGCGCCCGCTCGGGGTATCGTGACTGCAGGGCCGTCTCGCTCAGCGAGTCGACCGCGGCGCAACGCGCAGCGAGCAGAGCGTTGCGCGGTTGCGCAGACAGTTGCGCCCCCGGCACGGAGGGCCCTTCGCGGGCGTGCCCACTCGCAGTGATGAGCGCGATGTCGGCGTCGCTCGAGGCCTCCGCATGGTCGGCCCGGTAGGCGCCGAAGAAAGTCCACGACGCGCTCTCGCCCGGGGCGAGCGCAACTGCTCGCGACTGCAGCGCAGCACACGCGGTCTCGTGCTGCAGGCGGACCGAGGGAAGGTTCGAGCCGAAGGGGATGGCGAATTGCGCGGCATCGCGCCAGGCGGGACCCATCAGCTGCAGGAAATCGGTGGCATAACCGACGGCGCCTTCACAACATCCATGCGCGACCCAGGGATGCCTCCCGCCCTGTGCCAGATTCTGCCGCGCCATCAGGATGGGACCCATCTGCGGATGGCGAGCGATGTAGTGATCGAGGTACTGACTCGCGTACGCCTCGTTGTTCATCAGGAAACCCCGCTCGCCGAGGCCGACATCCTGGATGAGGATGGCGTCGCAGGGGAGCACAACCTTACGGCCGTTACGCACCTGCACACGCCACATCCAGAGATTCTCATCCGCAAGCAGCTGCAGGGAGACTTGATGCGCGATGCCGCCAGTCTCGCCGGCCCAGACGAAGTGGTCGTCGGTCGCTCCGATACGGCCGCGCGCGTCGGCGCTGGCGACCGCGAGGACCTGCGCCTCATCGCCACCGATGCGCAGACAAACACGCCCCATGCTGCCGGCGATACTCGAGCCGAGCGCCCGATTGACCATGATGCGCTGGCCCTGCTGCACGTGCTCGATGGCGAAGACTGAGCCATTGGGCAGAAGACTGATCTGCAAGCCGGCCGCGCTGCCGAGACGAGTGAGCGCGAGATCCTCCGCGCGCGGGGTCCTCAGGAGTTGGATCGCTGAATTCTGACTCATCGCGTCACGGCCAACTTTTGCCCGTGCCGTTCGAGATCGGCCACGAATTGGCATGACGTGTGGGTGGTTTCCCCACCTTGACGTTGTCGCGGGGGTTGTGTGGTATTAGTTGCCACAGTTACATCATGGCACTCAGTGATTACACCGACGTCGTCGCCTGGTTCTCGGATGAGGCCGACGCTGCAGTGTTTGCCAAGTTCGTTGCGTCGGAAGGTATGCCGTGCCACATCACCGGCGCCCGGGAAGCAACGCGCTTCGAGCAATACGCCGTTCGCGTGCAGCGAAACCGTATCACTGAATTCAGGCAGCTGCTGCGGCTGAAAGCGGTCGCACACGGCGCGACTCCCATCGCTGCCGAGTCGATGGGACATCGGCTCTCGCGTGCAGGTATTCCCTGCTATGTCCCCGGCACACATGGTGATCCGGCTGCCCTGTGCGCGACGGAGCTCTGCGGGACGACCGAAATCGGGCATATCGTTGCTGTCCCCGAATCCTTTCTCTCCCAGGCCGCACGTATTCTCGACATAGCGCCCTCACCGAGCGCCGGGCTGACGCAGCTGACGCTTTAGGCGCTCGCGATCCCAACCCTCCTCACACAGCGCCAATAAGGATTGGTCTCTCCTGGGCTGCTCGCAGCGATGGCGTGGCGGGTTCGTACGCTCTCGCCCGAATGTTGTCAGGTTGTCCGGATGGTACACTCAAGTCAACGACTCAGGCGCGAAGGACCCAACAAAGCCGCCCGGTTGAAGCACCATTCCCTGCGCGAAGTCGGATCTGCCGGCAAACCGGTATATAAGAGTGCATGAGACCGAATACTCGCAGCGTGTGCGGCAGGTTCCCAACGTGACCTTGAGCGCATCAGGTGGCTGCCGTGATGAGAGTCGCGAGCGGATGGCACCCTGGTACGGATGGCACCTTGGTAGTAGTGCGCAGCCATCCCCATAAGGGATATGTTGCGCTCAATGTACGGCACACCATTCTGCTGGCCGCTTGCTTCCGGACTCCCGGTTCGGCCAAGGAGCGTCCCGAGATACTGAGGGAGTACGAGATGGCTGACACGCATAACGAGTTCGCCGACGCGCGCCACAGGCTCAACGGGGGCACCCGTCGGCGCCTGTTGCGTGCGGATGAGCTGCTCGAGTCAGCGTTGAGACGCAGAAAGCGGCGCGACTTCGCCGACCGCTCCTTTATTCGTCCCTTCGAGCATTTGCTCAAGGCGTGCAACGATGAGGCGAATCTGAGCGTGTTCGGCGTCCGTGCCTTGAGAATTGACGTGCTGCGCTGTCTGAGGAATCTGCTGTATTTCGATGAAATCGAAGCGGATTGTCCTTCCGTATTGACCCGCCAGATCCGGGCGCCAGTCTTCATCACGGGAATGCCGCGCAGTGGAACGACCTTCCTCCACCGGCTGATCCTGCAGGACCCGGGCACGATTGCGCCGCGACTGTTTCAGCTCGTGTACCCCGACGCGTCGCAGGCGAGCTGCATCGGAACGGCGCTGCGCAAACGCTGGGTCAGTCTGCAGCTCACTCTGCTCCGCCTGATCGCCCCCGAGCTCAACGCGCTGCACCCCGTCGCGGTCGACTCGCCCGAGGAGTGCACGGACATCACCGCACAGGTGTTCCAGAGCCTGCGCTTCGATGCCATGTACCGGGTTCCCTCTTATAACAGCTGGCTGGAGCGCAGCGGCTTTCTCGATGCCTACCGCTTCCATCGGCGCTTTCTGCAGCACCTCGATGCCCAACTGCCGGGACGAAGGTGGATCCTGAAATCGCCGGACCATCTGTTTGCCCTCGAGGACATCAGGAAGGTCTACCCGGACGCACGCCTGGTGCTCGTCCATCGCGACCCGGTACGCGTCCTCGCCTCGGTCGCAAAACTGACGGAAGTGCTGCGACGGCCCTTCGCCCGCAGCGTCGATCGGATTGAAATTGGACGCGAAGTCAGCGCGTCGTGGCTCGATGGCGCGCGGCGCATGAGGGGACTCGCGGGAGATGAGCTCGCGTTGCACCTGAACTACCGGCAGATCGTCGCTCGCCCCATCGATGCCGTGAGAGCGGTCTACCAGCACTGCGATCTCGTGCTGACCGAGGAGGCGGAACGACGCATGCGCAGCTGGTTGCGCACCGGAGCCAACGTCCACCGACCCTGGCGGAGTTACAAGCTGGCTGAATTCGGACTCGACGCGCACCTTCTGCGCGAGCGCTTTGCACCCTACACCGATACCTTCGGTATCGAAATCGAGGGGTGCGCAGGGGGGACAGGGACAGGTGCCCTGGCCTGAGGTGCAGCGGCACGCGACCGTCGCGCTGGTCGTCGGGCTCGCCGCCACAGTCGCAGCCGTCCTCTATGCCGGTGCCGGCGCGGTCGCGCAGGCGATCGCGAGCCTGCGCCTCACGGGTCTGCTGGTGTTGGTGCTCCTGCATCTGCCAAGCGTCGTCCTCATGGGACTCGCCTGGTGGCTGGCCTCCGGCAACGATCCGCCGGCCTCGCCCTCGAGATTCGTGTGGGCGCGGTTCGTGCGTGACGCCGCGGGCGAACTCATGCCTTTCCTGCAGCTCGGCGGCATCGTGTTCGGCCTGCGCGCACTCGGGCGGGGCCGGGCGATCGCCCTGGGGGCGATCTCGGCGAGTATCGACGGCGTCATCGAGCTCGCTGCCAAGCTCCCCTACGCGTTTGCCGCGCTGCTGACTCTGCTGGCACTCGCACCACAGTCCCGCCTCGCCCGTCTGCTGTCGCTCGCTCTCGCCGCGACGGGCGCGGTCGTGGCGGTTCTCCTCCTCGCGCGCCGCTCGCTGAGTGGCTCGCTGCAGGCGATGGCACGGGCGGTCAGTGCCCGTTGGCCGAGCGTGCTTGCGCTCGACGGCCCCGACGGTTTTGACATCCGGGCGCACTTCCAACGCATCATGAGCGAGCGCGGGCGCCTGTGGTCGGCGTTCGCGCTGCACCTCGGCTGCTGGTGTTGGGGCGCCCTCGAGACCTGGGTGACGTTCCGGCTGCTCGGCGTGGATCTGACTGTGGGGCAGGCGCTCGCCGTTGACGGCACGGTCGCCGGCCTCCGTACGTTTGGATGGCTGGTGCCCGCCGCGGCCGGAGTCCAGGAGGCGGCTTACCTGCTGGCGGCCGCGGTCTTCGGGATCTCTCCCGCTGCCGCGCTGGCCGCGTCACTCGCGCGCCGCGCCCGGGATCTGGTGCTCGGAGTCGGTACCCTGGGGATTGCTGCCGTCGGCGACGACAACTTTGCCCCCCTGCGCCTGTCGATGCTGAAGCTGCGCCAGCGTCCGCGCGAGCGTTAGTCGACACCTCGACCAAGGGGCGAGTGAGCGACGTGTCACCCCCCGTGAGTCCGCAGCCTTCGCTGATCGCGAGCCTCGTGCGCCTCGCCGTCGCGCGCGCGTGGATCGTCGCGACAGTGGTAGTCATCCTGTGCGTCGTGATGATCCACTTCGTCAGCGGCCACTTTGCAATGACTACGGACACCTACGCGCTGTTGTCCCCCAACCTCCCCTGGCGCGTGCGACAGGCGGAGTTCAACAAGGCGTTCCCTCCGGAAAGCTCGGACATCGTAGTCGTCGTCGACGGCCAGACTCCCGAGCTGAGCGAGGCGGCCGCGGCAAAGCTCGCCGCGAGTCTCGGCGCACAAACGCGGCTGTTTGACTCGGTCCAGCGACCGGACGGCGGGCCGTTCTGGGCCCACAACGGCCTGCTCTTCGCGTCTAGCGCAGACGTGAAGACGTTCATTGCCCAACTCGTGAAGGGCCAGCCGTTCCTCGGAGCCATGGCCTCCGATCCATCATTGCGGGGTCTCGCCAATACGCTGGCGCTGGCAGCGAAGGGCGTGAACAACGGTGACGCCTCGCCGGCGGACCTTCGCACTCCCATTCGGACTCTGGCCGACGCCCTGCAAGGGCTGTCAGCCGGCAGGCCGACCTTCTTTTCCTGGCGCACCCTGATCAGCGGCAAGGAAC
>Ga0318536_10000245_pt1 | contig 14632 bp, 14 predicted proteins | sample GRESIP117b4f28_FD_203481 | JGI IMG/M metagenome (GOLD analysis project Ga0318536, IMG submission 203481) | Tropical soil microbial communities from Luquillo Experimental Forest, Puerto Rico - GRE.SIPMG.117b4f28 | ecosystem: Environmental > Terrestrial > Soil > Tropical forest > Bulk soil... | reverse complement strand
GAACGCCGGCGCGAGCTGGCCGCGCGCATTGGCGGTCGGCACCGGCATCACCGTCGAACTCATTCCCAGCGGCGCAAGCACGCGCGCGTCCATGAGCTTGGCGATCGGCGTGTTGAAGCGCCGCTGCAGCGCGAGCGCGAGCAGGAAGAAGGCGCTGTTGGAATAGATCTCCTGCTTGCCCGGCTGATGCGCGTCGTCCGCTTTCCAGGAATTGAGATAGCGGATGAAGTCGGGAAGCTTGTACGGCCCGCGATGCCAGGGCTCGTATTGCTGCGGCGTGCGGGTGAGGCCCGAGGTGTGGCTCGCGAGCTCGGCGAGCGTGACCTTGCGGATGTCGCCGCCCTGCTGCAGCTCGGTCACGTATTTGGCGACGGGATCGTCGAGCGCGACCTCGCCCTGCTTGACCGCCTGCGCCAGCAAGGTCGATATGAACACCTTGGTGACGGAGGCGAGATTGAACAGCACATCGGACGTGATCGGCTCCTTGCGCGCGACGTCGGCCATGCCGTAGTTGAAGAACAAGGTGCGGTCGTCGATATGGACCACGACCGCCATGCCGCCGGCGGCGATGAGCATCGGCTGCACGTGCTGGCGGACGATCCGCTCCACCTCGGCATCGTCGGCGCCCGCCGCGGTGGCCGCGGGCATCACCGCGGCGGCGAGCACCGATGCCGCCGTCACTGCCGCCGCCATCACCCGCATCGTTCCCTCCCGTCGGCTGCGCCGAATGGCCGTCCCACTGAACGTGGCATGGACAGGTTTGCTCGGATTGTAGCGCCCGCGCCGCGGCCGTCGCGTTAATTCGCGTTCATGTGATTACCACGGGGATCACTCCTCTCCGTTCGTCCCCGCGAAAGCGGGGACCCAGATTCTTAAGAGTCTATAAGACTGGATTCCCGCTTACGCGGGAATGAGCGGAGGAGAGAGATGCGAACTCGGTGCGCTCCCTCTCCCCAGCGGGGAGAGGGTCGGGGTGAGGGGGTTCGAAGCCTATCGAGAGACTTTAACCCCTCACCCCACCCCTCTCCCAATGGGAGAGGGAGCACACCGACTCCGCGGCTCAGCCGGTGCTCATCCCCCGTCGAGCAGGAGGCGGTCGTCTTTCAGCCGCACGCCCGAGATTTGGCGCGCGCGCACGGCGCGCAGGAGGTGCGTGAGCGTGACGGTGGCGTCGGCGTAGGCGAGGCCCTCGGGGCGGATGTTGGAGATGCAGTTGCGGTCGGCGTCGGTGGTCTGCGGCGTGGGCCGAAACGTGAGGTAGGCGCCCATGCTGTCGGGTGCGGACAGGCCCGGCCGCTCGCCGATCAGCACCACCGCGATGTCGGCGCGCAGCGCGCGCGCGATTTCGTCGCCGATCGCGACGCGGCCCTGGCGCACGACCACGAGCGGCGCGATGCGCCATCCGGCAAGCCGCGGCAGCGCCGCCGCGAGCAGCGGCCGCGCGTGCATCTCGACCGCGCGCGCGGACAACCCGTCGGCGATCACGAAGACGACGTCGTGGCCGCTGTCGGCATATGCGGCGAGCCGCGCTTCGGCGTCGCCGGCGAGGCGGCGGCCGAGGTCGGGGCGCATGAGGTAGTGCGTGCGATCGGCGGCGGCGCTCGCGACTGCGAGTACGGGGGGGCCAAGCGGCGCAAGCTCGGCGACGAGGCGCGCTTCGTCGAGGGGTGCGTGCACGGCGTCGCGGGCGCGCGCATGGGCGAGGCGCAGATCGAGCTGCGGCGCGGTCGCGAGCGAGGCACCGCTGCGCGGCAGCGCGATGCGCGCGGTGGTCAACGCGCGCAGTTCCGCCCACGGCTCATCCTGCGGCGCCGTCGGCGGCGTGCGTGCTGGCGGGCGGTGGTCGGACATGGCTTAGGATAAAGCGGATTGAGCCAAACTGGAATCGTTCAGCATTGCCGCCATGGGCGGAAGAGGTGCTTGAGCGAGTGAACTTCTCTCCGTTCGTCCCCGCGAAAGCGGGGACCCAGGGGCCGCGGATCGGGTCTCGGGGTCCCGGGTCTCGCTTCGCTCGCCCGGGACACGAAGTCGTGGATTCCCGCTTACGCGGGAATGAGCGGAGGAGAGAGCGAGTCCGCGGCACCACCGTCACGCCGGCAGCAGCGCGCGGAAGCGGCTGGGTAGGGCGCGCGGGCGGATGCGCTGGGCCTCGTCGATCAAGCCTTGGCGCGCGAGCCAGGCCTCGAACTCCGGCGCCGGGCGGCGGGCCAAGAGATCGCGCATGGCGAGCGCGTCGTGGAACGACGTGCTCTGATAGCCGAGCATGATGTCGTCGGCGCCGGGCACGCCCATCACGAAGTTGACGCCGGCGGCGGTGAGCAAGGTCAACAGCGCGTCCATGTCGTCCTGGTCGGCCTCGGCGTGGTTGGTGTAGCAGACGTCGCAGCCCATGGGCAGGCCAAGCAGCTTGCCGCAGAAATGATCCTCGAGTCCGGCGCGGATGATCTGCTTGCCGTCGTAGAGATATTCCGGCCCGATGAATCCCACCACGGTGTTGATGAGGAGCGGCGAGAACGCGCGCGCCACGGCGTAGGCGCGGGCCTCGAGCGTCTGCTGGTCGACGCCGTGGTGGGCGCCGGCGGAAAGCGCGCTCCCTTGCCCGGTCTCGAAATACATCACGTTGTCGCCGACGGTGCCGCGCTTGAGCGCGAGCGCGGCCTCGCGCGCCTCGGCGAGGAGCGCGAGGTCGATGCCGAAGCTTTTGTTCGCGGCCTCGCTCCCCGCGATCGACTGGAACACGAGATCGACCGGCGCGCCCTTGGCGATAAGCGCGAGCGTCGTGGTCACGTGCGCCAGCACGCAGGTCTGGGTCGGGATGTCGAGCTTGGCACGCACCTCGTCGAGCATCGCGAGCAGCGCGTGCGCGCGCTCGGTGCTGTCGGTCGCGGGGTTGATGCCGATGACGGCGTCGCCGGCGCCGAGCAGGAGGCCGTCGAGAATGCTCGCGGCGATGGCGCGCAGGTCGTCGGTCGGATGGTTGGGCTGCAGCCGTACCGAGAGGCGGCCGGGAAGCCCGATGGTGTCGCGGAAGCGCGTGACCACCGAACACTTCGCCGCCATCAGCATGAGATCCTTGAGCCCGCTGATCTTGGCGACCGCCGCCGCCATCTCCGGGGTGATGCCTCCCGCGAGCGCGGCGAGCTTTTGTGCCGTCGGCGCGTCGGAGAGGAGCCAGTCGCGCAACCCGCCGACGGTGAGATGAGCGATCTCGCCGAACGCCGCGCGGTCGTGGCTGTCGACGATGAGGCGCGTGACCTCGTCGGACTCGTAGGGAATGACGGGCTGCTCGAGGATGCTTGCGAGCGGCACGTCGGCGAGCGCGTATTGCGCCGCCACCCGCTCTACGCCGCCGCGATGCCGGCGAGTTGATCGCCGCTGCGCGCCGGCGACGCTTTCGCCAGCAGCGTCTTGAGGTCGGGGAAGACGTAGCGGCTGCTCGCGATCGTCGCGGTGTACATGTTGTCCTCGGCAGTTGCCTCGCATCATACCGCTAAAGCGTTCCGGTTGGGTGGGATCCGTCCAACATCCGCTCGTCCCCGCGAAAGCGGGGACCCAGAATCTGCACGCGATAATAAGGCTGGATTCCCGCTTACGCGGGAATGAGCGGTGGAGAGGTCCTTATCCTTTTGGCCGGGCGATGGGGATGTCGGCGAAAATCTTGTATTGCTGCACGCGCGGCTTCGCCGCGTCGGCGGCGTCGACGAATTGCAGCGAGCTTTTGCCTATGAGCGCGCGCGGCAGGATCATCACGCGGATGAAGCGGCTCGGCCGATCGGCGGCCTGCGCGAACACGGGCTCGGGCCCGCTCTCGTACCAGGCGCCGCCCGGGCCGTAGGAGGTCGAGCGGCCGGCCGTGTCGATGCGGATGCCGCCCTCGATCAGGCAGCGGATGCCGGGCCCCTGATGGCGGTGCGGATGGGCGCAGCCGCCGGGCGGGAAGGCAACGCTGTCGCCGCGCAAGAGAAGCTCGCCCGCGGGCAAAGTGGCGAGCGGCACGGAGAGCTTTTGCCGCGAGGTCACGCCGGCCGGAGTGCCAGCGGGCGGCGAAGCAAAGTCGAAACGCCAGCAGGTCGCGCCCGTCGTGCTGGCGACAACCATCGCCGCGCCTTCGCCGTGCCAGGCCTCGCCGTCGCGCAGCGCGCGCCCCGCGATCGTGGCGCCGCCGTGCACGAGGAAGATCATGCGCGCCGCCGCCGGCAGCGCGAGCGCCGCGCCGTCCGACAACACATCTTCGTAAAGCGCGAGCACGGGCGGCATGGGCGTTTCTCCGCTGGAGGTAATTATCACTGTAGCAACGATTCATAAGTGGTTCACCGAGGTTGCCGCGAACTCGGTGCGCTCCCTCTCCCCGCAAGCGGGGAGAGGGTGGGGGTGAGGGGGATGCGCCAGGAACTCGGTCTCTGGAGAGTCCCCCTCACCCGCTCGCTGCGCTCGCGACCTCTCCCCGCAAGCGGGGAGAGGTGGAGCCCGCGGTTCGCGCGCGTATTCGACAACGGGGATGCGAGTCGATACCGTCCGGCAAAACCGGGCGCCGAGCATTGAACGCCGCACATCCCGATGATCGCCGCGCCGCGCCGGCGCGGATGCAGCCTTGGCTCAAGCTTGCCGCGCTCATCCTCGTCGTCGCGGCGCTCGGGCTGCCCGTCAACGACCTCTTCCGCTACGCGCTGCTCGTGATCGCGACCGTGCTGATCGTGGCGGGGACGGTGTCGGCGCGCGTTGCGCCGTGGCTTGCCGCGCTGACGGCGGTGGTGCTGTGCGTGCTCGGGCAAATTCTATTCGCGGCGCCGCGCATCGCGGAGGGCCACAACGTCTTTCTCGTCGACGACGCGGTTGATGCACCCTCCGCTCATTCCCGCGAAAGCGGGAATCCACGACTTCGTGTCCCGGGCGAGCGAAGCGAGACCCGGGACCCCGAGACCCGATCCGCGGACTCTGGGTCCCCGCTTGCGCGGGGACGAACGGAACCTCATAGCGCGCTCGCAGCGGGCCTGCCGCGCGCGGCGTTTCAACTCATGGCCGTGGAGTTCGACACGATATATCCGCCGGCGCGGCGCTGCGCGCGCGACCAAGTCGGCTGCTGGCGCGGGCAAAGCTTTCCCGAGCAGACCTTCGCCTTTTCCGCCGACGGCATCTTCGACCGCGCGGCGTATTCGCGGCGTGTCACCGGCATCGATTTTTCCGATCCGGTGTGGCTGCGCCTCGGGTTCATCAACGAGCTCGGCTACAACTGGAATTCACGAGCGAGCGACGTCATCCGCGCGCGCCGCGACCGCAGTTCGCTGGCGTTCCTGCATCAATGGACGCTGGCGATGCCGTGGTTCGTGCTCTACCGCTTCCCCGCCGACTTCGTCGGCAGCGCGCTGTGCTGGCGGGGCGAAGTGCTGTGGGAGGGCGCGGACGGAAATTTCGACACCGTGACCCACGCCGACATGCAATGCCGCACGCTCACGGCCGCCGACGTGGGGCGCGACATTTTCGGCGTCGCGATCGCGCACGAGCTCGCCATGCGGCTGGTGCCGACGTGGCACCTGCGGCTGCGCCAGCTGGTCGAGCCTGGCCTCGCCTTTCTCGGCGTCGCCGCGGTGCTCGCGCTATTGACGCGCGTGCGGGGGCGGCGCGTGGTGCTGCCGTTCGCGCTCATCGCGGTGACGCTCCTCGTCGCCATGTTCAACGACGCGAGCTTCCTCGGCGGGGTGCGCCCGTTCGACAGCGGCGACGACGGCCTGGTCTACGACGGCTACGCGCGCATGATGCTGCGCCAGCTGGTCGCGGGCGACGTCGCCGGCGCGCTCCAAGGCGTCGAGCCGGTGTTCTACTTCACGCCGGGGCTGCGCTACCTGCGCGTCGCCGAACATCTGATCTTCGGCGAGAGCTATCTCGGCTACCTCTCGCTCGTTCTACTCCTGCCGTTCCTGGTGTTCGCGCTGTTCCGGCGCTTCCTGCCGCTGAGGTGGGCGCTGGCGCTGACATTGGTGTTCGCGGCCGTGCCCGTCGGCGTGCTGTTCGGCTCGAGCCTGGTGCAATACGTGAAGTGGGCGGCGCGCGGCTTCGCCGATCCCGCCGCCTACATCGTCTTTCTCGCCGCCTTCGTGCTGCTCCTCGGCCGCCTCGACGAAGAGCCGCGCGACCGCTTCGGTTGCGCCTTCGGCGCCGGGCTCCTGTTCGCGCTGGCGCTGTTCGTGCGGCCGAACATCGCGCCGGCGGCGGGGATCTTGCTCGCGGGCGCTGGGCTTGCGGCGCTGGCGCAGCAGCAGCTTCGCCGCGTGGCCGGGCTTGTCGTCGGCTTCGCGGCGGTGCTGGGCATGGCGCTGCACAACTGGATCTACGGCGGCGCGCTCGTCTTGTTCACCACCACCGCCGAGCTGCCACGCCTGTTGCTGATGCCGCCCTCGGCCTATCTCGCCGCGCTCGCGGAGCTTGCGCATTTGAACTTCGCGGGCGAGCACGTGGTGCGCGCGATGCGGCAGATCGGCGGCTGGCTCGCCGGCCCGTCCGAAGCGGTGGTGATGGCGCCGCTCAACGCGGCGGCGATTCTCGTGCTCGTGCGCGTCGCGCTGTGGCGCAGGGCAGACCCGTGGCTGCGCCTCACCGCCTGCGCCACGCTGGCGCAGCACGGCGTTGCCCTCTTCTATCCCGGCGACGGCCGCTACCACTATCTCACTTGGCTGCTCACGCTGTTGGTGGTGGCGGCGTGGGTGCACGGCGAAGGGCTCGTGATGTTGCGGCGGTGGTTTCCCCGTTTCACGCAGCGGGTGGCGAAGCATCCCGCAAGCCTCGCGCTCGCGCGCGGCCTCGCGCGCATGTCCGAGATGGTGGAGGGATGACGGCAGCGGTGACTCAAGCGCGCTCGTATGGAGCGGAATCAACGAGCGGCAAACTCGGTCTGCTCCCTCTCCCCGCGCAGCGGGGAGAGGGTTGGGGTGAGGGGCAGCGTCTCGCGACGCAAATCCTTATTAATGAGCAGCCCCCCTTGCCCCTCACCCGGCTCGCGCCCATAGCGCGTCGAAGACGCGCGTGAACGCGCTTATGGGCGCTCGCCACCCTCCCCCCGCAACTGCGGGGAGAGGGAGTGCACTGAGTACCCGGCGCGAGCTCACGACGGCTTGCGGCCGATCTCGATCACGATGACGTTGGGCCGTTGCTCCATGCGCGGCCCGGCGGAGGCGCTAACCCCGGCGATGATCCCTTCCGACATCAGCGCCGCGGCCAAGGCATGCGCGGTCGGCGCGAGCTCGTTCGCCCGACTCGCCGTGACGAACACGGTCACGCCGGAGGTGGGGGAGAGCGGGATGCCGGCCGGAGGATCGCCGACGGCAAGTCCCGACGGCGCCATCCTGACCCAATTCGCCGCGCGTAGCGCCTTATCCAGCTCCTCCCATAACGGGCGCGCATCCTCGGACCCCGGCGCGACCTGGCCCTCGAATTCCTGGCCGGCGAATTTCTGCAGCGCCGCGGCGACGCGGCGTTGGCCTTCCGGCGTCAGCGTTCGCGGCGTCTTCAATTTCGCGAGCTCGAGCTCGGCCTCGCGCGCGCGCTCGCGCGCCTCCGAGAGGAGCGCATTGTTGCCGAAGCGCGTCACGCCGAGGCCCGCGAGCACCACCGCGATGAAGAGCAACGCGAGCCCCTTCTGCAGGTGGCGCCTGCGATCCAGAAGGAGAATGACGGCGACGGCGCCGATCAAGCCAATCGCCAACAACGCGTAGCCGCAGTTGCGCCAAAACTCCGGGTCGGCAATTCCGAGGAAGAGGTCGCTCATGCGCGGCGGGTCAATTTGCGTGCGCGGCGGCGGTGGCGCGCCGGGCGCGGCGGGTTGCGCGGCAGCGCCAGAAAGCCATGCAGCTCCGCGAGCAGCAGCGCGCCGATGTGGAGCTGGGAGAGGAAGACGCCGCGCTTGATCAAGCGCGCGATCTCTGCGGGCGACACCAGTTTCACGCTGATGCCCGGCTCGGGCTCGAACGCGGCCACGCGCGCGCCGGCCTCGACGAAGAAATTGTGGATGCGGTTGTTGAGCCGGCCGGTGCAGGCGGAGTTCTCGCCAAGCGCGTGAACGGCGCGCGCGGTGAACCCGGTCTCTTCCATGAGTTCGCGCCGGCAGCCGTCGGCCGGGTCTTCGCCGGGATCGACGAGGCCCGCCGGCAGCTCCCAGGCGAACGCTTCGAGCGCCGGGCGGTACTGCCGCACGATCGGGATTTTCCCGCTGGGGGTGAGCGCGACGATCGAGATGTAATCGGCCTGCTCGACCGCGTGATAGGTCTGCGGCGCGGCGCCGCGCGAAAACTCTACCTCGCGCGCGATGATGCTCACCCACGGCGACACCGCCGTGGTGCGGCGCGAGCGTATGCGCGGCCATTTCATGGGCGGCATTTCAATCGGTGACTCGTCATGCCCGGGCATAGCGCGTCGAAGACGCGCGTAAACGCGCTTATGACCCGGGCATCCATCGAAAGAAAGCACTTCAAGCGAAGACGATGGATTGCCGGGTCAAGCCCGGCAATGACGGTGGGTAGGTCGGTGCCGACGGCCGTTGATCTCATCTCCGCGGCTCCTTGAGCGTGACCGTGCGCGGCGGCCGCCGCAAGAAGGTGGTGGCGAAGGCGTAGCCGTACCAGCGCAGGTAGGCCGGCAGCCACTTGAGAACCCGGAAGCGGCTTTCGCCGCTCTGGCGCTCGATCCACGTCACCGGCACCTCCCCGACCGTCCAACCGAGGCGATGGGCCTTCACCAACAGCTCGATGCTGTAGCAGAACCCTACCTCTGACTCGATTGCAATGCGGTCGATCACCCGGCGCGAGAACATGCGAAAGCCGTTGCTGGCGTCGGTGGTGGGAACCCGCGCGACGTGCCGCAGCGTGAAGTTGGCGCTGCGCACCAGCACCGCCTTGAGCCAGGGGCAGCCGATCATCGCGCCGCCCGGCATGAAGCGGCTGGCGCAGACGATGTCGCAGCCCTGCCGCGCCAGCGCCACCATGCGGTCGAGCATGGGCGCGTTGACGTGGTCGTCGGCGGGAAACATCAGCACGAGCGGCGCCGTGCTCGCGGCAAAGCCGGCCAGGACCGCGCCGTGCACGCCGGGACGGGGGTTGCGCACGAACTCGAGCGGCAGGCCGGTATGCGCCTGGGGGTTGGCGCGGATCGCGGGCAGCGTGTCGTCCTCGGCGTGGTCGTAGCAGATGAGCACGCGCGCGGGCGTCGCCACCGCGCGCTTGAGTGCGGCCAGCACCGCCACGATGTTGCGGCCTTCGTTGTAGACCGGAATGACGATGTCGAGCTCGGGCGTCATGCTATCGACGGCCAGGATTGCGGACCTGCTCCGCTGTCGTCCCCGCGCAAGCGGGGACCCATAACCACCGGCTCTGGAATATGGGTCCCCGCCTTCGCGGGGACGACCCGGGGGAAGATCTAGTCTCTACCGCCCCGCATGTCAGCGTTTCGCGCCGGCGGTGAGCACGAACGGGCGCAGCCGTTCCATGACGGAAAGCCCGAACAGCGCACTGTCGATGAAGTTGTAGACCGGCAGCGCGAGCTGCGCGCGCCGCGACGCCACGTAGCGATAGGCGAGGCCGGAAAGATAATGCGACGACACCGCAAAGCCCGCGCGCTCGAACACGGCGGCGACCTCGCGCGCGAGCACGGGGCGCTCGTTCTCGGTCACCCCCACGGAGCTGTAGAACGGCGAGGCGCGGTCGCGGTAGAGCCACATGAACGGATTCATCCGGTTGGGGTCGAAGGCGAGGAAGCGCCCGCGTGGGCGCAGCAGGCGGAAGGTCTCGGCCGCGCAGGGCGCGGGGTCGGGGAAGTGGTGCACCACGCCGCTCAACAGCGCGCCGTCGAAGCTCGCGGCGGGAAACGGCAGGCGCTCGATGTCACCGGCGACGAATTCGATCTGTGGATGCTTGCGCCGCCCGACCGCGACGAGCTTGGCGGAAATGTCGAGCCCGACGCAGTCGAAGCCGGCGCGCGCGAGCAGCGCGGTGAACGTGCCCGAGCCGCAGCCGAGATCGATCACCCGCGCGCCGGGCGGAAGGCCGGTGAGCCTGACGAACGCGTCGACGAGGCGCGCGCTCGATTGCGGCGTGAACACGTCGTAGTCGTCCGCGGCGGCGTGGCGGTCGAAGAACGCGATCTCCTTCTCTTTGTCTTGCGTCGGGGCGGGCATGTCTTGCACTGACTGTGGGCGGTGCCGCGGACTCGGGTGTCCTCCTCGCGCTCAATCCGCGCTGCGGTAGGCGTCGCGCCAGTTTTCGCCGGCGCGGAATTCCTCGTCGCGGCCGTCGTAGCGCCAGACCCCGCGCGTGGGCTTGTCGTAGGCGGGAACGAAGCGGTCGCGATAGCGCATGCCGCAATAATGCGCCGGTTTCACCTTGTCCCAGACGATGAAACCGTCGGCGTCGAGGCAGCCGTCGTCGATGCTGACCGCCTCGACCTTGCCGCAGATCATCACGCGATAGAGCCACGGCCGCGTCCACTCGACCCTGCATTCGAAATGGGCGCGGCACTCGGCGATGCGCGGCGGGCGCAGCACGCGGGCCGCCATAGCGGTGAGCCCGGCTTTCTCCAGTTCATTCACGCCCGGCTTGAACGGCAGTCCGCAGACCGGAACCTTGTCGAGTATGGCTTGCTCGAACGGCACCACGTTGACCACGAATTCGCCGGTGGCGAGGGCGTTGTTGGTGGTGTCCTTGTCGGCGCTGCAGGTGAACGCGATGTACATGGGCTCGTGGCAGACGCGGGTGCAGGTCCCGAACGCCGCGGCGTTGACGCGGCCTTGCCGGTCGACGGTCGTGATCAGCACCAGGCACGAGCTCGGCGCGAAGACATTGTCCCACCATCGCGGCTCGACGTCGATCTTCACCGCCTTCGCCGCAGCCGGCATGGCTCACGCGCCCGCGGAGAATTTGCGCACCGCGGCCACCAGTTCCTGCGGCGCCTGATCGGCGACGTCGTGCTGGGAATTGACCGTCGCCCATTCGATGCTGGGATAGTCGCGGGAAATGCGGGCGATGATCTCGGGCGTGTAGCGGTCCGAGCGCAGCCCGCGCACGATCATGGTCGGGCACTTGACGGCGGCAAGCTCCTGCCAGACGTCGCGGTGCGCGCGCTGCGGCAGATTGGCGCCCTCGCCCTGCGGCTTGGTGTTCTGGAAGTCGGGATCGCGCTTGAGCATGTAGCCCTTCTCGACCTTGACCAGCGCGGCGAGCGCGCGCTCGCGGTCGTGCGAGATGCGCGGCGGATTGGACAGCTTGGCGAAATGCGCCATCGCCGCCTCGACCGTCTCGAACACGAGCGGCGGATTGCCGACCGCGGGGCGGGAGCCGCCGCCTTCCTCGCGCGCGAGCCCGCTGTCGACGACGACGAGACGGGAGATCTTGTCGGGGAAATTCGCGGCGAAGGATATGGAGAGCCGGCCCGAGGCCGAATGCCCCACGACGATCGGCCGCTCCCACTTCAACTCGGCGATGACCGCGAGCATGTCGCCCATGTTGGCGTCGACGGAATAGTCCTTGCTCGGGCTCCAGCCGGTTTCGCCGAAGCCGCGCTTGTCGAAGCTCGCCACCTCGCGGTCGCTCGCGAGCGCTTCGGCGACGCCGATCCAGTCGTAGGAGTCGAAGTAGTTGGCGCCGTGCATGAGCAGGATCGGCGTTCGCCCGCGCGCGCCGAAGGCGCGGTAGAAGATCGACACATCGCCGGAATTCACCCGTCCGTTGCGTTGCATGGCTGGCGCCTCCTCGTTCGCTTTTAGTTTTCCGAGTGTGTCACATCGCCGCGCGCTCCGCCACGCGGCTGCGCGCGCGGTGACTGGAATGATTTCCTCTCGGCTCGTCCCCGCGAAAGCGGGGACCCAGCCCTTGGCCATGGACCCCCGCTTTCGCGGGGGTGATCGGAGTTTTGCGGCGTATCGGCAGCGCCCTAGCCCCGCAGCCGCAGCAGGCCGCGCAGGTCGCGCACGTTGGCCATGCTCTCGAGCGCGAGCACGCGCTCGATCAGCGCGGCGCATTTCGCCGCCCCCAACACCGGCGTGATGAGGTCGCGGCATTTGGCGACGACCTCCGCACGCGGCATCGGGTTGTCGCTGGTGCCGCGCACCGCCTTGACGTGCTCGGCGAGCTCCGTGCCGTCGGCGAGTGCGACCTCGACGATCGCCTCCCGCCGCGGCGCGCGCGCCTCGAGCTCCGCGTCGCCCACGAGCTCCACCTTGGCGCGCTCGCGCAGCACCGCCGGATCGCGCATGCGCGCGACGTCGTGCGCGGCGTCGAACGAAACGGTGCGGTCGATCAGCATCACCGCGATCATGTGTTGCAGGCAGATGTCGGGGATGTCGCGGTTGTTCACCACCGATGCGCTGCGCGTGCCGAGCCGCACCACGACCTTGCGTACCTCGCCGGGGGTGAACGGGCGGCGCTGCAGCAGAAGCTCCAACCCATCGAGCGCGGCCTGGATGGGCGAACCGACCGACCATTTCTTGATGTTGGTGCGCATGACCTCGTAGCGCTCGCCGAGCTTGTCCACGAGAACCGCCGCGTCGGCGCTGCGCCCGTGCGCCAGGAGGAAGTTGTCCGGCCCCGAGAGAATATCGTCGATGCCGGTCCAGCCCGCGCGCACCAGCAAGGCCGAGGTCACGCCGCTGCGCGCCGGCATGCCGCCGAAGACGAACGCTTTCTCGATGTGGTCGCTGTCGCGCTGCCACGCGGCGATGCCGGAGGACTGCTGCGCGGTATAGTCGAAGAGCCAGCGCATGCGTTGCGCGTCGAGCGCGGCGGCGCAGCCGGCGGCGGCGGCCGCGCCGAAGGCGCCGGCGATGCTGTGGGAGCTCAAATGCGCATCGCGCGAGAGCGCCGGAACGCCGAGGCACATGGTGACGCGCGGCCCGACGTCGTAGCCGAGCTCGACCGCGCGCAGGAAATGCCGCCCGTCGATGCCGAGCGCTTCGCCCACGGCGAGCGCCGCCGGCACCACGGCGCAGCCGGGATGGGACAGCGAAGGGGCGTGCGAGTCATCGGTCTCGTCGGCGTGCGCCAGCACGCCGTTGGCGAGTGCGGCCTCGATCGGGCCACACAGCAGGTCGGAGCCCACCACGGTCGCGATGCGCTCGCCGCCATAGCCGCGGGCGAATTGGATGGCGGCGCGGCCGGGGGCGAGCTGCGCGCCCGAAATCATGGCGGCGAAGGTGTCGAGCACGTGGTGTTTGGTTTTCTCCGCCACCTCGTCCGGCAGCGCGCGCTCGCGCGCGGCGCTCATGTAGTGGCTCAGCGCCGCCATCACCGGCCCGACCGGCTGCGCGCCAGCGGCGACGCCGGCGGGAAGCGCTGCCATCGCCGCGCCGCTCTGCAGGATGCGCCGCCGCGTCACCGATGCGCCACGGCGCACCGTTTTTCTCTGACGGGTCACGTCGATGCTCCTTGTGCGAGCGCTGCGGCCACCATCACGGCTGCCGGGAATCGATCAGCGCAAACAAGATGCGGCACGGCTGCGTGCCGCGGTTGATCCAGGCGTGGTTGGTCGCCTGCTGGACGATGACATCGCCGGCCCGCACGTGCACCACCGAGTCGTCGAGCATCATGTCGATCTCGCCGGACAAGACGACGGCGTAATCGACGGTGCGCGTGCGGTGCATCAGCGGATGCCGCACGGGACGGCCCCTTGCCGGCGCGCGTTCGCCGATGATCTTCATCATGAAGTTGGGGTCCAGTTTCGCCTCTTCGGCCGGATCGAGCGGCGGAAATTCGACCACGAGCAGCGCGGTGCCGAGGTCGGGCGGCAGCGCCGTCGGCTTGGCGCCGTTATCGTCCGTGAACGAGAGCCCCGCCGGCGCCGTGTCCGTGACCCACAGCTTGGCCGACGGGGTCGCGCCGGGCTCGAGCGTGACGCGGCTGTCGAACAGCGCAATCGCCTTGTCGTTGGCATCGAGCGCGGTCACGACGCGGCGGATGTCGGCCGCCGTGGCGGTGGCGCACGCCAGCACGAGCGCGACGATCGAACCGAAGATCTTGCTGGTCATTGCGTCCTCCTCTGCGCGTTCGCACCTCTTCCGCTCATTCCCGCCCCCGCTTTCGCGGGGGTGAACTCCAGCGGGAATCCAGTCTTCATCCAGAATCTGGGTCCCCGCTTTCGCGGGGACGAACGGCATTCCATAACCAGGGCGCCCGCTAGTCCGCGCTGATGCCGGCGGCCTTGATCGGCGCGCCCCACTTCGCGATCTCGCTCTCGACGAAGGTCTGCAGGTATTCGGGCGAGCGCCGCTCGGGCGCGACCAGGCTGACCCCGAGCTCGTGCATGCGATCCTTGAGCGCCGGCGTATTCATCGCTTCGATCGTGGCCTCGTTGAGCTTCTTGACGATGGCCGCGGGCGTGTCCTTCGGCATAAAGAAGGCGTTCCAGGTGATGGCTTCGAAACCGGCGAGACCCTGCTCGTCCGCGGTTGCGAGCGTGGGCAAGAGCGGCGAGCGGCTGCGCGCCAGCAACGCGATGCCTTTGAGCGTGTTGCCCGTGATCTGCGGAAACGCACCGGCGCTATTGGAGCACATGTAGTGGATCTGTCCCGCGATCAAATCCGCCGTCACCGGTCCGCCGCCGCGATAGGGAACATGCGTGATGTCGAGCCCGGCCGCGGTATTGAGCAGCGCGCAACTGA
>Ga0318536_10000244_pt1 | contig 14669 bp, 8 predicted proteins | sample GRESIP117b4f28_FD_203481 | JGI IMG/M metagenome (GOLD analysis project Ga0318536, IMG submission 203481) | Tropical soil microbial communities from Luquillo Experimental Forest, Puerto Rico - GRE.SIPMG.117b4f28 | ecosystem: Environmental > Terrestrial > Soil > Tropical forest > Bulk soil... | reverse complement strand
GCCAAACCCCGGAATGGCGCCTGCCTGCTTGTCAAACCAAATGATTGCTTCATCGGTATGCGCCAGCAGCAGATGCGCTTGCCCGATCCGGAAGTAGAAATTGCCGATGTAGGGATCGCGCGGACTGAGACGAATGGCTTGCTGTTCGAGGGAGATGGCCGTCTCCATGGATCCGGTCATCATCTTGCACGCGGCAAGGAAGTCTAAGGAGTTCAACCAGTTTGGGTTGGACTCGAGTGCCCTCTCATATTCGGGAATGGCCTGATCGCATCGGCCCTGAAAGCGGAGCACTGAGCCTTTGGCGTAGTGGGCGAGGTAATCACGCGGCGATGCCGCTAACGCTTGCTCGACCAGTTCTTCCGCGCGACGAAAGTCTGATGCGGGCGACTCCGTCCAGCCGTTTCCGGCGCGAATCGCGAGCATATTAGCGACCTGGCTTTGCGCCTCGACTGACCGCGGGTCGAGTGCCAATGCTCGTTCATAGAGCCCGAGCGTCTCAGCAAATAAATCACGCGTTTGCAGACCTGTTTTCCAGTATGCGGCGCGTCCTCGGAGAATGTAATCGAGCGCGTCGGGATTGTTGGTCGGCGAGGCGGCTTCGCTGCGCGACAGCTCGACATTGAGCGCAATAGCGATACGGCTCGTGATCTCGTTTTGCAGGGCGAACAGGTCGGTAATATCACAGTCGAATCGCTCGGCCCAAAGATGCGCGTCGGTCTCGGCGTCGATCAGCTGGGCATTGACGCGAACCTTGCTGCCCGACCGCCGCACGCTGCCTTCGAGCACATAGCGCACACCAAGCTCGCGGCCGATCTGCTTTGTGTCGACCGGTTTGTTGCGGTATGTGAAGGCGGTATTGCGCGAGATTACGAAGCTATTCTGAATACGCGATAGGTCGGTTGTCACATCCTCGGTGATGCCGTCCGCAAAATATTGGTGCTCGGGGTCGTTACTGAGGTTGGCGAACGGCAATACGACAATCGACATGCGCGGCGCGACTAGGGGCGGCGCGATCGATATCGCGGGTGCCACAGCCGGCACCGCCGGGTCCGACATCTCTGTGACCTCGCCGATGAAGCGAACGCCCTTGCGGGTAAAGGTGCGGACCAGCCGTTGCGCGGTACCGTCGTCGCCGAGCGCCCGGCGCACCGCGTTGATGCGCGTCGTCAGTGCCGATTCTGATACGATCCGCCCGCCCCATACCCCCTGCAGCAAATCGTCCTTGCTGACCACGCGGCCGCGGTTTTGCACGAGGAAGACCAGCAAGTCGAAGACCTTCGGTTCCAGGTCGATCAGCTCGGTGCCGCGGCGCAATTCGCGGCGCTTGATGTCGAGCCGGTGGTCGCCAAACGCCAGCACCATGCCCGTACCCCGGAAGCCCTCCTCATTCGCGTCTCTAGCAGACCACGGAATGTGACGGTAAGAAAAAGGAGGTCAGCGGTAAAGTATTTGCTTCCGCGGTATCCATTTCTCCCGAGAGCCGCCAAGGGCCCTCACATGCGCTGTCAAACAAGGTGCAGTGAAAGCAGGGCGCCCCTTCGTTTCGCGGAGGCGTCGGCTCAGGTTTCGCGGCTCGAAAAACGCACCGTCGTCGCCCGGGCGCGGTAGTCGGTCTTGACGTTGACAAAGCCGACCATGCCCTCCTCTACCTTTTTCCAGGCGCGCTGCAGGGCCGGGCGGATGCCTTCGGGCTCCTCGACATATTCAGCAAAGCAGCCCAAGGCCTCGGCCATCTTGTCGTAGCGGGTGTAGCCGAGATCGCGGCCGGGCTTGTTGCGCTCGGGGTCGGCGGTCCACCCGCCGTTGAGGCTGACGATGCAGAGGAGCGGCAATTTGTGCCTAACCGCGGTGTCGAGCTCCATCGCGTTCTGGCCGAACGAGCCGTCGCCGTGCAGGCAGATGACCTGGGCGGAGGGCTTGGCGGCCTTGGCGCCGACCGCAAACGGCAGCCCGACCCCCATCGTGCCAAAGGGCCCGGAATTGAGCCGGTGGCCCGGGACAAAGGTCGGGATCGACTGGCGCCCGAAATTGAGGATCTCCTGCCCGTCGACCGACAGGATCGCCTCGCGCTGCATAAAGTTCTTGACCTCCTCACAGAGCCGCAGCGGGTGGATGTCGCCGTCGGTCGGGTAGTTGCCGCCGGCGCGTAGGCGTTTCTTGGCCTCGCCGTCGGCGAGTTTCTGGCGCCAAGGTGCAAAACGCTCAGCAGGGCGCGCGTCGATCGCCTCGCACAATTGCTGCAATATGGACTTGCAGTCGCCGACAACTGGAATGTCGATGTCGCGCGCCGAATTACCCATCTCCTCGGGGTCGATATCGATGCGCGCGACCTTGGCGGTGGCGCTGAAGCGCGGCGGCAAGGCGTGGCCGATCACATAATTCGTGCGGGTGCCGAGGATGATGATCAGATCGGCCTCGCGGAATGCGTCGTTGCGCATCGTCAGGTAGGAATAGGGGTGGTCGTCGGGCACGACACCGCGCCCCTGTGGGGTCGTGTAGAACGGGATCCCGGCCTTCTCGACAAACGCTTTCATCTCATCCCAGGCATGCGACCACAGCACACCGCTGCCCGAGACGATGATCGGCTGGCGCGCCTTTTTGATCGCATCGACCAGCGCGTTGAGCGCCTTGGGCTCGGCATAGGGCCGCGCCCTGATGATCTCCCGGCCGCAATAGCTCCAATCGACATCCGCCTCGTCGACCGTGGTGTAGAGCACGTCGCCGGGGAAATCGAGATAGACCGGGCCGGGCTTGCCGTTCAGCGCCGTCTGGAAGGCGAAGTTGATCTGCTGCGGCAGGCGCTTCAGGTTGTGCACGCGGTCGCCGTATTTGACCCAGCCATCAAAGGCCTTGACCTGATCGATCTCCTGAAAGACCTGGCGGCCGAACTGGCTGATCGGGCTCGACCCGCCGAGCGCGATCACGGGACAGCAATCGATCAATGCGTTGGCGAGCCCGGTGCCGAGATTGAGCGCACCGGGACCGCTCGCCCCGATGCACACGCCCGGCCCCTGCGTCACCCGCGAGTAGGCCTGCGCCATATACGAAGCACCCTGCTCGTGGCGGGTGTCGATCAGCCGGATGCCCTCCTTGATGCACTCCGACTCGACGTCGAGCATCGGCCCGCCCATGATGTAGAAGATGTCCTTGACCCCCTGCGCCTTCAGGCAGCGGGCGAGGATCTCGTTACCGGTCAATTCCGCCATCTCGGTATCTCCTCTCCTCTCTCCTATTACGCCACACATCCTTCGAGACGGCGCTTCGCGCCTCCTCAGGATGAGGAATTACTCAGGATCACCTCATGCTGAGGAGCGCCCGCAAGGGCGCGTCTCCAAGCACGCATGATCTCGATGTACCGTCAGATCACCCCTTCTTTCTTCAGTGCCGCGACATCGCCGGCACTCATGCCGAGCCAATCGCCAAAGACCTGCGTCGTGTGCTGTCCGAGCAACGGAGCCGGCTCGAGCTTTGGCGGCTTGCCATCAAAGCGCACCGGCCAGGACGGCATCTTGAACGGCCCAGTGGGATGTTCGGCGACCTGCAGGATGCCGCGCTCGGTGAAGCTCGGCTCGTTCATCAGCTCCATCGTGTCGAGCACCGCCCCCGCCGGTACCCCGGCCGCGCCGATCAGGCGCATCGCCTCGTGCTTGTCGCGCCGCTTGGTCCAATCGGCGACTATCGCATTGACCTCTTCGATGCGCTCGCCGCGGGCAGCTGCCGTCTCGTATCGCGGGTCGCCGATCAGCTCCTCGCGGCCGAGAAGCTTGAGCAGGCGGTGCCAGTGGTCCTTCTGGCGGGAAAAGACATAGATCCAGTCATTGGGTCCGCCCGGCGCGCAAGGGAAGATCCCCGACGGCGCCGTGTTGCTGCGGTTGCTGTTGCGGGGTGCGGCGCGGCCGAGCACCGCCTGGGTCTGAAACGCGAAGCGAATGTAGTGCAGCATCGCATCCTGCATCGCCACCTGGAGACGCCTGCCCTTGCCAGTGGCGCGGCGCTCGTAGAGCGCGCCGAGGATGCTGATCGCCATCGTCATGCCGGTGCCGGTGTCGCCGAGCGAGACGCCCGGCCTGATCGGCGGTCCGTCGGGCTCGCCGGTGATGCTCATCGTCCCGCCGGAAGCCTGCGCGATCATGTCGAAGGCGAGGTTCTTCTCATAGGGGCTGCCCTCGCCAAAACCCTTGACTTGGGCGTAGATGATGCCCGGGTTCAGCGCGTGGATCACGTCGTAGCCGAGCCCGATCCGCTCGATCGTTCCGGGCGCCATATTCTCGATCATGACGTCGGCCTTCTTGGCCATGTCCTTGACCAGAGCCAGGCCGCGCTCGGATTTGAGGTTGACGGTGACCGATTTCTTGTTGGCGTTGAATTCGAAGAAATAGAACGAGTCGGGGCTGCCGGGGGCGCCGGCAAAGGACGTCCGGCCGGGCTCACCGCCATTCGGGTTCTCGACCTTGACGACTTCGGCGCCGAGCCAAGCAAGCGCTTCGGTGCAGGACGGACCGGCCTCGAACTGGGTCAGGTCGAGAACTCGCACACCGGCGAGGCATTGCAAGGGGGCGCTGTTTTCCGGCATAACGGAGAACTCCACTGAAACTCGGGTCAAACGCACGATAGCGCGGGGGCACCCCAATGGCGAGCAATCAACCGAGCGTGTTTATCGACGGCGAAGCCGGCACGACGGGGCTCGGCATCCGCCAACGCCTCGAAACGATGCCCGGGATAGCGCTGCGCAGCCTGCCCGCGGCGCTGCGCAAGGATCGATCGGCGCGGCAGGACATGATGGCAAACTGCGACCTCGTCGTGCTGTGCCTGCCGGACGATGCTGCGCGCGAGGCAGTCGGGTTGGCCGCGGCGCTCGGCAGTGAGGCACCGAAATTGCTCGACGCCAGCACCGCGCACCGGGTCGATCCCGAATGGACCTACGGCTTTCCGGAAATGGCGCCCGAGCAGCCGGAACGGATCGCGGGCTCGCGCAAAGTCAGCAATCCCGGCTGCTATCCGACCGGTGCCATCGGCCTATTGCGTCCGCTCGTCGAGGCGGGGCACATCCCGCCCGATTACCCGATCACGATCAGCGCCGTCAGCGGCTATTCCGGCGGCGGCAGATCGATGATCGAGGCGCATGACCGTGACGGGGGCCCCGCCTTCGAGCTTTACGCGCTCGGTCTCGAGCACAAGCATGTGCCCGAGACCGAACTCTACTCCGGCCTGACGCGCCGGCCGATTTTCGTCCCCTCGGTCGGGCATTTCCGCCAGGGCATGCTGGTTTCGGTACCGCTCTACCTCGACGACCTGCCCGGGAGGCCTAACGGCGCCGATTTGCGAGAGGCACTGTGCGCCTTTTACGAGGGCTCCGAGCACGTGAAGGTCATGGCCCGCAACGGGCAGGACAAGCTCGAACCGGAGGCGCTCAACGGCACCAACCGGCTCGAGCTTTACGTCGCGGAGAACGAGGCGCGGCGCCAGGCCGTGCTCGTTGCCCGGCTCGACAATCTCGGCAAGGGAGCATCGGGTGCCGCGGTACAGAATTTGCGGCTGATGCTGGATCTCGGCCCTAGGTCTAACTGATCGGCGCTGTTAGTCGGCGGGCGCCGCTTCCAGACTTGCGAGGCTGCGGCCGCGGGTTTCCGGTAACGCCAGCAGCATTATGATCATGAGCCCGGACGCAAACGCGCTGACAGCGCGATCGTCGCGCCGAGCGGCAGACTCTGACTGACAAACCCGACCAAGGTCGGCAGGAATGAACCGAGAGCCCGGCCACCGTTGTAGCAGAAGCCCTGGGCCGTGCCGCGTACGCCTGTGGGGTAGAGTTCCGTCATGAACGGCCCCATCGGCGGGAATTTGATCAGGAAAATTGTGAACAACGGGACGCCGACGAACAGCAGCGCGATGTTGTCCATCGGCACGAACATATAGACGAGGATCATTACGAACGAGCCGATCGCGGACAGCATAAACGTCGATTTCCGGCCGATCGCATCGCTCAGATAGGAGCCCAGCAGAAAGCCCATTAGCGCACCAAGGATCTGGACCAGTAGAAACCCGCCAGTACTGGTTGCCGACAATCCGCGCACCGTGCGCAGGTAGGTCGGCATCCAGATCCCAAGGGCATAGCCGCCGCCCTGCGCGCCGGCGACCATCAGGGTGACCTTCACCGTCGTCCACAAATGCTGCCCCAGAAACGCGGCGAACAGATAGCCGATGCCGACGGACGGGCGATCGCGGCGCTGGTCGCGGAATATGTCGGGCTCATCGATGTGGCGGCGGATCCAGAACACAAAGACCGCGGGCAGGAGCCCGATCGCAAACAGCACCCGCCATGCGATCGCTTCCGGCAGAAAAGCGTAGAGCGCAGTGTAGACAAGCGCCGAGATGCCCCAGCCGACGGCCCAGCCGGTCTGTACGATGCCGACACCGCGGCCGCGGTACTTGTGCGGATCACCTCGCCCATCAGCACCGCTCCGGCTGCCCACTCGCCGCCAAAGCCCAGCCCATGCAAGGCGCGCAGCACGAAGAGCTGCTCGAAATTCTGCGCGAACGCACACAGAAAAAGTGAAGACCGAGTACCATAAGATCGTGATCTGCAGCATCCGCACCCGGCCGAACCGATCGGCCAGGGTGCCGGAAAACCACCCGCCCAGCGACGAGATCAGCAGGGTCACCGCGCCGATGAGCCCGGCTTGCCCGCGCGATAGACCCCACAGCGCGATCACCGTCGGGATCACAAAGCTGTACATTTGCACGTCGAACGCATCGAGCGCCCAGCCGCCAAAGCAGGCGCCCATTGTTCGCCGCTCCTTGGCATTCAATTCACCGAACCAGGCGAGCATGGCGTTCCTCACCAATGCCCTTGCTTCTGGCAACTCTCACGTGCCGAATGCAGTATTGGCAACGGCGTCTACTCTAGCTTGTTATGAGCGAGGGGCAATCGAAGGTTTCGTCAATCCGCGGCGCGGACCTTGACGTAAGAGCCGGGGGCGTCCTCGATTGGCTTGAGGTTGCCGTCGCCGGGGTGCCGCGCCGGCACTTCACCGCCAGCGTATTGCGAGACCCAACGCTCCCAGGTCGGCCACCACGAATCGGGGTAGGCTGTCGCGGTGGCGAGCCACTCCTCCGGCGTCGGCGGGTTTTTGTCGTTCTCGCAGTGGCCGTATTTGCCGCCCGGCGGGTTGACGACGCCAGCGATGTGCCCGGAGGCCGACAGCACGAATTTGACTGGCCCGCGATAGAGCTGCGTGGCGGAATAGGTCGACCGCCACGGCGCGATGTGGTCCTCACGGGTCGACAAAAGAAAGGACGGCGTCTTGATCTGGCGCAAATCGATCGGCACACCGTCGAGCGTAATGCCGCCGGGCTTTGCCAGCAGATTTTGCTGGTACATGTTGCGCAAATAAAAGCTGTGCATCGCCGCCGGCATGCGCGTCGAATCGGCGTTCCAATACAACAGGTCGAACGGAAACGGCGACTTGCCGAGCAGGTAGTTGTTGACGACGAACGACCAGATCAGATCGTTGGCGCGCAGCATGTTGAACGTCGTCGCCATGTCGTGGCCTTCGAGATAGCCCCTCGCGTTCATGCGCTCCTCCAATGCGGAGAGCTGCTCCTCGTCGATAAAGACCGACAGCTCGCCGGCTTCGGCAAAATCGACCATCGCCACAAAATAGGTCGCGCTCTTGATGCGATTGTCGCGCTTGGCCGCCATATAGGCGAGCGTACTGGCGAGCAGTGTGCCGCCCAGGCAGTAGCCGATTACATTGGCTTCGCGCTCACCGGTCGCAGCTGCGATCGCATCCAGAGCGGCCAGGGGGCCCTTCAGCATGTAGTCTGTGAATGTCTTCGCAGCGAGCCGCTCGTCGGGATTGACCCAGGAGATTACAAATACGGTCTGGCCCTGCGACACCGCCCAGCGGATGAACGAATTATTGGGCCGCAAGTCGAGAATATAGAATTTGTTGATCCACGGCGGGATGATCAGGAGGGGACGGTGCTTTGCTTTCTCGGTCGTCGGTTCGTACTGTAGAAGCTGCATCAGGTCATTCTGGTAAATGACCTTCCCCGGCGTCACTGCGATGTTCTGGCCGATTCGGAACGCCTCCATATCGGTCATTTTGATCGTCAGGTGGCCCTTGCCGCGCTCGAGGTCTTCGAGCAGGTTTTTCAGCCCGTTGAGCAGGTTCTCGCCGCGGCTTTCGATTGTCGCGCGCAACGCCTCGGGATTGGTCAGAAGAAAATTCGACGGCGCGAGGGCGTCGACGAACTGGCGGGTGTAAAAATCGACCTTGCGAGCGGTGCGCTCGTCGATCCCTTCGACTTCGCGAACCGTCTTTTGCATCCACCGCGCTGTCAGCAGGTAACTCTGCTTGATGAAATCGAACAGCGTGTTGTCGGTCCACGCTGCGTCGCGAAAGCGCCGGTCTCCAGCCGGCGGCTCGATCAGCGGCTCGGTCTCTCCGCCGAGAAAGCGCTGGGCCGTCCGCTGCCATAAAGTCAAATAGTCGTTCCACAGTGACAGCTGCGCCTGAACCAGCCGAGACGGGTCCGACAACATGCGCGCCGTCATCTCGAGAAAGGCGATGCCAATCCCCAGCGTGTTCGCCAATCCGACACCATTTTCCGGGGCCTGCCGCTGGATGAAATCGGCAACCAGCCGTTGGCTCTGTCGGGCGATCTCGGCCATTTTCTGCGATAGATCGGCGGCATCGGGAATGGAGTCGCCGGGCGCCCCGTTACCGGAAGCCGTGACCGTCTCGGCAGGCCCGTCGGTCTCCTGATGGGCCTGTGGGGCAGTTGCTCGTCTCGTGCCAGCCCTGCTAGCCCGCCGGCTCGTGGTATGGCGAGTGCCGGCCGGCCGGCTTTCAGCGCCGGGCTTGTCCCGGCCCGTTTCGTCCATTGCCATTTCCTTGATTATACTGCCCGTTCAGAACTCAAGATCGAAACCCCCGAAGCATCCGGCTGCGACCGCAGGCTCGGAGCTAGGCGAAAGTCCCCGCGATCAAATGTAGTGACGCGCCGGTCCGGATCTAATACATCAGCACGGATCGATTGTGCCGATCGCACGCGGATCCCGAACGCCTGCGAAGGCACGGGGGCCATTCGTCGGTAACTTGGTCATGATCATAGCGAAATCGCCGTCCCGCGGTTCCGGCGCGGGGAGAAGGACAGGATGGCGGGTGTGCCGGCCCGCCATGATGGCGGTGCTGCTCGGCCTCGCGGCTTGCGACCCGGTCGACACATGGCGCGATTGGACCGGCACCAGTCGGAATGATCCCGATCCCGAGACGACGCCGAACACGCGAAATTTGGCGGCAGGAGAGGCGTCGGACTACCCGAACCTCGCGACGGTGCCACCGCCACCAGTCCGGGCGATGACGGCAGCCGACCGTGAGAAACTGACCCAGAGCCTGATCGCTGATCGGGCGAATGCGCGATACTCCGACGAGCAGCTGCGAGCCGGCTTTTCCACCACGCCCGCAGCTCCTCCACCGCCGCCCGGTTCTGCCCCGGCGAGCGAGCCTGAGGGTACTCAAGCAGCCGCGGTGACGCCTGCTCCGCCGCCGGCCCCGTCCGCTGCACCGGCTGTCGCGGCCGCGTCAGCCTCGCCGCCGCCGGCTTCGATCGCTTCGGCCGTTGCGGGTGCTGGCGGCGACAAGTCAACCGTGCCTCCGCCGGCCGCCTCGCCCCGCTCTGCCCAGGCTGGGCGCAAGACGGTCGCCGGGTCCACGACGGGCTTGCGCAAACAGGGGGAGCCGCCCGAGCCTGGGCCGATGGAGTCGACCCTCGAAGTACCACAGGCGCGAGCGACACCGCAGCCCGAGCAGATCGAAGCAGCGCCGCCACCCCCCCAGTTGCCGCCGCCACCAAAGGTTGCGAGCAACACAAGTCCCCTTCCAGGGGGGCTCGCAGCGGGCGGAGCTCTCGCGCCGACGCCCTTGCCGCAGGCGAAGGCCACTGCCGGGTTTGAGCCGGCGCCGCCACCGCCAGAAGTGCCGCCGCCGGTCCCCACCCGCTCCGCCGCGGCTGAGCCCGGCAAAGGGGCTCAGAAACCGCCTGCTCCGGTTGACACGCCCGTCGCCGAAATCAAATTCTCCGCCGATTCGAAGGACCTCACCGAAGGCGATCGCCACAAGCTCGAAACGGTGGTGCCGTTATACGAGAAGAATCCGGGGAAAGTTCGTGTGGTCGGATATGCGGCAGGCGGCAGCGGGGCGGTCGAACAGCTCAATGGGTATCGCGCCGCGCTCGATCGCGCTCAGGCGGTGTCTGCCGCTTTGAGGCAGGCAGGAATTCCGGCGGACAAGATCCAGGTCGAGGCGGTCCCGGCTGGTGCCAATTCGGGCGAAAGCCGCGCCGAAGTGATCCTCGAACACTGAGCTCCCACCGTAGCCCTAGCCCGCGAGCGGGGGAGGGCGGCGCCGGTCCGGCGCGGGCCGGTATCGAGTGAAAGCTGCGCGGCGTCCGCGCGGCGCCGTCGATCCCGCAAGGCTATCGAAAAATTCACGCTCCGGCGCTACAAAGGCTCGGCGGAGGCCGTTGGCGGTGGCGGCTCCTGCGTTTCGCACACCGCCGTTGGATTGTCGTCGTGAAACCGCCGTTGAAGCTCGCCATCGCTGGTCTCGGTACAGTCGGCACCGGCGTCCTGCAATTGCTCGACCGCCAAGCCGAGCTATTGTCCGAGCGTGCCGGCCGCAGGCTCGTCGTCGTTGCTGTATCGGCGCGTGACCGCCGCCGGGACCGTGGCGCCGACCTTTCGGCGGTGCGCTGGTACGAGGACGCGGCGGCGATGGCCGCCGATCCCGAGGTCGATGTCGTCGTCGAGCTGATCGGCGGCGCCCATGGGATTGCCCGCGACGTCGTCGATACGGCAATCGCTCACGGCAAGCACGTCGTCACCGCCAACAAGGCGTTGATGGCTCATGAGGGGACGCGGCTTGCGGCGCGAGCCGAAGAAAGCGGCGTCATCCTTTCTTTTGAGGCCTCGGTTGCCGGCGGCATCCCGGTGATCAAAGGATTGCGCGAGGGCCTTGCCGGCAACCGCCTGGAACGGGTCTATGGAATCCTCAACGGGACCTGCAATTATATCCTGACGACGATGCGCGAGAGCGCACGCGAATTCGCTGAAGTTCTGGCCGAAGCGCAAAGGCTGGGCTACGCGGAGGCCGATCCGAGCTTCGATATTGACGGTATCGACGCTGCCCACAAGCTCGCCATCCTGGCAAGCGTCGGCTTTGGCCGCCCGATCGACCTTGAGGGCGTCTACGCGGAGGGCATTCGCCACATCTCGCGGCTCGACATCGATTTCGCCGAGGAGCTCGGCTACCGTATCAAGCTGCTCGGGATCGCGAGGGTGACGGAGGCGGGGTTGGAGCAGCGTGTCCATCCCTGCATGGTCCCGCGAGGCACGCCAATCGCAGCGGTTGAGGGCGTTTATAACGCGGTCGTTGCAGAGGGCGATTTTGTCGGGCGGGTGGTATTGCAGGGGCGCGGCGCAGGCGCTTCCCCGACAGCATCGGCGGTCGCCGCCGATCTCGTCGACATCGCCGCGGGACGCCCTGTTCCGCCCTTCGGGATTCATAGCGGCAATCTCCGCACGATCCCTGGCGTGCCGATCGAGCGCCATCACGGCGCCTATTACATCAGGCTTATGGTGGTCGATCAGCCGGGCGTGATCGCCGATGTCGCCGCCGCTCTGCGCGACGAGCAGGTTTCGATGGAGTCGATGATCCAACGCGGCCGGGCGCCGGGCGAGGCGGTGCCGGTAGTGATGACGACCCATGTCACCGTCGAGGCGGCGATGCGCCGGGCTCTCAACAAAATCGAGGCGCTCGACAGCGTGCTCGAACCGCCGAGGATGATCCGCATCGAGGATTTCTGAGGAAGACAAGGGCGCAACAAACGATCAGGAGGAAGGCCGATGCCCGAGACATCGAGGATGGACCGCAATCTGGCTTTGGAGGCCGTCCGCGTGACCGAAGCCGCCGCGCTCTCCGCCTCGCGCCTAATGGGACGAGGTGATGAGAAGGCTGCCGATCAGGCCGCCGTCGATGCGATGCGGGAAGCACTGAACAGCCTCGCGATCGCCGGTACGGTCGTGATCGGCGAGGGGGAGCGCGACGAAGCGCCGATGCTCTTTATCGGCGAGAGAGTCGGCACCGGCAATGGCCCGCCGATCGACATCGCGCTCGACCCGCTCGAGGGAACGACGATCACCGCCAAGGGCGGCGCCAATGCCCTCTCGGTGATCTCGATGGCCGATTCGGGTGGCTTTCTCAACGCTCCCGACGTTTACATGGACAAGATCGCCGTTGGTGGCGGATTGCCCGATGATCTCGTCGATCTCGACGAGGAGCCGGCGGTTAATCTGAAAAACCTCGCCAAGGCGAAGAGGGCAGAGGTTTCGGACCTCGTTGTGTGCATTCTCGATCGGCCGCGCCATGCCGATTTGATCGCCAAGGTGCGCGCCGCCGGCGCCCGCATCGCGCTGATCTCCGACGGCGATGTCAGCGGCGTCATCGCCACCTCGGAGCCCGACACCGGAATCGACATGTATGTCGGCTCGGGTGGTGCGCCGGAGGGCGTGCTGGCGGCGGCGGCGCTGCGCTGCATCGGCGGCCAGATGCAGGGGCGCCTGTTGTTCCGCAACGACGACGAGCGCACCCGCGCCCATCGCCTCGGCATCACCGACCTTGATCGCAAATACAAACTGCACGATCTGGCTTCAGGCGATGTGATGTTTGCCGCGACGGGGGTCACCAACGGCACAATGCTGCGCGGGGTGCGCCGTTTTCCGGGCGGTGCGATGACGCATTCGGTCGTCATGCGGTCGAAATCCGGAACAGTGCGGTACGTCGAAGCCCGCCACGACTTTACGCGCAAGCAGAGCTTCGCCCCATTCGCGAGGTGAGCTCCCCTGATTCTCAGACAATTGCTCCGCTCGGTCATTCCCGCGGAAGCGGGAATCCAGTTGCCGCAGAGACTTATAGGTCGAGCTCTGGACCCCCGTTCCGGAAGGGGTGACGATAGGAATATCGGGGGCCTGGGTTAGGACAGAGATGATCGACGGCGCGGGGGGCGCCGCTGCAACGGCTGGGGCGATACTGGGGGTCGAGCGATCGGTGAGCGGCCGCCGCTGGCGGCTGCGGGCCGGCGATGCGCGAGTGGGAGAAGCAATCTCCGAGCGGCTCGGCTTGCCCGAGATCGTCGGGCGGCTGCTCGCGCAGCGTGGGATCGACGTCGACGGCGCGCCGGCGTTTCTCGCGCCGCGCCTGCGCAACCAGCTGCCCGATCCTTCGCATCTGCGCGACATGGAAATCGCCGCGGCGCGCCTTGTAGAGGCGGTGCGGCAAGGCGAAACGATCGGCATCTTCGGCGATTACGATGTCGACGGCGCGACCTCCGCGGCGCTGCTGGCACGGTTTTTCGGGGCTGTCGGTGCGCCGACCCGGATCTACGTTCCCGACCGGCTGCGCGAGGGCTACGGCCCGAACACCCCGGCCCTGTTGCGGCTGCGTGACGAAGGTCTGCGGGTTGTCGTCACGGTCGATTGCGGCACCAACGCGCATCTGCCTCTCGCCGACGCCGCCGACGCCGGGCTCGATATCATCGTCATCGATCATCACGTGGCCGAGCCGTTGTTGCCGCGCGCCTTTGCGATCGTCAATCCGAACCGTCTCGACGAAGCGAGCCCGCATGGTCAGCTGGCAGCGGTCGGCGTTGCCTTCTTGCTCGCCGTCGCGGTCAACCGCGCTCTGCGCCGCGCCGGCTGGTACGTCGGCGACCGCGTCGAGCCCGACCTGCTGCAGTGGCTCGATCTGGTGGCGCTCGGCACGGTTTGCGATGTCGTGCCGCTCGCCGGCGTCAATCGGGCGCTGGTCTCGCAAGGGATCAAAGTTGCGCGGCGCAACGGCAATGGCGGTCTCGCCGCGTTGGCCGCGGTCGCCGGCCTCAGCGAGCGGGTCGACGCGTATCATCTGGGGTTCGTCCTCGGTCCACGGGTCAACGCCGGCGGCCGGGTCGGAGCCGCCGATCTCGGGGCGCATCTATTGGCGACCGATGATGCGGCGCTCGCCGCCGAGTTGTCGGCGCGGCTCGATGCCTACAACCGTGAGCGCCGCGACATCGAGGCCCGCACGTTGGAGTCGGCGATCTGTCTAGTCGAGGGCGCCGCGCAATCGCCGGTCCTCATATTCGCCGCGGCGGAGGGTTGGCATCCCGGCGTGATCGGTATCGTCGCCGCGCGGCTGAAGGAGCGTTACGAGCGCCCAGCCTGCGTCGTCGCCCTCGCCGATGGCATCGGCAAGGGCTCCGGCCGCTCGGTCGCCGGCTTGCCGCTGGGCCCGGCGGTGATCGCGGCACGTCAGGCGGGCCTCTTGATCAACGGCGGCGGCCACGCAATGGCAGCGGGCTTCACAGTCGCAGCCGAAAAGCTCGACGCGTTGCGAGAATTTCTCGCCACAAGGCTGGGGGACGGTACCGATCGCGATCGGCTCGTACCGGAACAGTTGATCGATGGGGCCCTCTCGGTTGCCGCGGCTCAAGGCGAGCTGCTCGATCACATCGCGAAGCTGGCGCCGTTCGGCGCCGCCAATCCCGAGCCGCGTTTCGTCTTCTCCGGCGTCCGCATCGTCCTTGCCGAGCGGGTGGGGACGGGTCATCTGCGCTGCACCCTGGCC
>Ga0318536_10000241_pt1 | contig 14688 bp, 12 predicted proteins | sample GRESIP117b4f28_FD_203481 | JGI IMG/M metagenome (GOLD analysis project Ga0318536, IMG submission 203481) | Tropical soil microbial communities from Luquillo Experimental Forest, Puerto Rico - GRE.SIPMG.117b4f28 | ecosystem: Environmental > Terrestrial > Soil > Tropical forest > Bulk soil... | reverse complement strand
CGATGGCTTTTCCAGTACCGTTGGCGAGCGACCAGGTGTCATAAGTCCAATGGATGGTATTGGGAGTGCATTTCGGACCGGTCAGGTCGGAGGCGGCGGCGCCGGAGACCAAAAAAACCTTGTTCTTGTCGCGCACGATTTCGTTTACCGCGAGCGCAACCGAGGACGTAGGCACGTCGACGATGACGTCCACCTTGTCCACGTCGATCCAGGTGCGCACGACGTTCGAGCCGACGTCAGGTTTGTTCTGATGATCGGCACCGACGATATCGACCTTCATGCCTTTGGCCGCGGCGCCGAAATCCTCGACTGCCATGCGCGCGGCCACCACCGAGCCCTGACCGCTCAGGTCGGAATAGGTGCCGGACATGTCGTTCATGACACCGATCTTGATCGTTCCATCGGTGTATTGCGCCTGTGCGCCGCTGCACCCGACGGCGACCGCGAGCGCAGCAAGGCTAATCAATCGTGACATCTGGGTTTCTCCTCCGGTTTTGATGATGTCTGTTCAGAGCATTCCTTGGGGTCGAATCAGACGCCGAGATAGTCGTGCAACTTTTCCAGGTTGGCGTTGAGCTCGGCATTGGCGCTCGTCGAGGAGCAGGAGGCGGGCGCCCGTGCGCAGGATGCGGGCGATGGCAAGCATTTGCTGCTCACCGCCGGAAAGCTTCGTCCCTTGGCTGGCCAGACGCTCCTTGAGATTGGGAAACAGCTCGAAGATGCGGGTGAGCTCGAGCCCGCCGGGCTGCACCTTCGGAGGCAGCAGGAGGTTCTCTTCAACGCTCAGGCTCGAGAAAATGCCGCGCTCCTCCGGGCACAACGCAATGCCGAGCCGGGCGATCCGGTCGCTGGTCAGATTGATCAGTTCGCGACCCTGGTAACACACCGACCCCGTGCGTTGACCGACGATCCCCATAATCGATTTCAGGGTCGTGGTTTTGCCGGCGCCGTTGCGGCCGAGCAGCGTCACCACCTCACCGGCGAGAACCTCGAAACTGGCGCCGTGCAGCACATGCGATTCCCCGTACCAGGCCTGCAGCCCGTCGACCGAGAGCAATGGCGCAACCGTCGGACTAAGCATGGCCGGCGCCAAGATAGGCTTCGCGCACAGTTGGGTCGGCCGAGACCGTCTCGTAATCGCCTTCTGCCAGCACGCGGCCCCGCGTGAGCACGGTGATGCGATGGGAGAGGTTGGCCACGACGCTGAGGTTATGCTCGACCATCAGCACCGTGCGGTTTGCCGCGACCGATTTGATCAGCGCACTGACGCGGTCGATGTCTTCGTGCCCCATCCCGGCCATCGGCTCGTCGAGCAGAAGCATTTCCGGGTCGAGCGCCAACGTGGTGGCAATTTCGAGCGCGCGCTTGCGACCGTAAGGCAGCTCTACCGCCGTCCAGTGGGCAAACGACGCCAGCCCCACGTCGGACAGCAGTGCCATCGCCCGTTCATCGAACACGTCGAGAACGCGTTTCGACCGCCAGAAGTCGAAGGAACCACCGCGCTTCCTTTGCAACGCGATGCGAACGTTTTCGAGAACGGTGAGGTGGGGAAAGACGGCGGAAATCTGGAACGATCGGACCAGCCCGAGCCGCGCGACGTCCGCGGGCGCGAGCGAGGTAATATCGCGCCCTCGGTAGACGATGCGTCCGCGGGTCGGACTGAAGAATTTGGTCAGCAGATTGAAGCAGGTGGTCTTGCCGGCGCCATTGGGGCCGATCAACGCATGGATGGTGCCTCGCGCCACGCGGAGATTTACCCCGTTGACCGCAACGAAGCCGGCGAATTCCTTGGTGAGGCCTTCGGTTTCGAGGATGATATCATTGCTCACGGCGCACGGCCCGATTGATCGGCGGTAGTGTTAGCGCTTTTCTTACAAAAATGAAATCAACGTGCGGCGCGGCACCGTGCCGCCGCCGCTCTTCCTCTTGGTTTCTTCCAGGCTTATCTAATTGCGTGACCGCGCCTGCAAGCTGCAAGTCTGCGTGGACCGGCGGGGGCGAGCAATGGGAGGGACTTTGCCTTGCGCCTCCTCGTGATCGAGGATGATCCTGATCTCAACCGGCAGCTCGCTACGGCTCTCACCGATGCCGGCTATGCCGTCGACCGTGCGTTCGACGGCGAGGAGGGGCATTATCTCGGTGATAGCGAACCTTATGATGCGGTCATCCTCGACATCGGATTGCCCAAGATGGACGGGATTTCGGTGCTCGAGGCGTGGCGTCGTGCGGGCCGCGCTATGCCCGTCCTGATTCTCACCGCGCGTGACCGCTGGAGCGACAAGGTCCAGGGCTTTGATGCCGGCGCCGATGATTATGTGGCGAAGCCGTTTCACCTCGAGGAAGTGCTCGCGCGCATTCGCGCGCTGCTGCGCCGCTCGGCCGGTCACGCCAAAAGCGAACTCGACTGCGGCTCGGTGCGGCTCGATACCCGCACCGGACGCGTCACGGTCGACGGCAATCCGGTAAAGCTTACGTCGCATGAGTACCGCTTGCTCTCCTATCTGATGCATCACAGCGGCCGCGTGGTTTCGCGCAGCGAGCTGGTCGAGCACCTCTACGACCAGGACTTCGATCGCGATTCCAATACCATTGAGGTCTTCGTCGGACGCATTCGCCGCAAGCTCGGCGTCGATGTCATCCAGACCGTTCGCGGGCTAGGTTATCTGCTCGCCGCGCCGGGCGATGCGTCTTAATTCGCTCGCGCTTCGGCTGTTCTTCTCGGCGACGACCTGGACCGTGGTGATTCTGGTTGTCACCGGGATCGTGCTCTCCTCGATCTATCGCGCGGCGGTCGAACGCGCGTTCGACCGCCGGCTCGGCGTCTACCTGCGCACGCTCGTCGCCGATGTCGCGACCCCGCAGGAGAATGCCGGCAAATTTCCGCAATCGCTGGGCGAGCCGCTGTTCGACCTGCCGCTTTCCGGCTGGTACTGGCAGGTGACCCGGCTCGATGCAGCGACGCCGGAGGTCCGCTCGTCACGCTCCCTGTGGGATGAAAAACTGTCCCATCTCGCCGATCTCGGCGTATCCGCGGCGCCGGGCGGTGCGCGGCAAGGCTACGGAGAGGGCCCCGAGGGCCAGCGGCTGCGCATCGTCGAACGGACCATCGACCTCGGGGAGGAGGGGCGTTACCTGGGGTTGCAGTTGCCGGCGATGCAGCCGAAATCGACGAAGAGATCCGCAGTTTCGACGGCGCGCTCATCATCACCTTCGCTGTGCTCGCGGTCGTGCTGCTGCTCACCACCACCTTCCAGGTCCGTTTTGGCTTGGCGCCACTCAAGCGAATTTCGGAGGGGCTTGCCGCCATCCGATCGGGGGCGGCGGAACGGCTGGAAGGCGCCTTCCCGGTCGAGATCGCGCCGCTCGCGCGCGAGACCAATGCCCTCATCGATGCCAACCGCGAGATCGTAACGCGCGCGCGCACGCACGTGGGCAATCTTGCGCACGCGCTCAAGACCCCGATCTCGGTCATGATCAACGAAGCGGCGCGGCAAAGCAATGATCCGCTGGCGGCAAAGGTGCGGGAGCAGACCGATATCATGCGTGACCAAGTTACGCGCCACCTCGAGCGCGCACGCCTTGCTGCCCGCGTTGCAGTGATCGGCACGGTCACCGAGGTGGCGCCGGTTGTGACCGCGCTGGCACGCACGATGGAGAAGATTCAGCACCACCGCGGCGTCGTCATCGACGTCGACCCTGTCGAGGACGCGCGCTTTCGCGGCGAGCGGCAGGACTTGGAGGAGATGGTGGGCAACCTCGTCGATAATGCGTGCAAATGGGCACAATCGCGGGTCGCGATCGCCGTGCTCTCGGAGAAGCCGGATCCGGTATCCGACCGCCGCACCGTACGCATCATCGTCGATGACGACGGGCCCGGCCTTTCCCCGCAGCAGCGGGAACAGGTGGCACGGCGCGGCCGCCGCCTGGACGAGACCAAGCCGGGGTCCGGACTCGGGCTTTCGATTGTGGTGGAGCTTGCCAATCTTTATGGCGGCGGACTGACACTCGGTACCGCGCCGATTGGCGGATTGCGCGCCGAACTGGTGCTGCCCGGCTCGTAAACGTCCGTTTAACCCTGTCGGAACAGAGTTTTGCCCCAATTTGCGCCATTAGCTGCGAAGGTCGGCACCGGCTAACCGATCCGGACTGCCGCCCTGTTGGGGATCACAGGTGGCGGGGGCTTGATATGCATATCGTCCGTTTAAGCGCTGCCGCGCTGGTCGCGATATTCGCCGCAGCCTGCAGCGGGACTCCGGAGACCGGTCAGGGACCGCGCGAGAACACGGGCACGCTCGTTGGCGCGGTCGCGGGAGGCCTGATCGGATCGCAGTTCGGCGGCGGCACCGGCGAGCGCATTGCTGCCGGCCTCGCCGGCGCGGCGATCGGTGGGCTCATCGGCAATCGTGTCGGCGCCGCCATGGATGACGAAGACAAGCAGCGTGCCTATGCGGCACAGATGCAGGCGCTGGAAAGCGGAAAGTCCGGTGTCGCGGTCGCGTGGAAGAATCCGGATTCCGGACGTTACGGATCGGTCGTTCCCGGCCCCGCCTATCAGACGAACGGACAGCAGTGCCGGCAATACACCCATACGATCTATATCGACGGCAAGCCGCAGGTCGCGCGCGGCAATGCCTGCCGCAATGCGGACGGGACCTGGACCGCAGTCGGCTGATCCTCCTCATCTGTCGTAGCAGCCAAGCCTCTGATTACGACAATTTGCCGCTGGTTATGACAATTTTATAGCGAGGTCCGCTTCGCCATGTCGCGGCTGGAAGCCGCGTTCTCGATTGCCGCCATTATCTTCGCGTGATGTAACCACGCGTGATGTAACCACGCCGGCAAGGCCGCAATCGCCGCGTCCTGATCGACTACGTCGCCGCGGCACGTCGAATTCAGACGGATGAATTTGACCCCATGACCTTGTGGTTCGCACTTGCATTGATGACGGCTGCCGCCGTTTTCGCCGTGCTCTGGCCGCTCGCGCGTCGCGAGCGGATATTGCGCTCGGGAACCGACGCAGCGGTCTATCGCGATCAGCTCGATGAGATCGAGCGCGACCGGGCTGCCGGGCTTATTGCCGCCAAGGAAGCCGCTGCCGCGCAGGTGGAGGTGTCGCGGCGACTCATTGCCGCCGCGGACGCGCCGGCGCCAGCGAGCCCGCCCCCCCGCGTCACGGTGCGGTGGCGCCGATCGGTTGCGGTCGCTGCGCTTGTTGTGCTGCCGCTCGGCGCCGCGCTGTTCTATGTTGGACTCGGCTCCCCCTCGCTGCCGGACCAGCCACTCGCGGAGCGACGGATCGCCGCGCGCGCGGGTGGGTCGCTGGCCGGCCTCATCGCCCAGGTGGAGGAGCATCTTGAGCGAGACCCACAGGACGGGCGCGGGTGGGAGGTGATCGCACCGATCTATTTGCGGCTCGGCCGTTTCGAGGACGCCATCCGGGCACGTCGCAACGCCCTTCGGCTCAACGGCGAGACGCCGGAACGTGCGGCAGCACTTGGCGAAGCACTGGTGTTTGCCGCGAATGGAATGGTGACGGCGGAGGCCAAAGCCGCGTTTGAGAAAGCGGTCGCGCTCGATGGCGGTGCCGTGCAGGCGCGCTATTTCCTCGGGCTTGCCGCCGAGCAGGACGGCAATCACGCCGGCGCAGCCGCGATCTGGCGCGAACTGATCGCCTCGGCCGCTCCTGACGCACCGTGGGTCGAAGCTTTGCGGGAGGCATTGGCGCGTGTCGAACGCGCGGCGCCAGCGAGCGGCCCAAGCACTGGTCGTAGCGAGGAGCAAGTCGCGGCTGTCACGGATCTGAGCGCAGATCAACGCAACGTCATGGTCCGCGGCATGGTCGAGCGGCTGTCCGAGCGGCTGCATCACGAGGACGGTTCGGATGTGGAGGGATGGGTGCGCTTGGTTCGCTCCTATCTCGTGCTCGGTGAACGCGAGAAGGCGCGCGCCGCCGCCGTCGATGCACGGCGCGCGCTTGCCAGCGATCCGACCAAGCTGCAGCGGCTCAACGACCTCGTCAGAGGTTTGGGTATCGAGGGCTGACCCGGCAGGAGTCATGACGCGCAAGCAACGCCGCCTCGCCTTAATCGGTGCTGCACTGGCCGTCTTGTCGCTCGCGGTCGCACTGGTGCTCGTCGCCCTTAAGGACAGCATCGTATTCTTCAATTCGCCGAGCGACGTGGTCGAGAACCACGTCAAGCCGGGCGCGCGAATACGCGTGGGCGGCCTCGTCAAGGTGGGCAGCGTGCGCCGGGGCGACAATCTGGCGGTGCTGTTCGAGGTTACCGACGGCCGGAGCACCGTGCCCGTCGCCTATCAGGGACTGCTTCCGGACCTGTTTCGGGAAGGACAGGGCATCGTTGCCGAAGGCGTGCTCGATGCAACCGGCACATTCCGGGCCGACAGCGTGCTCGCCAAGCACGACGAGACCTACATGCCGAAAGAGGTGGCCGACGCGTTGAAGAAGCAAGGCCACTGGAAGGACGATTATGACAAAAAGTTTGGTGCGACGTCGCCTGAGCCAGCGCGGTGATGCCGGTAATGGCGCACGCGGTTGTTCTGGTCCCGTGCCTCACGAAGGGGTCACACGATTACTTATGTCGAGAACCGCGCCATGATCGCTGAACTCGGTCACTACGCACTCGTCCTCGCGCTCGGCTTGGCGCTGTTTCAGGCTTGCGTGCCGATCCTCGGGGCACGGCGAAACGATGCATCCCTCATGGCGGTGGCCGAACCGACCGCAATCGCGCAATTCGGCTTTGTCGCATTCGCGTTCGCCGCGCTGACCATTTGTTACGTGCGCTCGGATTTTTCCGTGGTCAACGTCTTTGAGAATTCCCATTCGGCAAAGCCGCTCATCTACAAGATCACCGGCGTGTGGGGCAACCACGAAGGGTCGATGCTGCTGTGGGTTTTGATCCTCACCACGTTCGGAGCTCTGGTTGCATTGTTCGGCGGCAATCTGCCGGCGCGACTGAGGGCGAACGTACTCGGCGTCCAGTCCTGGATCGCGGTGGCGTTCGATTTGTTCATCCTGGTCACGTCGAATCCATTCCTGCGCATCAGTGACCCGCCGTTCGAGGGGCGCGATCTAAATCCAATTCTGCAGGACCCCGGGCTCGCCATTCATCCGCCGCTCCTCTACCTCGGCTATGTCGGGCTCTCGATCTCGTTCTCGTTCGCGATCGCCGCGCTGATTGAGGGGCGCATCGATGCAGCCTGGGCACGCTGGGTGCGGCCGTGGACGCTGCTGGCATGGATGTTTCTAACCCTCGGAATCGCGATGGGCTCCTATTGGGCCTATTACACGCTGGGCTGGGGCGGCTGGTGGTTCTGGGATCCGGTGGAAAATGCCTCCTTCATGCCGTGGCTGGCCGCCACCGCGCTGCTTCATTCGGCGCTCGTAATGGAGAAGCGCGACGCGCTTAAGGTGTGGACGATCCTGCTCGCGATCCTCGCCTTCTCGCTGTCGCTGATCGGCACGTTTCTGGTGCGCTCGGGAGTGCTCACGTCGGTGCACGCCTTCGCCAACGACCCGGCGCGCGGTGTCTTCATTCTGGCGATACTCGTCCTGTTCATCGGCGGCGCGCTTGCGCTGTTTGCGCTGCGCGCTCCGATGCTCAAGCAAGGGGGACTGTTCGCTCCGATTTCGCGCGAAGGCGCACTGGTGCTCAACAACCTGTTCCTGGTAAGCGCTTGCGCGACCGTGTTCATCGGCACGCTTTATCCGCTCGCGCTCGAAGCGATCACGGCCGAGAAAATTTCGGTCGGGGCGCCTTTCTTCAACGGAACGTTCGGGCCGCTGTTTGTTGTGCTGTTGGTGGCAGTGCCGTTTGGGCCGTTGCTAGCGTGGAAGCGGGGCGACCTCGCCGGGGTCGCGCAACGCCTTGCGGGTGCCGCAGGCATCGCCGGCATTGCCGCGGCGGTGGTCTTCGCGATGGAGGGTGGCGGGCCGATCCTGATGCCGTTCGCGATCGGTCTCGCTTTGTTCGTGATGACCGGTGCCCTCACCGAAATCGTGGAGCGTACCGGCTTGCTCCGAGTACCGTTCGCGACGGCGCTGCTACGTGCCAAAGGACTGCCGCGCTCGAGCTGGGGCGCCGCGTTCGCGCATTTCGGCCTGGGGGTCACGCTGCTTGGGGTAATCGGCGAAACCCAGTGGAGCCTCGAGCGAATCGCGGAACTCAAGCCGGGACAATCTATTTCGATTCGCCGGTATGACCTGAGTTTCGACGGCGTGACCTCGCACCAAGGTCCGAACTACCGCGAGCTTGCGGCCCATTTCACCGTGCGGCGCCATGGCGACCTCGTCGGCGTCATGGAGCCGGCCAAGCGCAGCTATCCCTCGCGCGGCACCGCTACGACCCAGACCGCCCTGCTGACACGCGGGCTCGCCCAGCTCTATTTGTCGCTGGGTGAGCCGAATGCGGACGGCTCGATCGCCGTGCGGCTCTACTACAAGCCCCTGGTGCTATTGATTTGGTTGGGGGCCGTCGTAATGGTGATCGGCGGCGCGCTGTCGCTTTCCGACCGTCGACTGCGCGTGGGGGCGCCCAAGACGGCGCGCAGCAAGGCCGCGCTGACCCCCGCGGAGTGAACGCTGTGCGCTTGCTGCTTATTGCTCTGCTGCTCGCGATGTCATTCGCCGCGCCGGCTGTGGTTGCGGTGCAGCCGGACGAGGTTCTCTCCGATGCAGCTCTTGAGGTGCGCGCTCGCGCGCTCTCCAAGGAGCTGCGCTGCATGGTTTGTCAGAATCAATCGATCGATGATTCCGACGCACCGTTGGCACGTGACCTGCGCATCCTGGTACGCGAGCGATTGCAGGCCGGTGACAGCGACCGCGAGGTGATCGATTTCTTGGTCGCGCGCTATGGCGAGTTCGTGTTGCTCAATCCGCGTTTTTCCGGGCATACCGCGCTATTGTGGGTCGCACCGGCCGCGCTTCTCCTGATTGGCGGTGTAGTGCTGTTTGTTCTCGCACGCCGCCGCCGTAAAGGGAGCGAAACTGGATCTGCGGAACAGGTCAAACTCACGTCCGCGGAACAGGCGCGCCTTTCCGAAATCCTCGATCAGCGTCCCTCGTAATAATGCATTTCACTGCGGTAAGTCACTGATATCCCATAGCTCTCTTCGACCTGCTGACCTTACCAAAGTTTAATTTTGCCGACAGCGGCTGGTAAGGAAGCGGTCCCCATCTTGTTCTGCGAACGGGCGGGCATGCATGCCCAGTCGCATAATGGAGATGGTCGCTATGGTTGAGAGCGCTCCGAAATCGGGACCCCTTTTTCGACGTCGTCTTATTCTGCTTGCCAGCGTCGCTGGCCTCGGTCTCACCGTTTTGGTTGGCGGGAGCGGGTTTGGCCCGCAAGCGACTGCCCCGGTACTCGCTGATATCGCCTACGCGCAGGGAATCCAGCGTCCGGTCGGGTTTGCCGACATCGTCGAGAAGGTAAAGCCCGCGGTCATTTCGGTTCGCGTCAAGATGGACGCAGGCGGTAATCTGATGAACTTCGAGGGGAATTCGCCGTTCCCGCCCAACTCGCAAATGGAGCAATTTTTCCGTCGCTTCGGCATGCCGGAAGGCATTCCGGAAGCTACCCCGCGCGCCCCGCGCAACCGCCTGGTGACCGGCCAAGGCTCCGGCTTCTTCATCTCCGCAGATGGGTATGCGGTGACGAACAATCATGTGGTCGACAAGGCGACGACCGTCGAGATCACAACCGACGACGGCAAGACCTACACGGCCAAGGTGATCGGCACCGATCCACGCACCGATCTCGCGCTGATCAAAGTCGACGGCCGCGGCGACTTCCCCCACGTGAAGCTTGCGGACAAGGCGCCGCGCATCGGCGATTGGGTGCTCGCGGTCGGCAACCCGTTCGGCCTCGGTGGCACGGTGACGGCCGGCATCGTATCGGCGCGCGGCCGCGACATCGGCGCCGGCCCCTACGACGACTTCATCCAAATCGACGCACCAGTGAACAAAGGCAATTCCGGCGGCCCGACCTTCGACGTCGACGGCAACGTGATCGGCGTCAACACGGCGATCTTCTCACCATCGGGCGGCTCGGTCGGTATCGCGTTTGCTATTCCCGCTCCGACCGTCAAGTCGATCGTTGCCCAGCTCAAAGACAAGGGTACGGTCACGCGCGGCTGGATTGGTGTGCAGATCCAACCGGTGACGCCTGAGATTGCCGAAAATCTCGGTCTCAAGCCGGCGGAAGGCGCGCTCGTCGCCGATCCGCAACCGAACAGTCCAGCAGCCAAGGCCGGCATCCAGGCCGGTGACGTGATCACTGCGGTCAATGGCTCGCCGGTCAAGGACGCCCGCGAACTCGCCAGGCAGATCGGCGCCATGGCGCCCGGCGCGACCGCCAAGCTGACCGTATGGCGCAAGGGCGAGGAGAAGAGCTTCTCGATCGCGCTCGGCGAATTGCCGCGCGAGCGGACGGCGCGCGCGGACGCCTCGGACTCGAAAGGCACCGACGTGCCCCGGCTCGGGCTCACCCTTGCGCCGGCCGGGCAGGTTGCAGGCAGCGGTTCAGAGGGCGTGGTTGTGACCGAGGTCGATCCCAACGGGATCGCTTCCGATCAGGGCTTCCAGACCGGCGACGTCATTCTCGAAGTGGCGGGCAAGAAGGTCGCCAACCCGGCCGATGTGCGCAGCGCGCTCAATGCTGCGCAGAAGGACGGCAAACGCACGGTTCTGATGCGAGTGAAGTCCGGCGAAGCCACAAAATTCGTGGCCGTGCGCCTCGGTCGAGCCTGACTTGGATGGGGCGGATCGCCGGTATCCGTCGCCCCCGCCGGCGATACGAACCCGGGGACGGGCGCCAATGCCCGTCCCCAAGACGTTCCAACTCCATGCCGGCATCCGTCGCCCCCGCCGGCGCGGGGTTGGTTGAGGGGCGGCGGATCATCTGCCGCCCCTCGCATTTCTTTGGATAGAACTGCTCGCTGGGCCGCCAGCAGGACACTTTAAAAGCGCGCCGCTATGATTAGCTCAGTTCCGCACGAGCCCGCCCACACGGCCTACCCAAGAGACGATCATTTTCTCATGCGTCTCCTCATCATCGAAGATGACCGCGATGCGGCCGACTATCTTGCAAAGGCATTTCGCGAGGTCGGCCATGTCGCCGACTTGGCCGCCGACGGCGAGGAAGGATTGGCGCAAGCGCTTGACGCTCAATACGACGTGTTGATCGTGGATCGCATGTTGCCGAAGCTCGACGGCCTTTCGGTGATCGGGACGTTGCGCAGCAAAGGCATCGACACGCCCGCCCTGATCCTTTCGGCGCTGGGCCAGGTCGACGACCGCGTCAAGGGCCTGCGCGCCGGCGGTGACGATTACCTGCCGAAACCCTATTCGTTTTCGGAATTGCTGGCGCGTACGGAAGTGCTGGCGCGCCGCCGCGGCGGCCGCGAGGAAACGGTTTATCGGGTCGGCGATCTCGAGCTTGATCGCCTCTCGCATCAGGTGACCCGCGCCGGCGAGGAGATCGTGTTGCAGCCGCGCGAGTTCCGCCTGCTCGAGTATCTCATGAAGCACGCAGGCCAGGTGGTGACCCGCACCATGCTGCTCGAAAACGTCTGGGATTACCATTTCGATCCGCAGACCAACGTCATCGACGTGCATATCTCGCGTTTGCGCTCGAAAATCGATAAGGGTTTCAGCCAGCCATTGTTGCAGACGGTGCGCGGCGCCGGTTACGTGATCCGCGACGCCAAGTGATATTGTCTTCCTGCTTTGCGCAGGATGAATGCAGGTGATTGATGACGGCGCTGGGAAAGCTCCTGCGCACGACCGTATTCAAGCTGACGCTCGTCTATTTGGCGATCGTCGCGGTGTTCGCCGCTTTCCTGCTCGGCTATTTCGCCTGGAACACGCGCCGGTTGATCACCGAGCAGATCACGCAGACGGTGGACGCCGAGATCACCGGCCTTGCCGAGCAATATCGCCAGGGCGGGCTGCGCCGGCTGGTCTTCGTGGTCGATGCGCGATCGCGGCGGCCGGGTTCGAGTCTCTATCTGGTGACCACGCCCGCCGGTGAAGGATTGGCCGGCAACGTGGGGTCACTGGCAACCGGGATACTCGAGCGAGCCGGCTGGACCGAGACCGCGTATCGGCGGCTCGACGATCCGGATGGCGCCGAGCATCACGCCTTGGTCCGCGTGTTTCAATTGCCAGGCGGCTTTCGCCTGTTGGTGGGGCGCGATCTCGAGGAACGCGAACGGCTGCGCGACATTGTTCTCGCCGCGGGCCGCTGGTCCTTGGCTATCGTGATCGTGCTTGGCCTGGCCGGCGGGCTGTTCGTCACTCGGCGGGTGCTCAAACGCGTTGACGCGATGACCGAGACGACGCGTCAGATCATGGACGGCGATCTCGCCGGCCGGCTTCCCATCGCCGGCACCGGCGATGAGCTTGACAGGCTGGCGGGCAATCTCAACGCCATGCTCGAACGCATCGAAGCGCTCATGCATGGCCTCAAAGAAGTCTCGGACAACATCGCCCATGATCTCAAAACGCCCCTGACCCGCCTGCGCAATCGCTGCGAAGAAGCGTTGCGCCTTGTCGAGGACGAGTCACAGTATCGTCAGGCGCTGGAGAGCACGATCGAGGAGTCGGACGCACTGATCCGCACGTTCAACGCGCTGCTCATGATCGCCCGCGCCGAGTCGGGTCAGGCGCGTGATGGAATGACCGATTTCGATGCCGCCGAGATCGCCCGCGGAGTGGGCGAGCTGTATGAACCCGTTGCCGACGTGAAGGGCATCCAACTCAAGGTCGAGGCGCCGGCCCGTGCCCCGATTCACGGCAATCGCGAGCTCATCAGTCAGGCGTTGGCCAATCTCGTCGACAACGCCATCAAGTACGGCGGCCCCGATGGCGCTGCAGTCAATGGGATGCCGGCCGAAATCATCATCAAGGCCGATCGCGCAGGCGAGCGGATTCTGCTGACGGTGGCGGATGGCGGGCGCGGCATTCCCGAGGCCGATCGCGGACGCGCGGTCGAGCGTTTCGTCCGGCTCGAGCAGAGCCGCTCGCAGCCCGGCTCCGGACTCGGGCTCAGCCTCGCGTCGGCGGTGGCGCGGCTGCATGGGGGCGAGCTCAAGCTCGAGGACAATCATCCCGGGCTGCGAACGGTCATTTCGCTCCCGCCGGGGGTGTCGGGACAATCTCAAGCGTGACGCATCCGGCTTGCGGTGAACCGCGCGCATCAGCACGCTGACCGCAGACTCGCGAGCCGCTCGCGGCCGCTGCTTTGACTTAGCGGCGGGCTCAGGAGCCAAATATCTATTTGCGAATGATGCCCGTCGCCGATTCACTTCGTTCTCTTGCCCAACGCGTCGTGTCGGGACCGAATCTTCACGACGCGGCGGCAGCCCGCGCGCGCCTTGATGATTGGCTTGCCGAGATTGGAACGAGTCCCGCGGGCACGAGCGTTCGGCAACTTTTTGCAGAACTCCCGACGCTGCATGCATTGATGCTGGGGCTCACCGACGGATCGCCCTACCTCTGGGAACTCGTGCGGCGCTCCCCCGAGCGGCTCGTCGATCTGCTCCAAGCCGAACCCGAGCGGCGTTTCGACGACATCCTGCATGGCGCGAAGCGTGCGATAGCAGTCGCCCGCGAGGAGGCTGAGGCCATGCGCGTGCTGCGCCACATGAAAGCCGAAGCGGCGCTATTGATCGCTCTCGGCGACATCGGCGGCCTGTGGCCGATTACGAAGGTCATCGACCTGCAGACTCGCCTCGCCGACACCGCCGTGAGCGCGGCGGTGGATTACCTCATTGGCGATGCACAACGTCGCGGCAAGCTCAAGATTTTCGGCCCGGCGCAACAACCTCCCAGCTACATCGTATTGGCGATGGGCAAGATGGGGGCAGGGGAGCTCAACTATTCCAGCGACGTCGATCTCATCGTGTTCTACGCCGATACCACGCTCGCCTCGGACACAGATCCAGCGCCCTTCTATGTGCGGCTTACGCGCGCGCTGATAAGGCTCCTGCAAGAGCGCACATGGGACGGCTATGTGTTTCGCACCGATCTGCGCCTGCGTCCGGACCCGGGCTCGACCCAGATCGTCCTTTCCACCGCCGCGGCGCTTCATTACTACGAGACGCGCGGGCAGAACTGGGAGCGTGCCGCGCTAATCAAGGCGCGGCCTTGCGCCGGCGATCTCGCCGCCGGCGAGGCGTTGCTCACTGCGCTCTCGCCGTTCATTTGGCGCAAATATCTCGATTTTGCGGCGGTGGCCGACGTTCATGCGCTAAAGCGACAGATCCACGTCTATCGCGGCCATGATGAGATCGCGGTCGAAGGACACAATATCAAGCTCGGCCGCGGCGGCATCCGTGAAATCGAATTTTTCGTGCAGACGCAGCAGCTGATCGCGGGCGGCCGCCATCCCGAGCTGCGCATCAAAGCGACGCTGCCGGCGCTTGATGCATTGGCCGACGGCGCCTGGATCGATACGCAGGCGCGCAACGAACTTCATGCCGCCTACTGCTTTCTGCGGGTCGTCGAGAATCGGTTGCAGATGGTGGCGGACGAGCAAAGTCATACTTTGCCGGTGGAGCGCGACGGCCTCGAGCGCTTCGCGCGCTTTTGCGGGTTCGCGAACCGCGACGCGTTTGCGGAGGCATTGCTAATCCATCTGCGCAACGTGCAGCGCCACTATGCGGTGC
>Ga0318536_10000219_pt1 | contig 15204 bp, 12 predicted proteins | sample GRESIP117b4f28_FD_203481 | JGI IMG/M metagenome (GOLD analysis project Ga0318536, IMG submission 203481) | Tropical soil microbial communities from Luquillo Experimental Forest, Puerto Rico - GRE.SIPMG.117b4f28 | ecosystem: Environmental > Terrestrial > Soil > Tropical forest > Bulk soil... | reverse complement strand
TGACTCTGCCACCCGGCGGCGGCGATCTGAAGAGTTTGCGCGCCGCGGCGGGCGACGAGTCGACCCGCTTGATGCTGGATCTTGCCGACAATCTGAAGTCGATGACCGGCGGCTGATCGCGCGGACAAACCTCGGGTGTGAGCAATGTCACACTCATGCCCCGTCGAGCGCGCTATATTAACCTTCACCCAGACGGGTATAAGCCGAGGCTTGGGAACCTTTCTCAGGAGATCATCATGCAACCGTATGGGTACGAAAGTAGGCATCGCCATTCCATCTTCTGCATCGTGCCGCCGCACATGCTGCGAGCGATTGCGCGCCACGGCAACGCGGCTCAGCGAAACTCCGCCCTTGACACTCTTGCCCTCGACGGCACCATGCGCATCCAGCGCTTGGTCTTTCAGATGATGGGAGGGGTCGCTCCTCGCCCGGTGCTCTCAGCGGCCCCCCGCAAGTCCAGCGGACAATCTATACCGCCAAGAACGCCCAGACCGAGCCGGGCACGCTCGTCCGTTCGGAAGGCCAAAATGCCTCGGGCGATCAGGAAGTAGACGAGGCCTATGACGGTCTCGGCCACACCTTCGACTTCTATCTGCAGAACTACCAACGCAATTCGATCGATGATCACGGATTGCCACTAATCGCCACCGTACATTACGACAACAAATACGACAACGCCTTCTGGGACGGACACCAAATGGTGTTCGGCGACGGTGACGGGACCATCTTCAACCGCTTCACGATTTCCTTGGACGTGATCGGGCACGAATTGACTCATGGTGTCAGCGGATCTGAAGTCAATTTGTACTATTCCGGTCAATCGGGGGCCTTGAACGAATCGGTCTCCGATGTCTTTGGCTCGCTCGTCAAACAATATGTACTGAAGCAAACCGCCAGCGAAGCGGACTGGTTGATCGGCGCCGGGCTTTTGACCATCGAGAATCAGGCTCTGCGCTCGATGAAGGCGCCCGGCACGGCCTACGATAACAATGTGCTCGGAAAGGATCCGCAGCCGGCCGACATGGCGCATTATGTCCGCACCTCACAGGACAATGGCGGGGTCCACATCAACTCTGGCATCCCGAACCGCGCCTTCTTTCTGGTCGCGACTGCGCTGGGTGGTAACGCGTGGGTCAAAGCCGGGCAGATCTGGTACGACACGATCCGCGACAGGAGCCTCAGATCGAGGGCGACTTTCGCCGCCTTTGCCGGGCGTACCATTGCCAATGCCGGGCACCGTTACGGCGCTAACGGCACCGAACAGAAGGCGGTCGCCGATGCGTGGCGCCAGGTCGGCGTGAAGCCGAGCTAGACCAGACCTAGACTAGGCGAAGCACGTTTTGCGGGGCACTCGCTCGAGTGCCCCGCCTCCGTTCCGCTCCCGGAATATCGCCGTTGAGAGTGAGCGGATTGACACTGCTGGCGCCGCCGCAAACACTCCGCTCGCGTTTTCGCGAGGGCGAGAGGGATCGTGGTGGAGCAGGGCGGAAGGCTCGGCGTCGACATCGGTGGCACCTTTACCGATGTCGCGCTCGAAGTGGGCGGCCGGCGCTACAGCGCCAAGATACTAACGACCCCAGAGGCGCCCGAGCGTGCCGTCCTTGAAGCGATCCACACAGTGTTGCACGAGGCGGTGCTCGCCCCAGCTGGTTTGTCCATCATCATTCACGGGACGACCTTAGCAACCAATGCGATCATCGAGCGCAAGGGCGCCAAGACCGCGCTGGTGACGACCGAGGGCTTTCGCGACACGATCGAGATCCGGCACGAAAACCGGTTCGAGCAGTACGACGTCAACATCGACTTGCCGCCGCCGCTTGTTCCCCGTCGCCTGCGGCTTCCGGCGCGCGAGCGCATCGACGCCCACGGGCGGATCCTCGTGCCTCTTGACGAGGCCGCGATAGCGGTACTGGCCGAGCGCTTGACCGCCGAGCACGTCGAGTCTGTCGCGATCGGGTTTCTGCACAGCTTCACGAACCCGGCGCACGAACGCCGCGCTGGCGAGATCCTTGCCGCGCGGTTGCCCGGCGTAGCGATCACCTTGTCCAGCGACGTCTCGCCTGAGATGCGCGAATACGAGCGCTTTTCGACCGCCTGCGCCAATGCTTATGTCCAACCGTTGATCGGCCGCTACCTCGCCGCCCTCGAAGCGATGCTGAGGCGCGAAGGTGTCCTTTGCCCGCTGTTTTTGATGCTGTCTGGAGGCGGCTTGACTGCCGTCGAGACGGCAATTCGCTTTCCAGTGCGGCTTGTCGAGTCGGGTCCGGCAGGAGGCGCAATCTTCGCCAGTGAGATCGCTCGGCAATGCAAGCTCGATAAGGTGTTGTCTTACGACATGGGCGGAACTACGGCGAAGATCTGCCTGATCGACGAACTAAAACCGCAGACCAGCCGCGCTTTCGAAGTCGCGCGCGTCTACCGCTTCAAGAAGGGCAGCGGGATACCGCTGCGCATCCCGGTCATCGAGATGGTCGAGATCGGCGCTGGCGGCGGCTCGATCGCGCGGGTCGACCGGCTGAAGCGGATCACCGTCGGCCCCGACAGCGCGGGCGCAGACCCGGGGCCGGCCTGTTATGGGCGGGGCGGAACCGCGCCTACGGTCACCGATGCCGATCTGCTGCTTGGCCGAATTGACCCCGCAGGGTTCTCGGGCGGGCGCATGGTGCTCGACCGCGCGGCAGCCGAGGCGGTGCTGCGGCACGAGGTCGCCGAGCCGCTAGATCTGGCGATCGAAATCGCGGCACTCGGGGTCAGTGAGATCGTCGACGAGAATATGGCGAACGCCGCGCGCGTCCACGCAATCGAGAGCGGCAAGGACGCGCGCGGTCGCACATTGGTCGCGTTCGGCGGTGCGGCACCATTGCACGCTGCGCGCATGGCCGAGAAGCTCGGTCTCGACCGAGTGGTGGTGCCGTCCTATGCCGGTGTTGGCTCAGCCGTCGGCTTTCTGCGCGCGCCGATTGCCTACGAAATCGTGCGCTCGGCCTTGCAGCGGCTCGACCAGTTCGACGCCGCCGCGGCCAATGCGCTCTATGCCGCGATGCGCACCGAGGCGGAGCCGATCGTCCGCCGCGGCGCCGGGGACCAGCCGCTGACCGAGACGCGCTCCGCCTTCATGCGCTACCGCGGCCAGGGCCATGAGATAGCCGTGCCGTTGCCGACCCGCGCCCTTCGCGACGGTGACGCGGCATTCCTCTACGCCGCCTTCGAAGACGAATATCGCCGCCTCTACAGCCGCGTGATCCCCGGTGTTGAGGTCGAGGTGCTGAGCTGGGTCATGCTCCTTTCGGCACCGCGCCCCACTGAGACTGAAGCTGTCGCCTCACCGCCTGAGCCTTATACCCCCCGACCCACGCGATCCCGCCCGGTTTTCGAGCCGGAAACCGGCGAATTCATCGAGGTCGCGATCCACGAGCGCCACGATCTGCTGCCGGGCGCCTTCATCCGCGGCCCCGCTGTCATCGTCGAGGACGAGACCTCGACCGTCGTCTCTCATCTCTTCGACGCCCGCATCGACGCCTACGGCTATATCGAGCTCACCCGCCGCTAAGCCCTCACTGAGGGACGGCACCCCGCACTCCTCGGACGATGATCGCAAATGACCCCTAAAAATTGCCCAATTAGCATCTTATAGTTTTTCCGATTTCGCTCCACGGCTGCGCAGCACCGACGCCTGTCGGCGGACTGACCGCCCCTGTCACGCGCGCTGGCGCCAGAAGCCTCCACAACCTGCATGAGAAGTTTTGCTGCAGATTTGCTGCAGATGCAGCAACCAGCAATAATGGAAACAAGTGCCGGTTGTAACAAAGCGCCAACATGGTGCCTAGCGAACGGGCAAGCGGGTGGGATGATTGCACAAATTGATGAGGAACCCATAGAATGAAGAGCGCGTAAGCGGAGTTCAGAAGATAACCCGATGCTTGGCACACCAAATACCGCACTGTCCCAGATCCACATGCAGATCATGTGGAGCCGGCTGATCGCGGTCGTCGAGGAGCAGGCGCAGACCCTGATGCGCACTGCGTTCTCGACGACCGTGCGCGAGGCAGGAGACCTCTCGGCCGGGGTGTTCGACTGCGACGGCAACATGCTGGCGCAGGCGGTTACCGGCACGCCCGGCCATGTCAATTCGATGGCGGCGGCGGTCAAGCATTTCCTCGACGCCTTCCCGCTGAAGAGGATGCGCCCCAGCGACCATTACATCACCAACGACCCGTGGCTCACTTGCGGACATCTTCACGATCTGACGGTGGTCAGCCCGACTTTTCTGGGTGGCGAGGCGGTCGGGCTCTTCGCCAGCACCGTTCACGTCGTCGATATCGGCGGGCTCGGCATGGGTCCCGACGGCCGTCAGGTCTTTGAAGAGGGGTTGTCGATCCCGCTGATGGCTTTGGCACGCGAAGGCCGCATGAACGAGGACCTCTTGCGCGTGATCCGCGCCAACGTGCGCGAGCCGCTGCAAGTCGAGGGCGACGTCTATGCCTTGGCAGCGTGCAATGACGAGGGCAGCCGACGGCTCGTCGAGATGATGGAGGAGTTCAGCATAACAAATCTCGACCGGCTCGGCGACCATATCATCGAGACTTCGCGAGAGGCGACAATCGAGGCGATCGGCAAGCTGAAGAAGGGTTCGTACCGCAATAGTTTGACGATGGACGGCTACGACCGTCCGCTGACCTTGACTGCCGCGATGACGATTGGCGATTCCGGTATCAACGTCGACTATACCGGAACCTCGCCGGCAAGTGCCTTCGGCATCAATGTTGTGCTGAATTACACGCTCGCTTACACGGCCTTCGGCGTCAAATGCCTGGTTGCCCCGGAGGTGCCGAACAACGCCGGTTCGCTTGCCCCAATCACCGTCAGCGCCCCCGAAGGCTGCCTGTTAAACGCCAAGCGCCCGCGCGCCGTCGCGGCACGGCACACGGTCGGCCATATGCTGCCTGATGTCGTCTTCGGCTGCCTGCATCAAGTCATGGATGGTGGAGTTCCCGCCGAAGGGGCGTCCTCCTTGTGGATCCCGCAGATCTATGGCGGCGCCGACGTTCTCGATGAGTTAGGAGCGGAGGAGGGGAGGGCGCCACCCGACATCGAGCCCTTCAGCACCGCAATCTTTCATTGCGGCGGGGCTGGTGCGCGGCCGGGCAAGGACGGGCTCGATGTGACCGCGTTTCCCTCCGGCGTGCGCACGATCCCGGTCGAGGCGACAGAGGCGGTGGCGCCGGTGCTCTTTCGTCGGCGTGAGTTTCGCGAGGGATCGGGCGGAGCCGGGCAGTTCCGTGGCGGTCTCGGCCAAATCATCGAATTGGGTGGTGCCGACGGTACGCCGATCGCGATGCTGTGCAATTTCGAGCGGGTCGGCAACCCGGCGCGCGGCCGCGACGGCGGCGCCGCTGGAGCCCCGGGTCGGGTCACCCTGGTCTCCGGCAAGTCAATCGGCCCGAAGGGCCGGCAGAACGTCCCGGGCGGCGATTTCATTCGCCTCGAGCTGCCGGGCGGCGGCGGCTTTGGCGATCCGGCCGAACGCGACCCTGAGCAGGTCGCACTCGATGTGGCCGACGGGCTGATCTCGCGCGAGACGGCCGAGCGCGACTATCGCGTTGTCCTCGCGTCGGACGGCAGCATCGATCGCACCGCTACCCGACGGCTGCGTTCGAGCTGAAGCGTCCTTCTGCGGCGGCGATAGCAACTCTCCGGGCGGGCCCGATCAGGTTGAGCGAATCGACGTACTGCGCCGGCCGCTTCCCAAATGGCGCGGGTGTCTCGTGACCCGTGCAGGGCCATCGGCTTTGCACCCAGGGTGGACGCTGCGGCCGGTCGGGCGTAGGTTTTGCCGATGGTCCGACCGCTCGCGCCTTATGCGTCAAAGCCGGAGGAGACACGCGGGCGGCTCCATCCGGAGCCGGAGCATTCGATGCGGTCGCCCTTTCAGCGTGACCGCGACCGCATCATCCATTCGACTGCCTTTCGTCGGCTGACCCACAAGACGCAGGTTTTCGTCTATCACGAAGGCGATCATTACCGCACCCGGCTGACGCATAGCCTCGAGGTTGCGCAGATAGCACGGACCGTCAGCCGCGCCCTCGGTCTCGACGAGGACCTCGCCGAAACGCTCGCCCTCTCCCACGATCTCGGGCATACCCCGTTCGGTCATGCGGGCGAAGAAGCTCTCAACGCCGAGATGGCGCGATTTGGCGGGTTTTCGCACAACGATCAAACGTTGCGCATCTTGACCCGGCTGGAACGCCGCTACGCCGAATACGACGGCCTCAACCTGACCTGGGAATCGCTCGAAGGCACCGTCAAGCATAACGGCCCGTTGCGCGGCTCAGGTATCGACCGGCCGGTGCCGCCGACAATCGCCGAATACGACCGCTGTCACCCGCTGGCGCTCGATCAGTTCCCGAGCGCGGAGGCGCAGGTCGCAGCACTTGCCGACGACATCGCGTACAACAACCACGATATCGACGACGGCTTGCGCGCCGGACTTTTTCCCATCGCCGATCTCGCCGAGGTGCCCCTGGTCGGCCCGGTCTTTCGGTCGGTCGCGTCGCGATATCCAGGGCTCGAAGAGTCGCGCCTGATCCACGAAGCGATCCGCCGGCTGATCGATCTAATGGTCGGTGATCTGATCGACGAGACCAAATCGCGAATCGCGGCGAGCGGGGTCGATTCGGCCGACGCGGTTCGAGCGCTCGGCGCCCCGGTCGTCGACTTTTCCGCCGAGATGCGGCGCAACGACCGGGCGTTCAAGGATTTCCTGCTCGAACGTATGTACCGCCACTACCGCGTCAACCGGATGAGCTCGAAAGCGCGCCGCGTCGTACACGACCTGTTCGCGCTCTACCTCGCCGAGCCGCAGTGCCTGCCGAGCGAGTGGCGCCGGCTCGCTGCGGGTCCTGACGGCGAGCAAACTGCGCGGGTCGCCGCCGACTATCTCGCCGGGATGACGGATCGCTTTGCGCTCGATGAGCATCGTCGTTTGTTCGATACCTATTCCCCGACATGACAAACATTTTCAGAGACTTCCGCCGGCTGGTGGTGTTGCCGGCGCTTGAGAAGCTGGTCGCCGAAGGGAGTCTGCCGGGTGGTCTCGATTGGAGCCGGGTCGCGGTCGAGCCGCCGCGCGATCCGGCACACGGCGACCTCGCTACCAACGCGGCAATGGTGCTGGCCGGGGCCCTCAAAGAGAACCCGATGGCCCTCGCGGAGCGGACCGCCGCCGCTCTGAACGGACGCGAGCTCGTCACCGACGACTACCGTGGCTCTGGCTTTACCGCCTCGGCGGCAAAACCCGGGTTCATCAATATCAGACTGGCCCCCGAGGTGTGGCACGCCCAGCTGCGCGCGATCCTGCGGGCTGGCACCGCCTTCGGCGATTCCTCAGTCGGCGGCGGCGAGCGCGTCAATGTCGAGTTTGTTTCCACCAACCCTACCGGGCCCATGACCGCGGCCCACGGCCGTGGCGCTGTGGTTGGAGACGCGCTGGCGTTGTTGCTCGCCAAGGCCGGCTTCGACGTAGAAAGGGAGTACTACATCAACGATTCAGGTGCTCAGGTCGACATTCTCGCGCGGTCGACGTATCTGCGCTACCGCGAGGCGTTGGGTGAGGCTATCGGCCCGATTCCCGAGGGGTTTTATCCCGGGGAGTACTTGCTCGAAACTGGCCGCGCGCTCGCCGATCGGGACGGTCCGAAATGGCTCGGCCGGCCCGAGGAGGAGTGGCTCGCGCCGGTTCGGGAGTTCGCCGTCGATCGTATGATGGCGCTGATCCGGGCGGATCTCGCGGCACTCGATGTGCGCCACGATTTGTTCGTCTCGGAACGCGAGCTTGTCCAAATGGGGGCGGTCGACGAGTGTGTCGCCGAGTTAGAGCAGCGCGGGCTGATCTACACCGGGGTGTTGGAGCCGCCCAAGGGTAAGCTGCCCGATGATTGGGAGCCGCGGGCCCAGACACTGTTCCGCGCCACCCGATTCGGCGATGACGTCGACCGGCCGCTCAAAAAATCGGACGGCTCGTGGACTTATCTCGCGCCAGACATTGCCTATCACCGCGACAAGTTCCTCCGGGGTTTCGCGAATTTGATCGATGTCTGGGGTGCCGATCATGCGGGCTACGTCAAGCGATTGCAGGCCGCGGTGCGAGCGGTGACCGATGGAGCCGCAACCCTTGACGTCAAGCTTTGTCAACTTGTCCATATGTTCGACAAGGGGGTACCGGTGCGCATGTCGAAGCGTGCGGGCACGTTCGTCACCTTGCGCGAGGTCGTCGATCAGGTCGGCAAGGATGTCTTCCGCTTTATCATGTTGACGCGGCGGAACGATCAGACCTTGGAATTCGATTTCGCCAAGGTGACCGAGCAATCGCGGGACAACCCAGTCTTTTATGTACAATATGCGCATGCGCGCGCGGCCTCGGTGATGCGTCATGCCGTCGAACAATTTCCCGAGGATGATTTGTCGGACGCGGCTCTGACCGAAGCGCCAATCGAGCAGCTGTCCGACCCGGCTGAGCTCGTGTTGATCCGCCAGCTCGCCGGCTGGCCGCGCCTTGTCGAGAGTGCGGCCGAGGTGCACGAACCGCACCGCATCGCGTTTTATCTCCAGGAAGTGGCGGCGCTGTTCCACGCTCTATGGAACAAGGGCAAGGACGAGGCGACATTGCGCTTCATCCTCGCTACTGAGCCGGCGCTGACGCGCGCGCGCCTGGCTTTGGTGCGGGCGGTCGCCATTGTCATCGCCTCCGGTCTTGCCGTCATCGGCGTCGAGCCGGTGCAGGAGATGTAGCCGTGGCTTATCACCTCGGACCCGTCGATCCCGATCGGCGGGCCGAGCTCTTCGCCGACACTCGGGAGGAGGAATTTCAGCCGCGTCCGCGCCGCCTGCTGACGACAGCGCTGGGTTTGCTTGTCATGGCGCTGTTCGGTGGCGGTCTATGGTTCGCCTATATCCACCAGGGCCGGTATTCCGGCGGCGATGCCGCTGGTGGCCAGGTCCCATTGATCCGGGCCGACGAGCGTCCGACGAAGGTGAAGCCGGAACAACCCGGCGGCATGGAAATCCCCGACCGGGACAAGCTGATCTACAACCCTAGCCGCAAGGTGGTGGAGCACCTGCTGCCGCCTCCCGAGAAGCCGATGCCGCGCCCGGCGCCACCGCCACCGGCTCAAGTGCAAGCCGAGGCCGCCCGGTCGCCAACGGGACCTGCGCCGACGGTGCCCGCCACGCCGGAGAATCCCCCAGGCTCCGCCCAAACGGCTCAACCGCAGCAACAGGCCGCCGCGCCATCCAACAAGGCTGTGCAAGCGCCGCGGGAGCCGCCAAACCCGGCAGCTGGGAAGGCGGGAGGAATCCGGCTCCAGCTCGGCTCTCTGCGCACCGAGGATGCGGCGCGTCAGGAGTGGGAGCGGATCAAACATAAGAATGCCGATCTGCTCGGTAGTCTCTCGGCCAGCCCGATTCGCGCGGATCTTGGTGACAAAGGGATTTATTATCGCATACAGACTGGGCCCGTCGCCGATCTGGCAGCGGCAGAGCGGATCTGTGGCGAGCTTAAACTGCGCAGCATCGGGTGCATTATTGCCCGATAGAGCAACCGTCGGGCTTGGGAAGACACCCCGCGCGATCATTCTGGGCTGCGCCGGCGAACAGCTGAGCGCAGACGAAAGGAGCTTCTTCGGCACCGCTGATCCGGTCGGCTTTATACTGTTTCGGCGCAACTGTCGCGCTCCCGACCAGGTCCGCGATCTAGTAGCAGCGCTGCGCAGTGCAATTGGCCGCAGCGATGCGCCGATCCTGATTGACCAGGAGGGTGGGCGAGTGGCTCGACTGAGGCCGCCCTATTGGCACCTCTACCCATCGGCTGCCCGCCTCGGATCATTACCGGATCCGCAAGCCGAGCGTGCAGCCCGGCTTGGTTCCCGGCTGATTGCAGACGATCTCGAACAACTCGGCATCACAGTCGATTGTCTGCCGGTGCTCGACATCCCGGTTGCCGGGGCGGATCCGGTGATCGGCGACCGCGCTTACGGAGCCGAGCCGGCTCGCGTCGCGAAACTTGCCCGAGCGGTTTGCGAGGGGCTGCTCGAGGGCGGCGTACTGCCGGTCATCAAGCACATCCCCGGCCATGGGCGTGCTCGGGTCGACAGCCATCACGCGTGTCCGGTGGTAGAGACCCAAATCGACGAACTGTCGCGCACCGATTTTGCATCGTTTCATGCGCTGTCGGCTATGCCTTGGGCGATGTCTGCCCATATCGTCTATAGCGCGATCGACCCGACAGCGCCGGCGACGCTGTCACGCCGAGTGATCTCGGAGGTTATTCGAGGCGTGATCGGCTTCGACGGCGTGCTGGTCTCCGACGATCTATCGATGCATGCACTCGGCGGAGACATCGCGGAGCGGGCTTGGCGCGCGCTGGCCGCCGGCTGCGACCTCGTCCTCCACTGCAATGGCGACCGCAGCGAGATGGAGGCGATAGTCACGGCAGCGGAGCCAATCTCCATCCGCGCGGCAGATCGCCTGGCGCGCGCGGAGGCAATGCGCCGTGTCTCCGGCCCGAGGCCTTTTGACCGGCGCGAGGCCGAGGAGGAGTTCGAGGCCCTATTGGCGGGCACGCAAATCGAGGAGCTTCCAGCAAAATGAATTTGCTGGAGGTGAGCACCCTGGTGGTGCCGGTTGTCGTCGCCGTGACCTTCCACGAAGCGGCTCACGGCTTCGTCGCATACCGGTTGGGCGACGACACAGCCTGGCAGGCCGGGCGCGTGACCTTTAATCCCTTCAAGCACATCGACCTGTTCGGTACGATCATTCTGCCGGCGGTTCTATTGCTGTCATCCTCCGGGCGCTTCATGCTCGGCTATGCGAAGCCCGTGCCGGTCAATTTCCGGCGCTTGAACCACCCACGGCAGGACATGGTCTGGGTGGCTGTCGCTGGACCTGCGACCAATGTTCTGCTGGCTATAGTCTCGTCGCTCTTGCTGCACGGTGTGGGGTTAGTGCCGGCGAGTTCAGCGGAATGGGTAGCGACAAACCTTTGGAATTCCGTTCAGTTCAACGCCCTGATCTGCGTCTTCAACATGCTGCCTCTGCCGCCGTTGGATGGCGGAAGGGTGGCAGTGGGCCTTCTGCCCAACGCTCTCGCCTTGCCTCTCGCGCGGCTCGAGCGTTACGGGATGTTGATCTTGCTCTTGTTTCTTTTCGTCATTCCATTTGTCGGGGAAAAGATCGGGGTCAACCTTAACGTTCTCAGTTGGGTGATCGGCGGACCGGCGGATTCACTTTATCGGTTCGTGCTCGCCATTACCGGACAAAGCGGATGAAGCCCGATCCCGCCGATGGGCCTCAGCAGCTTGTGCTCGAGCTCGACGGATACGAGGGGCCGATCGATCTGCTGCTCGCCCTCGCCCGTGAGCAGAAGGTCGATCTCGGCAAGATCTCGATCCTGGCGCTTGCCGATCAATACCTCGACTTTATCGCTCGGCAGCGCCGACTGCGCCTCGAGATCGCTGCCGACTACTTGGTGATGGCGGCTTGGCTCGCGTATTTGAAATCACGCCTTTTGTTGCCCCAGCCGCCTGAAGATGATGAACCGAGCGCGTCCGAACTTGCTGCCGTGCTGGCGCACCGGCTGAGGCTGCTCGCAGCGATGCAGACGGCCGGGAGTCGGCTGATGGCCCGACCGCGGCTTGGCCACGACGTGTTCTCGCGCGGCATGCCGGAAGGGCTGTCGACGATCCCGGTTCCGGTCTACGACCTCGGCCTCTATGACTTATTGCGCGCTTACGGTGAAAACCGCCGGCGTGCGGTTGAAGCCGTGCTGACGATCGAGCCTTCTGCCTTCCATTCGGTGGACGAGGCCTTAAAGCGCCTGACCGGCTTTCTCGGCCAGATTCCCGACTGGCGCGAGCTGACGAACTTTTTGCCGGAGGAACTGCGTGGCGAGGTATTTCAGCGCTCGGCCCTCGCCGCGACGTTCGCCGCGACGCTCGAGCTCGCGCGCCGCGGACGGATCGAGCTGCGCCAGGATCGGACGTTCGGCCCGATCTATCTCCGCAGTCCGGCTTCGGCGGGCGAAAGGACGCAGGGGTGAGCGAGCGAGCGCAACAGTTGAGGCTGGTCGAAGCGTTGCTGTTTGCCGCGGCCGCGCCGCTCGACGAACCCGTCTTGGCTCGGCATCTCGATGACGCGGCGGATGTCAGGGCGCTGCTGCACGAGCTCGCCGCGAACTATGCCGGGCGCGGCGTAAACCTCGTCCGGCTCGCCGGCGGCTGGGCGCTTCGCACGGCCCCCGATCTCGCCGCCAAATTGCGTATCGAGCGACCCGTTGCCAGAAAATTGTCGCGCGCGGCGGTCGAGACCCTCGCGGTGATCGCCTACCACCAGCCGGTCACCCGCGCCGTGATCGAAGAGATACGCGGGGTCGCGATCGGCAAGGGTACCATCGATACTCTGATGGAAGCGGGCTGGGTACGCCCCCGGGGCCGACGCGCCAGCCCCGGCCGTCCGCTGCTCTGGGTAACGACGCCGGACTTTCTCGTGCATTTCGGTCTGGACGGCCTGAGCGAGCTGCCGGGCGTCGACGAGCTGCGCGCTGCGGGGCTTCTCGATCTTGCCCCGGCGGCCGCTAGGGGGCCTGAGCGAGGGTCAGACGAAATCGTTTAGAGCGGCTGGCCGACGGGGACCGACCCCGCTTGCGGAGGCCGCGGGTCGTCCCTACTTAAATAGCTGCCATTGCAGCAATTATCAAAGGAATATCGTGAGACGTGAGCGACCCCTGGGCTGTCCGATCGAATTACCCTGCCATTTCCCTGCCGACCGCCCTCTCAGGGAAACAAGTTTCCCTGCCGCCGAGCCGGCGAATGTTGTCCAACGACTTGATATTCAATGATTTTTGATGACGAACGGACGATTTTTGGATGCCGAAATGAGTTTTTACCCTGCCGTCAGGGAAAAAGGCGGGTCATGACGGCAATTCTCGGGTCTTGTTCGGCTGGCACGGCAAGCGAGGTTTGCCCATATGAGCCGCATCTGACATCATCGCGCCGTCGGCGGATGCGTTCCGCACCGAACCGGGGGCTCTGAGGCGCCGTTGCCATGCTGCTTGATTTCGGCTGGTCGGAGTTGATGCTGATCGGGATCGTCGCGCTCGTCGTCATCGGGCCGAAAGATCTGCCGAAGGCGCTGCGCGTCGCCGGTTTTTGGGTGCGTAAGGCACGTACCTTGTCACGCGAGTTCCAGAGCAGCGTCGAGCAGATGATCCGCGAGGCCGAGCTCGATGAAGTGCGCCAGGAGCTCAAAAAGGCGAGCGAGATCGACCTCGACAAGGAGTTTCGCCAGGCCGTCGATCCGACCGGGAGCCTGGCCGAAAGCCTGAAGCCCCCGGAGCTGCCGAATTTTTCGGAGCCGGCGGTGCTCGCGGCTGATAACGGCGCGCAGACTGCAACAGAGGCGACCGAAATCGCGACGACCAGCCCCGCAGCTCCGGCGATGGTGCCGCCGGACGCCGTCGGTCACGATATCGTGCCGCCCAAATCCTAGGGTTCGCGGTGGACGACGATAGGGAGGCCGAGCTCGAAGAGGGCAGGATGCCGCTTCTCGATCACCTGATCGAGCTGCGCAACCGGCTGATATGGTCGATCGGAGCGATCATGGTCGGCTTCCTGATTTGCTACCAGTTCAAGGAGCGCATCTACGGCTTCCTGGTGCACCCGCTCGCCGTCATCTTTGAAGGGCAAACCGGCCGACATCTGATCTACACCGGCTTGACCGAGGCGTTCTTCACTTATGTGAAGGTGTCCTTCTGGGCAGGTCTGTGCCTCGCCTTTCCGGCCGTTGCCAGCCAGATCTGGAAATTCGTCGCGCCCGGCCTCTACAAGAACGAGCGGCGCGCCTTCTACCCGTACCTCTTCGCCACCCCGGTGCTGTTCGCCATGGGTGCCGCGCTCGCTTATTTCGTCGTGATTCCTATCGCCTGGCGCTTCTTCGTCAGCTTCGAGACGCCGACCGGCCTCGACGGCGGGCTGCCGATCGTCCTCGAGGCGAAAGTCAACGAGTACCTGTCACTGGTGATGACCCTGCTGTTGGGCTTTGGCATCGCCTTTCAGCTGCCAGTGCTGCTGACCTTGATGGCGCGGGTCGGGCTCATCACCTCTGCCGGCCTCGCCTCGAAACGGCGCTACGCCATCGTCATCATGTTCGTCGTGGCGGCGGTGCTGACACCGCCTGACATCATCAGCCAGACGAGTCTCGCGGTGCCGCTGATCATCCTTTTCGAGGCCTCGATCATCTCCTGCCGCATGGTTGAGAAGGCGCGTGCCCGTCGCGAGGCCGAAGAGGAGGCCGAGCTTGCCGGGAAGGGGAAGCCGGCCGCCGGCGCCTGAAGTTGCCGGCCAATGGACGCGCCCTAACGGGGTGTTTATATCCGCGTACGGTTTCGTCATCGCCGGACTTGACCCGGCGTCCAGGAGATGCCCGGGACAAGCCCGGGCATGACGGGAGCTGATGTACGATCTCAGATGGATCCGGGAGCGTCCGGAGGAATTCGACCGTGGTCTCTCTCGGCGCGGTTTATCAAAGCGCGCCGAGCAGATACTTGCGCTCGACCGCTTGTGGCGGGCTGCGGAGACCCGCGCGCAGGAAGCACAGGCGCGACGCAACCGCATCGCTCGGGAGATCGGGGTCGCCAAGAAGCGCGGGGAAGCGGTCGAGCCGCTGTTGCTTCAGAGCGTCGAAGACAGAGAAGCTGAGGCGGAGGCTGCAGCAGAAAGTGTGCGGTTGCGCGCAGAAATCGACGAGACCCTGGCCGGGTTGCCGAACCTCCCGGCCGAGGACGTGCCGGACGGTCCGGACGAGACGGCGAACCGCGTACTGCGTAAGCGCGGTGAGCCGCCTCGTTTTGATTTCGCGCCGTTGTCTCACGAGATCATCGGCGAGCGGCTAGGCCTGATGGATTTCGCGCGCGCCGGGAAATTGTCCGGATCGCGCTTCGTTGTCCTGCGCGGGGCGCTCGCTCGGCTGGAACGGGCGCTCGGTCAGTTCATGGTCGATCTTCACACGGCCGAATTCGGATATACCGAGGTTTCCCCGCCGCTGCTGGTCCGCGATGAAGCCGTCTTCGGGACCAGCCAGCTGCCAAAGTTCGCCGAGGAGCTGTTCCGCACCACAGACGGCTACTGGCTGATCCCGACTTCCGAGGTGCCGCTG
>Ga0318536_10000218_pt1 | contig 15244 bp, 14 predicted proteins | sample GRESIP117b4f28_FD_203481 | JGI IMG/M metagenome (GOLD analysis project Ga0318536, IMG submission 203481) | Tropical soil microbial communities from Luquillo Experimental Forest, Puerto Rico - GRE.SIPMG.117b4f28 | ecosystem: Environmental > Terrestrial > Soil > Tropical forest > Bulk soil... | reverse complement strand
AACCAGGACCAGGCCGATGGCCAGCGTGACGAGCGCGCCATCGTTCAGCGCGGAGCGCGGTTCGGTCAGGCCCGACCGCAACTGCCCGATTTGACGAATGAGCTGCGAGCCCGCCATCGGCGCCAAGAGGCCCCACCCGAGCACAAAGGTGGCCAGCAAGACCAGCAGGGTCCAGCCCCACCCGACCGTCGACACCAGGGCGAAGATCACCGCCAGTTCGACGACGACATAGAGGAGAAACAGCCACCGCAGCATGTGACGAGAACGTCTGCGGCCCACGCTCGGGTTCCGCATGCCGGCTGCGATTAGATGACGTTATGACGACGATTCAGATCGACACCCCCGACGGACCGATCGAAGCGCTGCTGAACCTTCCTCAGGGACAGGGCCCCTGGCCGGGCGTGGTGGTGATCCACGACATTATCGGCTACAGCCCGGACAAGGAGTCGACGAACGAGCGCATCGCCCGGGGGGGCTACGTGGCACTCACCCCGAATTTGTACTCGCGGGGCGGCCGCATCCGCTGCGTCGCCCGAGTCATGCGGGAGCTGCTGACGCAGCGGGGCCGCGCCCTTGACGACATCCTGGCTGCCCGCGACCACATGCAGGCAATGCCGGAGTGCTCAGGGCGCGTCGGCATCGCCGGCTTCTGCATGGGCGGCCAGTTTGCCCTAGTTATGTCGCCCAAAGGTTTTGGTGCCTCCGCGCCGTTCTATGGCACTCCCCTGCCCCGCAATCTCAGCGAGACGCTGGACGGGGCGTGCCCGATTGTGGCGAGCTTCGGCGGCCGCGACCCGTTGGGTAGGGGCGCGCCCGACCGGTTGCGCAAGGTGACCGCGGCCAAGCAGATAACCACCGACATCAAGGTCTACCCCGGCGTCGGGCACAGCTTCGCGAACGCGCTCCCCGCCCAGCCGCTAAATCGCATCGCGGGTTTCGGGTATGACGAGGCCGCCACCGAGGACGCCTGGAGGCGCGTCTTCACATTCTTCGGTGAGCACCTGGCGGCCGGCGCAGCCACGTAGCGTTTATCCCGGGATGGCAAGCAGGACACGGCCGTTGCGGGGCCCCTGGTCGACGTGGTCGTGCGCCGCGGCGATCTCGGCTAGCGGGTGAGGAGCGGCGATGGCGATCCTCAGCGCCCCGACCCGCGCGGCTTCCGTCAAATCAATTCCGGCCTGCTGCTTGGCTTCGGCCGAGAAGTCATCGCTGCCGAGCAGTCGCAGTGTCGTGTTAGCGAACAACATTGGCCAGAAAGGCAATTCCGGTCGATCGGCGCGGCTCGCGTAGGCGGCGATTACCGCATCGTTGGCCACGACCGCCGCATCCAGGTCGGCGTTGTCGGAAAAAGCCACCTCCACGATGCGGTTCACCCCGTCGGGGGCATGCTCGCGGACGGCAGCTGATGCGTCCCCATTGTCGAGCGCGATCGGATGGGAAACCACGGAAGTATCCACGTTGTCAAGGTCTCTGCTGCGAACGACGGTGCCGATGACCGTGGCGCCGCCCCAACGTGCGAGCTGAGCGGCCAGCGAACTGACCGAACCAAGCACCCCGTGCACGAGTATCGTTTGGCCGGCGACCGGGCCGTCGCTGAACACGGCCCGGTGCGCGGTGATCCCAGGGATACCGAGGCATGCGCCGATCTCGTCGGAGACGTCGTCGGTGAGCGGAACGGCCTGCCGGTCCGGCACGCAGGTCAGCTGCGCGGCGGTGCCGAAAGGCCGGTAGGACTGGGCGCCATGGGTCCACACCCGTTGCCCGATCCGGCCGCCGTCAACGCCTTCACCGACGGCGTCGATCACGCCGGCGCCGTCGCTGTGCGGGATGATCCGCGGAAAGCTCATCGGAGTTCCCTGCCAGCCGGAGCGCTTCTTGGTGTCGCCGGGATTGACGCCGGAGAGGCTGATTCGAACCCGGACCTCACCCGGGCCGGGCTCGGGATTCGGCAGCTCTCCCACTTGCAAGACATCTGCCGCAGGACCCTGCCGGTCATACCAGGCCGCCAACATGTCAGCCACCTCCGCGAAGCGTTGCGCCGACGAAGATATATTCCATGGAATCATATCAGTCGCGTGGCGCCTTCGCTCAGGCGCTCGAACGCTCCTCGGCGTCGAGGTTGGCCGAGCGCAACTTCACCAGGGTGGCGTAGAACTGCTGAAGAGATCGCTCGGGCACCGCCGATCCGATCCGAGTCCGCAATTCTTCCTCAAACACCTTGGTGGCCTTGGCCAAGATGCGTCTTCCAGCCGCGGTGAGCTCAATAATCGAGGACCGGCGGTCGTCCGGGTTGGCCCTGCGAGCGCAATAGCCGGCGGCTTCGATGCGGTCGACGAGCTTGCTGGTGCCGCCGATGGTTATCGATAGCTCGTCGGCGATGTCATACACACGGCACGACGAACGCCGTGCGATGACTTGCATGGGCTCTAGCCTGCTCAGCGGCAAATCGAACTCGGCACGCAGTCGGGCGTCTACGGCGTTCCACAGCTCTGTTTCGAAACGGATCAGCTGATCGAACAAAACGAGTAAATCCGTCATGATCATCGTTCTCTAGTGCCCTGCGCCGACTTGAGCTTCTGCGACAACACGCCCGCGAACGTGTGCGTATCGCCCGGCCACCGCGCCGACACGTAGCTACCGTCGTCAACGACGAAGGCCGGCCGGGAGTCGGTCGCCGTGTCGCGGACCATTCCCGAGGACTTGAGCCGGCTGTGCGACGATCCGCGGACGACGTCACAGAAATCCGCCGGATCCTTAAGGGCACGAGTGACTTCCGACTGCACGGACATATACCCGCCCGGTTGGTCGGGCGCTTCGGTGTAGGTCCGGTAGTAATCGGGATCCCAGAATCGGGTGATGCGCGTGAGCCGCCAGGCCAGGCGCTCCATGGCCCAGGTCAACGCCGTGGTCTTGCGCCCGTAGAGCACAGAGTGACCCGTGCCCGGATCGACGCTGCGCGCGGCGAGCAGCACACCGTGACAGATCGCGGCAACGAGCACACCACGGGCAAAGGCGTCCACGACAAGCCGCTGCAGGGTTTCGCTGTCGATGAAGCTGCGCATTCCGCGGGCACGATGTCCGCCAGGCAACAATAGCGCGTCGATGCCATCGAGGGTGGCCTCAGCCCAGGTGAGAGGATGCTGAAACTCGTTCGACTGCAACATATCCCGATATGCGCTACGGCCATCCTTGTTAGCCCGCAGCATCAGCCCGAGCAGTGGGATGGCGCCCAACGCCGGTATCGCAGACCAGATGTCCAGTCCACGGCCGGTCACCATGATGTCGTCGGCCGCCCCCGGTGCGCCGCTCTCGGTGGCAAAGACCACCCGGTGGCCGTCTCGGGTCAAGACACGCCAGCTGACCGCGACCTCGGTCGGGTCGAAGTCGCGGTCCGGGATCGGGATCAGCACCGTGCCCATGGGGGCTAGCCTGGGGCCACTCTGAGCTCGAGACCGACGTTGTTTTCCATGCCACCCCGCAGCTTGCTCACGAAATTGAATGCCTTGCCCGCGATGCCGTAGCGCCTGCCGATCGCGTCGTAGACGGCGCCGGTTTGCGACTTGTCCAGGATGGCCGCGGTGCCCTCGACGGGCTCGCTCGTCGGGCGGCCGCGGATGTTGCAGGTGGCCAGCGTCACCCGGGGGGTGTTGCGGATTCGCTTGACCTTCCAGGATTTTGACTCGGTAATGACGAGCAGTCGCTCGCCGTCGGCCGCGGCCCAGATTGGAACCGGCTTGGGCCTGCCGTCCTTGGTGAAGGTGGTTAGCAAGATGTACTGCGCCTTGGCGAGTTCGGCGAAGGTGGGCGTCACGCTCCCAAACTTACCTCGCGAGCAGACGGCAGACTCATGGCTTGGCAACGAGCAGCGTGGAGAGCACACGGTTCACCCGCCGCAGTGGAGTTGGCGACCGTTGCGCCACCGACATGATGACCGCGCCCTCGACAGCCGCGACCGCGGTGGTAGCCCGATCGGCGGCCGCTGATCGCTCAACACCGGCTTCGCGGATCAGCTGGGTCAACAGGCCCTCCCATTTGCGGAAAGCCGCTGCCGCGGCGTCGGCGGCCGCGGGCGCCTCGGAGCGGCCCAACGTCGCCGCGACGATCGGGCAGCCCGCTGCATAGTCACTGTCGGTCAGCATCGGTTCCCATATCCGCGTGAAGGCTGCCAGTGCCTGCGCTGGATCGGCGTCCGCCATGCAGCTCTGGACGGAGGCGGTGAGATCGGCGGCGGCGGCGTCAACGGCCGCCTCCACGAGTTCAGGTTTGCCGCCCGGAAAGTTTAGATAGAGCGTTCGGCGCGCCAAGCCCGCGTGGTTGAGCAACGCCGACACGCTCGCGCCGGCGACTCCAACGCTGCGGATGAGGGCAATTGCGCTGGTAATCAAGCGCTCCCGTGCGGCCATCAACCTTCCTCGCCTTCGTATGCTTGAGCACCCACTTGCGGTATACCGATTATTCTACTAGCTTGATCCTTATGGTAGACCAATCGATCTACCGACAATCGGGAGGCTGATGATGGCGAGCGATGCACGTACCACGACAAACGGCAGGGACGCTACTGTGCGGAAGTTCCGCAGGGAGCGCATCATCGGTCGCTACCTGGCTAATCCGACCGTGGCTCTGCTCGCCCGCCTCGGCATACGGACGACCTTCGCGACGGAGCTCGAAACGACTGGACGAAAGTCCGGGGCACCCCGACGTGTCCCCGTTTCCGCTAACTTCGACGATGCGGGCGCGTGGGTGATCTCCCAGCACGGGCGACGCTCCGGGTGGGCAATCAACATCGCGGCCGACCCTAAAGTGCTTATCCGGCAACGGAACCGGTGGCGTTCCGGCCTCGCCCGTTTCGAACCCGATGACGACCCAGTGATGAGGGCCAGGACGTTCGCGACATCGCGGCTGCTGGCACCCGTCGTCGCCGCAACCTTCCGCGCACTGCAGTCTGACCCGATCAGCGTCCGGATTGACTTCACGAACTGACCATGCTCGGCCTTGCACGGCTCGCGGGCGGTGACTAGCCCTCGAGGTCACCCTCGGTTTCCAACAGCGCCTGCCGCAGCCCGTCGAGGGTTTCCGGTTGCGGGCCCGCCCACATGCCGCGGCCGGCCGCCTCCAGCAGCCGTTCGGCCATGCCGTGCAGCGCCCACGGGTTGGATTCCGCCATGAACTTACGGTTCTCGGGATCCAGCACATAGCGCTCGGTGAGTTGTTCGTACATCCAGTCGGCCATCACCCCGGCGGTGGCGTCATAGCCGAACAGGTAGTCGACGGTGGCGGCCATCTCGAAGGCACCCTTGTAGCCGTGCCGGCGCATCGCCGCCATCCAGCGCGGGTTGACCACACGGGCGCGAAATACCCGGGTGGTCTCCTCCGACAAGGTGCGAGTGCGGATGGCGTCGGGTCTGGTGTTGTCGCCGATATAGGCGGCCGGTGCTTGGCCGGTCAGCGCCCGCACCGTGGCCACCATGCCGCCGTGGTACTGGAAGTAGTCGTCGGAGTCGGCGATGTCGTGTTCGCGGGTGTCGGTGTTCTTGGCGGCCACCGCGATGCGCCGGTACTGGCGGTTCATGTCGTCGATCGCCTCGCGACCGTCGAGGTCGCGCCCGTAGGCGAATCCACCCCAGGCGGTGTACACGTGCGCAAGGTCCGCGTCGTCGCGCCAGTTGCGGCTGTCGATCAGCTGCAGCAGCCCGGCACCATACGTTCCCGGCTTGGATCCGAAAATCCTTGTGGTGGAGCGACGCTGGTCGCCATGCTGGGCCAGGTCCGCCTGGGCGTGCGCGCGGACGTAGTTGTCGTCGTCGGGCTCGTCGAGGTCGGCGACCAACCGCACCGCGTCGTCGAGCATGGTCACGACGTGCGGGAAGGCGTCCCGGAAGAATCCGGATATCCGCACGGTGACGTCGATCCGCGGGCGACCCAGCTCGGCGAGCGGAATCGGCGTCAGGCCAACGACCCGCCGCGACGCGTCGTCCCACACCGGCCGAACACCGAGCAGCGCAAGGACTTCGGCGATGTCGTCGCCCGCCGTACGCATCGCCGAGGTGCCCCACACCGACAGCCCGACCGATTGCGGCCACCGGCCGTTGTCGCTCCGGTACCGGGTCAGCAACGAATCCGCCAGCGCCACACCGGCTTCCCAGGCCAGCCGGGACGGCACGGCTTTGGGGTCGACGGAGTAGAAGTTGCGCCCGGTGGGCAGCACGTTGACCAGGCCCCGCAGCGGTGACCCCGAAGGGCCGGCGGGAATGAACCGGCCGTCCAGCGCCCTTAATACCTGGTCGATTTCGGATGCCGTGCCGGCGAGCCGGGGAACCACTTCGGTGGCGGCGAATCGCAGAACCGCCGCGACCTCGGCATTGTCGGTGAGCCGCTGGGTCGCCTCGGGATCCCAGCCCGTGGCCTGCAGTGCCGTGACGAGCTGGCGCGCCGCGGCCTCGGCCCGGTCGACCGAGTTCCGTTCGTCGGTGCCGTCCTCGGCCAGGCCCAAGGCCTGTCGCAAGCCGGGGAGGGCGTGCTCGCCGGCGAACAGCTGGCGGGCCCGCAGAATGGCCAGCACGAGGTCGAGTTCGGCCTCCCCCGTTGGCTTTTGCCCGAGGATGTGCAGGCCGTCGCGGATCTGGACGTCCTTGATCTCGCACAGCCACCCGTCGACGTGCAGGATCATGTCATCGAACGCGTCCTCGGCGGGCCGTTCGGCCAGCCCCAGATCGTGGTCCATCTTGGCGGCGCGGATCAGTGTCCAAATCTGCTGCCGGATGGCGGGCAGTTTGCCGGGATCCAGCGCGGCGACCGTCGCGTGTTCGTCGAGCAACTGCTCCAAACGCGCGATGTCGCCGTAGGTTTCGGCACGCACCATCGGCGGGATGAGATGGTCGACGAGCACGGCATGTGCGCGCCGCTTGGCCTGCGTGCCCTCGCCCGGGTCGTTGACCAGAAACGGATAGATCATCGGCAGGTTACCCAGCGCGGCGTCGGAACCGCAGGCGGCCGACATGCCCAGCGTCTTGCCCGGCAGCCATTCCAGGTTGCCGTGCTTGCCCAGGTGGACGATCGCGTCGGCCTGAAAACCATTCGAGAAGCCGGTGTCCAGCCAGCGGTAGGCGGCCAGGTAGTGGTGGCTGGGCGGCAAGTCCGGGTCGTGATAGATGGCAACCGGATTCTCCCCGAAACCGCGGGGCGGCTGGACCATCAACACCACGTTGCCCGCTTGCATTGCGGCGATAACGATTTCGCCGTCGGGGTCGTTGGTGCGGTCGACGAACAGGTCGCCGGGTGGTGGGCCCCAATGCGCTTGCACCGCTTCCGTGAGTTCGGCGGGCAGCGTCGCGAACCAGTCCCGGTAGTCCTTGGCGGAGACCCGGATCGGATTGTCGGCCAGTTGGCCGTCGGTGAGCCAGTCGGGGTCTTGCCCGCCCCGTTCGATCAGCGCGTGTATGAGGGCGTCGCCGTCGTCCGACTCGACCCCGGGCAGATCGCCTACGTGATAACCGCGCTCGCGCATCGCCCGCAGCAGCGCCACCGCGCTGGCCGGGGTGTCCAGCCCGACCGCATTGCCGATGCGCGCGTGCTTGGTCGGGTATGCCGAAAACACCAGGGCCACGCGCTTATCGGCCGGAGTGACGTGCCGCAGTCGCGCATGCCGGATCGCCAGCCCCGCGACCCGCGCACAGCGCTCCGGGTCGGCGACATACGAGATCAGCCCGTCGTCGTCAATCTCCTTGAACGAGAACGGAACCGTGATGATCCGGCCGTCGAACTCGGGCACGGCAACCTGGCTGGCGACGTCGAGCGGGCTGAGCCCGTCGTCGTTGTCGCGCCATTGATCGCGGGCGGTGGTCAGGCACAAACCCTGCAAGATCGGGATGTCCAGGGCCGCCAGGTGTTCGACGTTCCAGCTGTCATCGTCGCCACCGGCTGACACCGTCGCCGGTCTCAATCCCCCGGCCGCGAGCACGGTGACCACCATGGCGTCCGCGCCGCCAAGCCGTTGCAGCAGTTCGGTTTCGGCGGTGCGCAGCGAGGCGCAATAGACGGGCAGCGGTCGCCCGCCGGTGTCCTCGATAGCCCGGCACAGCGACTCGATGTAGGCGGTGTTGCCGGCCAACTGCTGGGCGCGGTAGTACAGCACCGCGATGGTCGGGCCGTCGCTGTCTCTGGCATGCGGCCGATCCAGCTCGCCCCAGGTGGGCGTCACGACCGGCGGCGCGAAGCCGAAGCCGGTCATCAGCACCGTGTCCGAGAGGAAGGCGTGCAACTGGCGCAGGTTGTCCACGCCGCCGTGGGCCAGGTAGACATGCGCCTGCACCGCGATGCCGGCCGCCAGCGTGGACAGGCCCGTCAACTCGGCGTCGGCGGCCTGTTCGCCGCTGACCAACACCGTCGGGACACCGCTGGCGATCACCATGTCGATGCCGCTTTGCCAGGCTCGGTAACCGCCGAGGATCCGAACCACCACGACCGCGGCGTCGGCCAGCAGGTCGCTCAGCTCGCAGTCGGACAGGCGCGACGGGTTGGCCCACCGATAGTTCTTCCCACTGGAACGGGCGCTGATCAGGTCCGTGTCGGATGTCGACAGCAGCAGGATGGTCGGCTCAGCCACCCGTCATTCGTACCGCAGCGTGCTACGACCCGAGCGGCGTGCCCCCCAACGTGTACTCAGCGCGAAAAACTGGCCGAGATCTCGCGCTGAATGCACGCTCGGCGCGACCATACGCGCACGCAGATCAGCCGTCGCTATGCTCCCGGCATGGACGCCGAACTCGAGCGGTGGAAAGCCGCTGGACAATACTTCGACTACTTGGGCTTCGAAGTGTTCTATCGCAACGAAGGCAGCGGGCCTCCGCTGCTGCTCATCCACGGCTACCCGTTCAACACCTGGGACTGGGCTCCGATCTGGCCCACCCTGACCGAGCGGTTCGCCGTGATCGCACCCGACATGCTCGGCATGGGTTTTTCCGACAAACCCAGCACGTACGAATACTCCGTGCCCGACCACGCCGACATGCACGAGGCGCTGCTGGCGCACCTGGGCGTGACTGCCTGCCACATCCTGGCACACGATATCGGTGACTCCGTCGGCCAGGAAATGCTCGCCCGGCACGAATTCGGGCAGCAGTCGTACGGATCGCTACGGATCGAGTCGGTGACATGGCTGAACGGCGGCATGTTCAACGAGACATACCGACCACGGCTGATGCAGAAGGTCTTGTCCCGAACTCCGCTGGGCGACTTGGCAAGTCACTCGCCGAATGTGCTGCTGTCGCAGCGTGTACTCGAGCGCACGATCAACGAGCTGTTCGGCCCGCACACCCAGCCGTCGCCGCGTATGCACGAGCTCTTCAACCAGATCCTGGACTACAACGACGGTAAGCGGGTGACGCACAAGGTGGGCCGGTTCGTCAACGACCGGTACCTGTATCGCAACAGGTGGGTGCGCGCCATGCGACAGACCAAGGTTCCGATGCGGTTTATCGACGGGCCGGCCGACCCGAATTCCGGCAGGCATATGGCCGACCGCTATCGGCAGCTGATCCCGAATCCCGACGTGGTGATGCTCGACGACGGGATCGGGCACTGGCCGCAGATCGAAGCGCCCGAAGCCGTACTGGCCGCGCTGCTCGAGCACATCGACCGCGTCACGAAGGGCGCCTAGCCTCTCGCTGGCCTGCGACTACCCTGCCGCAACTCGCTTGCTGCCGAAGATGCGTTCCTGCATGGCGGTGTCCCCAAACGAGTGGGCTTTGACGACCTTGCCGTTGGAGAACTCGAACACATCGGCTTCCGTAGAGGTGACTGCTCCGACAGTGACTTCGGTCAGGACCACGACGAAATCACCGTCGGCGAGGAAGCGCTTTGTTTCGACCTTCGTCGATTTCTCGGCCAGCCGCATGAACAGTTCGGTGAGTTCGTTTTTGCCGCGGTACGTCCCACCGATCATGCTGTCGCCGTTAATAGTCCACTCGGCGGAATCGTCGAACACATTCAACGCCGCTTCGAGGTCGCCTGCGCTGAAAGCGTCATAGCCCTTCTTCGTCGCCTCGATGTTTTGGTTTGACATTGAACTTCCTTTCTAACCTTGTTCCAATCTCATTGCTACATAGCGCGATTCGTGGTCGTGATCCCTGCCTTCATCAAATCTCCGCGGAACCCTTGTCAACTGGGCCACACTTTTAGCAAACGCTACCGTTACTCGACTCTTGCAAAAATATGAAATTTCATACGTTGCCTCGCCGCCCAGGCATACCGGACCGCTCCGATGGGCGGCCTCCCGGGCCGGTCGTCGCACACAGGCATGATTTCCGCAGGCCGGGGTAAGAATCAATTATCTGCGCCGAACCATGGGGCAGACGATGACGAGAGGATGGAGCAGAAAATGTATGAATCGCGGGCGACGGGTGGTGTGCGCCGGGCCCTCCTTGTAGCCGGCGCGGGGCTCGGTGTCGCGCTGCTGAGCGCCGGTGTGGCGAGTGCCGCCGGTCCGGTCCAGTTGAAGAGCCGGATGGGCAATTGGTGTCTCGACGGCCCGAACGGCAACAACACCCCGACGATGATCAACCCCTGCAATGGGTCGAAGTCCCAGCTGTGGGTTTTCAACGCTGCCGGTCAGATCGAGAGCGTCGCCTTTCCCGGTCAGTGCGCGAGCATCACCAGCCCGGCGGATACCACGCCGGTGATGCTCTCGAGCTGTCAGATCAATCCGAACAACGCGCGTTGGAATACCCAGCCCAACGGCCAGGTCACGAGCGCCCTCGGGCCCTGCCTCAACATCAACGGCGGGGTGGCAAACCCTGGGGTTCCGGTGATCGCCTACCACTGCATCCCCGATGTGACCGACGAACAATGGGATAGCGTTCCGTAACCCGTCGTACCGTGAAGCATGCCCCGAGCCCGCGACACCGACGCCTGCCCGGGTGCGCTGCAGGTCCACCTGGCCGCCGACGGTGCACTCGCGCGGGTCCGGCTGCCCGGGGGCATGCTCACCGCCGCCCAGTTGTCGGCGCTTTCCGCCGTCTCGACCGAGTTTGGCTCGGGAACACTCGAGCTCACGGCGCGGGGCAACGTGCAATTGCGCGGGATCGCTGATGTCACGGCGGCTGCCGAAGCCATCGCCAACGCGGGGTTGTTGCCGTCGCCGACGCATGAGCGGGTCCGCAACATCGTCGCCTCGCCGCTGTCCGGCCGGGCAGGCGGACTCGCTGACGTGCGGGCGTGGGTGGGCGAATTGGACGCGGCGATTTGCGCCGAGCCACGGCTTGCGGAGCTGGGCGGCCGGTTCTGGTTCAGTCTCGACGACGGTCGCGCCGACGTGTCCGGGCTGGGTGCCGATGTCGGCGTGCACGTGCTGGACGACGGTCTGGCGCTGCTATTGACGGGGCGGGATACCGGCGTCCGGCTGGCTGCCCGCGACCTGGTCCGGTCACTGGTCACCGTTGCCGAGCGCTTTATCGAAACACGCGGAAAGGCTTGGCGTGTCAAGGAATTGGCTGATATCGCAGCGTTGTGGCCCGAGGCTGCGCTGGGCGCCGCCTTTCCGCCCGTCACAAAGCCGCCGATGGGGTGGATCAGCCAAGACGATGGACGGGTCGCGCTGGGTGCCGCGGTGCCGCTGGGCGTGCTGCCCGCACGAGTCGCGGAGTGCCTCGCCGCGATCGAGGCCCCGCTGGTGGTCACACCGTGGCGATCGGTGCTCGTGTGCGACCTCAGCGAGGAGGTGGCGGACGTCGCGCTCCGCGTGCTGGCGCCGTTGGGCTTGATCTTCGACGAGAACTCCCCGTGGCTGAACGTCAGCGCCTGCACCGGCAGCCCGGGGTGTGCGCACTCGGCCGCCGATGTACGCGCGGACGCCGCGCTGTCGCTGGACTCGGATCCCGGGGTGCATCGCCACTTCGTTGGCTGCGAACGGGCATGCGGCAGCCCGCCAACGGGTCAGGTGCTGGTCGCCGACGGACAGGGATATCGACCGCTGCGCACGCGGCCGTAGGGTGAGCGGGTGCTCGACTACATCCGCGACGCGGCCGAGATCTATCGCCAGTCGTTCGCGGCCATCCGAGCCGAAGCCGACCTGAGGCGATTCCCGGACGACGTAGCACGGGTCGTGGTGCGGTTGATTCACACCTGCGGTCAGGTCGACGTCGCCGACCACGTCGCCTATACCGACGACGTAGTGGCACGAGTCAGCGCCGCGTTGAACGGCGGTGCCCCGGTGTTGTGCGATTCGTCGATGGTGGCCGCGGGGATCACCACCGCGCGGTTGCCGGCCGACAACGAGGTGGTGACGCTGGTCGCCGATCCCCGCGCGGCCGAGCTGGCCGCGCGGCGGCACACCACCCGTTCGGCGGCCGGCGTGGAACTGTGGACTCCCCGGCTGGCCGGCGCGGTGCTGGCTATCGGTAACGCGCCCACCGCGCTGTTCCGGCTACTGGAGCTGATCGACGAGGGTGCTTCCCCGCCGGTTGCCGTGCTAGGTGGGCCGGTCGGATTCGTCGGGTCGGCGCAATCCAAGCAGGAGCTCATCGAGCGTCCGCGCGGGATGTCCTATCTGGTGGTGCGGGGCCGTCGGGGCGGCAGCGCCGTGGCCGCTGCCGCGGTGAACGCGATCGCGAGCGACGCCGAATGACTCAGCGGGGCACGCTGTGGGGAGTCGGGTTGGGGCCCGGCGACCCGGAGTTGGTGACGGTCAAGGCCGCGCGGGTGATCGGCAAAGCCGATGTGGTGGCCTATCACAGCGCCCGGCACGGCCGCAGCATCGCCCGCGGAATCGCCGAACCGTATCTGCGGCCCGGTCAGATCGAGGAGCACCTGATTTATCCGGTGACCACCGAGGCGACCGATCATCCCGGCGGCTACGCGGGTGCGATCGAAGATTTCTACGCCGACTCCACCCAGCGCATCGCCGCGCACCTCGACGCCGGTCGCGATGTGGCGCTGCTCGCGGAGGGCGACCCGCTCTTCTACAGCTCGTATATGCATCTGCACACCCGGCTGACGGAGCGGTTCAACGCAGTCATCGTGCCGGGTGTCACGTCGGTGAGCGCCGCCTCGGCGGCCATCGCGACACCGCTGGTGGCCGGCGACGAGGTGCTGTCGGTGCTGCCGGGCACCCTGCCGGTCGCCGAGCTGACCCGTAGGCTCGCCGACGCCGACGCCGCGGTGGTGCTCAAACTGGGCCGTTCGTATCAGGCTGTGCGGGAAGCGCTTTCGGCATCGGGGCAGCTTGACGACGCGTTCTACGTCGAGCGGGCCAGCACCCCCGGGCAGCGCATACTGCCCGCCGCGGAGGTCGACGAGGCCGGCGTCCCGTACTTTTCGCTGGCCATGCTGCCGGGCGGCCGCCGGGCACAACAGCAGGCCCCAACTAAGCGGCAGGCCGGCACAGTCGCGGTCGTGGGCCTGGGACCCGGCGACGTCGACTGGATGACGCCGCAGAGCCGACGTGAGCTGGCCGCCGCGACCGATCTGATCGGCTACGACGGCTACCTGGATCGCGTCCCGGTCCGCGACGGCCAGCGGCGCCATCCCAGCGACAACACCGACGAACCCGCGCGGGCGCGGCTGGCGTGCGCGCTGGCCGAGCAAGGACAGACCGTCGCGGTGGTGTCGTCGGGCGACCCCGGGGTGTTCGCGATGGCCACCGCCGTCCTGGAAGAGGCCAAACAGTGGCCGGGAGTGCGGATCCGGGTGATTCCGGCGATGACGGCAGCACAGGCCGTCGCCAGCCGGGTCGGTGCCCCGTTGGGACACGACTACGCGGTGATCTCGTTGTCCGACCGGCTCAAACCCTGGTCGGTGATCTCCGCCCGGCTGGCCGCCGCGGCCGCCGCCGACCTGGTGCTGGCCATCTATAACCCCGCTTCCAAGACGCGGACCTGGCAGGTGGGCGCGATGCGCGATCTGTTGCTGGCCCATCGCGAACCCGGCACGCCCGTGGTGATCGGGCGCTCGGTATCTGGACCGGCGGCCGGGCCTGACGAAGAGGTCCGCGTGGTGCGGCTGGCCGATCTCAACCCCGCCGAGGTCGACATGCGCTGCCTGCTGATCGTCGGATCCTCGCAAACCCAGTGGTATTCGGACGATTTCGGTGAGCGGGTGTTCACCCCTAGGCGTTATCCCGGGTAAGCCGGTTTCACGACGTCTTTGCGGTCTTTGCGCGCGGACCGGCCAATGCGCAACGATGCAGGGATGCGGTGCGATGTAGCGCGTGAGGCGCTTTCTGCGCGATTGGACGGCGAGCGTACCGAGGTCCTCGCACAGCAGGTCGATGCCCATCTGGAATCGTGCCGCAGTTGCCGCACCTGGCTGATCGGCGCTGCCGCACAGACACGCCGGCTGGCCTCGATCGCGCCCGGCCAGGGACCCGACCTGGTTGACAAGATCATGGCAAGCGTCGGCGAGCAGTCCGCCACTTATCACCGCGGGATGCGCTGGCTGCGGGCGCGCTACCGGCGCTGGGGGCTGATTGCCGTTGGTGCGTTTCAGGTGGCGATCGCGGCCGCCCAAATCAGCGGAATCGATTTCGGCATGGTGTCCCACACGCACGGGGCGATGTCCGGCGAACATTTGCTGCACGAGTCCACAGCGTGGTTACTGGCGTTGGGGCTGGCCATGATCGGCGCAGGCATCTGGCCCGTCGCGGCGATCGGTGTCGCAGCGATAGTGGGCGCGTATTCGTTGGCACTCGTGGGTTACGAGGTGGTTGACGTCTTTGAAGGCGAGGAGACCGCGACACGGATCGCCAGTCATGTGCCCCTGCTGGTGGGCTTTGTATTCGCGTTGCTGGTGACGCAGGAACGAATGGGGACGCGCGGGCCGCTCACCTCCGATGCCGATGCCGACTACACCGCCAGGCCCTCGGAGGCGCCCAGCGGCCGGCGACACCGGCATCTGTGGCCGATCAACCGCTCGACTTCCTCTACGACGACCCGTCGTAGGCTGGCCCAGCCCGCGGGATTAAGGTGGTTGGTCATGACCGCGTCCAGCGACGACGAGGCCGTTACCCAGCTCGCGTTGGCAGCCGCACGTGGGAATGCGCGGGCGCTCGAGGCGTTCGTCAAGGCCACCCAGCAGGACGTGTGGCGGTTTGTCGCGTATCTGTCGGACGTGGGCACCGCCGACGATTTGACGCAGGAAACCTTCCTGCGGGCAATCGGCGCGATCGAGCGGTTCGCCGGCCGGTCCAGCGCCCGAACCTGGCTGCTGGCCATCGCGCGCCGCGTCGTCGCCGATCACATCCGCCACGCACAAT